>ERZ772883.722-NODE-722-length-31236-cov-6.183637_pt1 | contig 31236 bp, 33 predicted proteins | sample MGYA00580575_ERZ772883 | MGnify/ENA primary metagenome ERZ772883 (study PRJEB29015, sample SAMEA2737666) | human gut metagenome | biome: human gut; feature: human-associated habitat; material: faeces | place: China | collected 2012 ...
CTTCCCGAAACTTCTCTGATTTCGGTACTACCGTTTCTGCCGGATAAATCTCTCCGTTGAAGATTGCTTCTAAAATCATAAATTCATGCTCCTTTCTCAGCAGTAAATCAACTCGCCCTTGATAGCTTCCTCAGCCTGTGCAACACAAGCGTTCATCTGCCGAACCCATTCGATTTGGTTCTCTGCTTTGAGCTGCTCCGTCACACCGTATGCCTTTGCAAGCTGCGGCACGATGATTTCCATACGCTTCTTGGCTGTTTCCTCAATCTCCGCACAATGCTCATAGAGGGTTTCATTCAGCACCATGTCGGAGAACAGCACCGGATTAGCCAGTCGCAGATACTCTTTCCGCATCCGTCCCCATTTTCCAAGACGGATATTCGGATTTTTCACTTTGATGTCTGGGATGTAGTAGTCCCCACATTTGATAAAATTCAGTTCCATGATTAAGCTCCTTTCTGTGGTGCGATTTTCGGCTCTAACTTCGGCATATTGCTGACAGGAATGAACACGCCCTTTGCTATATCCTCGGCTCGGAGAGCGTTTTTCTTTGCGTCCATTTCAGCCTTTTTCTTTGCTTTTGTTCTGTCCTCGTACTGCCTTTGCCAACCGCTGGCTTTACGCTTCAAGTAATTCTGATGAAGTCTGTCCTTGCGTTCCTCACGCTTGCGGATTTCCTCTAATTCCTCTGGGGTCAGCTCTACTTCCGCAAACTTCGGAGGGACGAAACGCCCAACGAAATTGAAGTAAATCTCAACCTCCTGCGTGGTCTGAATACTGCCTTTTCGGTCACGCTCATGCACAAGGATTTTTTCAACAAACTCATTGAGCATGGTAATGGTCAGCTCGTCAAAATTCTCGTATTTATCAATCAGAGCAATGAAACGGTCAGCGTCCTTTTCGTGCTTTTCATAGTCACTGATTGCCTTTTCCAGCGTGCTGATTTCAGCGGTCAACTCTTTCTGTTCCTTTTCGTATTGAGCGTCTAAGGTGGCATAGCGGCTGTCAGAGAGCTTGCCTAAGATGTTGTCCTCATAGATTTTGCTGAGCAGGACTTCCAGCTCGGATATTCTCTGCTTTGCGGTTGCAAGGCGTGTCCGCTGTTTCTTGACCTCTGCTGTCTGCTGGCTGGACTGTGCCTCCTGCACCACTCGGACAAACTCGGCTCGGTCATGCTTGGCATACTCGGCAATGGCTTTCAATAGGTCTTTTACCAGCTCCAACACAACACTTTCATTGATACGGTGCTGGGTCTTGCAGAGCGTCCCAACAGGGATTTTGCTGTACTTTGAACAGGTATATTGCGAAATGCGTTTGCCGTTGTTAAAGCGGTGGACATACATTTTGCCGCCGCAATCAGCACAATAGAGCAAGCCCGTCAACGGTGCAACATCGCCCCAGCCATCGGGATAACGGCGTACCTTGCTTCTGACTTTCTGTGCAAGGTCAAAGGTCTCTTGGTCAATGATGGCTTCATGGGTATTCTCAAAAATCGTCCATTCGTCCTCCGGCACATAATGGCTTTTCTTATCCTTGAAATGCTTTCGGGTCTTGAAATTGATGGTGTGTCCCAAATACTCACGCTTATCAAGAATGTTGCAGATGGTGGAAGAACCCCAGCCGTAAACATCTTTGAAAGTCTTGTTTTTGTTCACACCCTCGTTGAACTGTGCCAGATATGCAGAGGGAATGAGTACCTTTTCCTCTTTCAGCCTGTTTGCTATCTGATAAGGTCCCATGCCCTCAATCGTCATTGAAAAGATACGCTTTACAACCTCTGCCGAATATTCATCTACAAGCCACTGGTCTCTTGTCTCATTCCAGAGGTAACCATAGATTACTAAGCCTGTAAGATGCTTGCCTGTCTTGCCTTTTGCTTGGAAAGTGGAACGGATTTTACGGCTGGTGTCTCGTGCGTAATATTCGTTCATGATGTTTCGGAAAGGGGTAAAATCATCGTCCCCTCTGGCAGTATCAACGCCATCATTGATAGCAATGAGACGGACACCTTGCTGTCGCAGAATTTCCATGATTTGACCGACTTTCAGATAATCACGCCCCAGACGGCTCATGTCCTTTAGGCACAGATACTCCACATTCCCGGCTTCGACCTCTTTCATCAAGGCAAGAAATCCGGGGCGGTCAAATCGAGTGCCACTTATGCCATCGTCCGTAAAATGGACGATATTAGGAAGATTATGCTGGGCAGCGTAGTCTTCCAACTGTCTTTTTTGATTGGATATGGAGTTGCTCTCGCCATCCATATCATCGTCTCGGCTCAAACGCTCGTAAAGAGCAGTGATTTTCTCGCTTTTGCTCATGGTTTTGTCTCCTTTCTTCGGTATGTAAAGTTGTGTGTTCTAAGAGACTTCCAAATCATCTGATTAAGAAGTCTTTTAGAGCATACAACACCCGCCGCCTGTTTGAAAATACGGTATTGGCGCAGAGCTATGTGGTTCGGGTTTTCTTCCTCCAAAGCCTCAAACAGCAAATCGAGTGCGGACTGATAATCGTCGTCATCCTCTTTCGCCGCGCCGTACTCTATCATGGTAAGGATCATTTCCAGCGTCTGCTCCTCCGGCGGGGCTTCATGCAGCAGATACAGCATCAGCGCTGCGTCAAGCGCCGTTTCGGACTTTTCCCAGAACGGGTCATTCTGGTGTGCATTCTTTGGCGTAGTGTTTTGGATGAAATTATTTATAAGCTTGAACACATCGCTGTCGCGGCGAATGTAGTGGAACGGATTATATGAATCTGACCGCGCGGGGTCTATAAGGTCAAATACCTTAATGACATATCCACGCTGCATAAGCAGGGGAATACAAGCACGAGCGATTTCACCCTTAGGATCGGTGACTATAAAGCTGGCGTTGGCAAGCATTATATTTGGCTTGACAAGAAAACGGGTTTTGCCTGCGCCGCTGCCGCCGACGACTATTTGCAGGAGATTTCGCATGTGATGTTTACCGTTCATGCTCATTTTGAGATGCTGCGTCAGGATCACATTCATGCTGTCGTCTTTATCGCTGTACTTTCGGTTCAGTTCATGTACGCTGCCCCATTTGGCAGAGCCGTGTTCTATGCCCGGTCTTCGGTTATGCCGGGACGAATAGTACAGCGCAATGCCGCCGATATACAGCAGCAGAAATATGAACACGAAACGCAGAGTATACGAAGTCCAGCGGATGTCCTTCGAACTGGCGTCTGCGCTGAGACGGAAAAGCTCAAAAACGGTCATTCCGTCCTCATAGACGCTGGCAGAAAGCAAGGCAAAATAAATGACGGCAAGAGAAAACAGCGCCCACATATAGGCGCTGTCTTTAGAAGCGTTATTCACCTGACTTTATCCTTTCTGCGTTCGCGATGCGGCACGGCCTTGTCTGCAACTGCTTTCAATCGCTCAAGGGTCTCTCTGACGGACGGCTTTTCCTCAGTCTGCAATACTGTCAAGCCACTCCTGCGCTCTTGATAGGATTTCTCGCGTGGAGCGGCTTGTGCTTTTTTTGATTCGTTCGCGTGCCCCCTCTCCGGTGCCTCATAGCCCATAACCTGTAAAACGGTGTTAAGATGTGCGGAGTAATTAACATTAGATATTATATGCACAACGTCGCTGTGACCATCTTTGCTCTGCACAGCGGCATAAAGCGCGCCGTACTGCTTTGCGAGCTTTTCAAACCTTGAAAGGTCTTCAGCGCGTATAGGTACAATGACTGCCTCTGCGTTTTCTTTGTTGAGCCGTTCAACACCTACTTTCCCAACTGTTTTATAATTTCCTTTCAGCAAAGCAACGAGCAGGGCTGCCGCATTTACAGCGCCCTTGCCCGCAAGTTTTGCCGCAGCCTCGGCAACCTGTAGCCCCTCCTTGACCAGCAGATCGGCAACCTCTCCGCTCACTTCCATAGTTCAGTTCTCCTTTCAGTCGTTTTTGTTTTAATACTTCCGCGTTGCAGAGCGCTGTCTGTCTGCTCGCGTATACGCGGCATATCCTCCTCAATTTGGCGGCACAGCCGCAATTTCCGCTTCAATGGCCTGAGAGCAAGGTTTATTCGTTCAAGCTCCGCACTTACATCCTTGCCGCGCCGCTTCAAGGAATACAGTTCCCGCCGCTGCATAACGAGCGCGTCAACATCTGACTGCAACGCGCTTTCAAGCATGGATAGCTCCGCACTGTTCTCAATTCGATATTTGTGCAGCAACGCAAACTGACGCCGGTATCTGTCCAGTCTTGCGGCCTCTCTGCGAATATCGAATGACACGGGCTTTCGGCGTTTAGACGCGCTGCGCAAACCGAGTATGTACATATACCGCACATACAAGGCCTCAAACCCATGCAGCTTACGGCGCTTGCATTTGCCATACCGGCGTACATGATAAGTCTTTTTAATTGGGGGAGATTGGCGCTCCACTTCGTCGTTGCCGCTGCGCGCGGTTTCCAATCGGCGGCGAATGTCCTCATCTGTATAGCCCACACCTAAACTATCCAGCCGGATAAAGCGCGAGCTGCCCGGAGGCCGGACGGCGGTATGCTTCACATTTGTTCCTCGCTTTACGGTGTAACCCTGTTTTTCAAGCTCAGCATAGAAGCTCTGTACTGTGAAAGAGCGTTTAAGAGCAGAGTCTATATCCTGCCGTATCAGGCCGCGCACTGTCGGCTTGCCGTTTTTCTCCGCGTTCCATTCAGCGTAGTGCTTCCCCTTTCCGCGCGGCTCGATGACTGACAGCCCGTTTTCACGGCTTATCTCATTTGACAGGCCGCGTATGCTGCCATAGTATGCGGCATAGTCGCTACGAAATCTGCTGCCGTCAACGAATGAAACGGAGTTGAAAATTATGTGGCAATGGATGTGCTCATGGTCGGTGTGTGTACCGACCACGACCTCAAATCTATCCCCGACGAGCCGACGCGCAAATTCCACGCCCAGCTCGTGGGCGCGCTCCGGGCTTATCTCACCGGGGGAATACGAATGGATAAGGTGATAGCCGAGTATACCGCCCATCTTGCCCCAACGAGTTTTCGTTGCCTGCATATCATTGTAGGCAGAATCGGCAAAGCAGTTGATCGCTGTCTGCAAAATACGCTCACCGCAGGATGTTTTCTCGCCATTCAGTGCGTAGCTGATGCGGTTATCCAGACGGCTGTGAATGGCGATTATCTTGTCATATGCCACTATACGCTGTCCTTTACCAAGCGCCATGCGCTCCGGGCAAGCACTGCTGCCTCATGTATTTCCGCTCTTGTGCTGCCGTTGTAGGCGTTTGCCCAATACGCAAGCTGGTTTATATTATTGCCTATGGCCGACAGCTCGCGCAGCAGGGCGGCGTATGTATCCGGCGGGCGCGGTCGGATTTGGACGCCGACGATCAATTTGCGGATAACGGCGCTCGTGCTGAGACCGCTGTTTTTGCAATGCTCAGTGAGTGCTGCGTATTCCATGTCACCCAGCCATAGGCCTATAAAATGTTCTCTCTGTCTTATGTTCGCGCTCCTTTCGCATAAAAAAATACTTCTCATGGTGAGAAGTATTTCGTGGTGGGGTTTTAGGGGCTTTGCCGCCTAACAAGAGTCATTGGCGTTTAACAAATGACATACTTGCAAAGACAGCGACGCAAAGCGCCGCTGTCTTTCTACCCCGCATTATTCGGTTTTATCAAGAGCAGCTTCAATGTCCATTCCACCGTATAGCACACGGATAATAAGAACGGTCTCTTTTTTCCTGTCTACGTGATAGAATATGCAATAGCTATCGACTGTTACCAACCGGATGTTCCGGCTGAACCAAGGCTCTCTACCATGGCGTTGGTAGCGATCGGGCATTTCGCTTAGCGAAAGTATCTCTTTTTCAATCCGCTGTATCTGGATATAGGCATTGATGCTGGACTGAAGGTCTGAAGCAATATAACTGAATATCTCTCTGATATCCGACTGCGCTGTGTCCGACATCTCGACAGCATAGCTCATAGTCCGTATTCCTTCCTGAGGTCGGAGAATACCTTTTCAGCAGGTACAGTCCGTCCGTCAAGGACATCCTGCCAGCCTTTTTCAAGCTCTCTGTCAAGGTCTTCCTGCGTCATTTTGCTCATATCCGGTACATTCGGCGAAGGAAGCTTGAGCTCAAACGGAATCCCGCGCTGCAAGATGATCTGTTTATAGAACATATTTATCGCATTTGACACGGGAATACCCAGTGCTGCAAGAATATCCTCTGCCTGAGCCTTAACGTCAGGTTCGATACGCGCATACAAATTTGCAGTTTTAGCCATGGTGTTCTCCTTTCGTGCAAGAGCTTTTTACACCTATATTATACTCATTTGTACGCACAATAGCAATACGCAGAATGTAAATAAAAATACTTCTCACCGTGAGAAGTATTTTTCGCTCATTTCAGGCTTGTCCTGTGACTTGCTCAGTTCAGGTATACAGCTTTCAATGGCGTCTATCATTTCAGCGGAAGTTCTGCTGATGCAGTCAAGAGATGTTTTCAGCTCCTCAAGCTCTTTATCGTGACTCCATTTGGATATGTAGGCAAACGCGCTGTCGCCGGTCTCAATTCCGAAATGCTGGCAGACAATGTAGGCAATGCTCTCGGCCTCGACCTCACGTGTGCGGCGGCTTTTCTCAGGCATGCCAACGACAACTCCGTCCTTTACCGGAAGCGCATGGAGAATGGCATGAGCTGTTTCGTGAATCAGAATAGATATAGTGTCGATCTGGCTCATACCGCTGTTGAGATATATTTTTTGCTCACTGTGGACATAGCGGCCACGGGCATTGCCGTCCGGTTCACTGAATACGACTGGGACGGGTGCAAGCTCTGTAATAGCCTTCAGCATCGAGTCGTAATTCTGTACATTGCCGGTAAGCTCTTCCGCACCGTATGACGGAAGCTCACGTCCCTCGGTCTGGCTCACATCGAACACGTATGCTATTTTATAGCTTTGCTGTACGACATACGCAGTTTCCGTGACAGGTCTGCCGCTTGCGTCGAGCACAGGAGCTTTTGTTACAGGATCAAGCTTCACACTCTCAACAATGCGTTTGTATGGGACGGGCGCGAGTATCTGTATTCCGGATTCACCCTTTTTGACCGTCCTGCTGAATTGCTTTTTCCAAGTGTTGAAGCCTGCTACGGCGGTTGCGTTTGGGCATTGCATAAGGATGAGCATAACATTATTGAAGCTATACCGGTGAAATTTTGCCATAGCCTTCATGTATGCTTTGTATTGCTCGCTCTCGAATACCGCTTTGACGCCGGTCTCAAGCTTATCTGTCAACGCCTTTACTTTTTCGGCGGTATCAGCGTTCCGGCTGCGCATGATGCTCTTTTCCCGCCGACGGTTTCGGCTTTGCCTGTACTTTCAGCGTTACAGGCACATTGCCGCTTGCGCCGAGCAGTATTTCAACGGATTTATACTCCTGCTTGAATCTTTCGATTTGCTCCGGTGTGAGTGAACAAAACCTGTCTTCCTCGATACCGCAGATGAAAAATGTACCGAAGATACCGCCGTAGCCTCCGGGGATGCTGCGATTGAACGGCAGATTCAACAGAAGCCCCTCGTCATTTGCAACGATCGAGACAGCTTCGTTTTCGTAAGGATATGTTGCTGTGATATACCCGCCGACAATGGCCTGCATTTCGCTAAGGCCGTTGATTTCTTTTTCATATGGCAGGTATCCCGGCTCTACAACAACTACGTTCATAAATCAACTCCTCGTCAGAATAAAATAATACACTTGCATATTTGCAGGTGTGCTGGACTTATTTAACATTTATTACGGTTGCGTTTTGGATATAATCATAGTAGAATATGTATAGAAAACAGGGAAAGGAGCTGTGCTTCATGGTATATACGATTGATGAGATAAAAAGAGCTGTTACCCCGGTTGCCAGAAAATACGGACTCAGAGCGGTTTACCTGTTTGGGTCATATGCAAGAGGCACCGCTGCTGATTCCAGTGATATTGATCTGCTGATTGATACGACTGGAACTGATATAAAAAGTCTGATTGGCTTGGCCGCCGTATACTGCGAACTGGAGGAGGCCTTGGGGAAAGCGATAGACCTGATAACTGTCAGCTCCCTTGAGCAGCCGATACAACGGCCGAGTGAAGCAAGCTTCCGTGCAAATGTTATAAATGAGAGGGTGAGTTTGTATGCTGCCGCCTGATGCGCAACGACTTGAGCATATAAGGGATTATTGCGTCGAGATTGAAAAGACAATAGCCCGTTACGGGAATTCGTTCGAGATATTTGATAAAGATGCAGATTATCAGAGATCGGTTTCTTTCTGCATACTCCAAATCGGTGAACTGGGAAGCAAGCTGTCACAGGAATATAGAACCGAAACTGCAAATAGAATTCAGTGGGGGCCGATAAAAGGTATGCGTAATTTGGTCGCTCATAGCTATGGAAGTATGAGCAGGGACATTATCTGGGAAACAGCCGTGACCGATATTCCAATTTTGAAGCAGTTCTGCGTGGAGCAATTAGAACGCTTGAAATGAATCATTAGTATGCCGCCCAATACGGGCGGCATATTTTATTTTCGCAAGTCAAGTAGTATATACCGCGTCAGCCCACAATGAAAAAGCACCTGCACATGAGTACAGATGCTTCACAAATGATATTTACATTTTCTTGGCTATGTTTTGAATACGCTTTTCAGCTTCCTTGTACACCTCTTCGTCAGCCCGTACAGAGATGATTATTATTTTCATCACGCCGTCTTTGATCTCAAGGCTGTACACTACCCTGTAGCCGAGGTCGCGGAGCTTTATTTTGTAAAACCCACTCAGATTTGCCGAAGCGTGATTTCCGAGCGGCTTTCCGATACCGTCAGGCGGCGGCAGGGGACGTTCCGCGGTCTTGGATATTGCCTTGAGTATGATTTTTTGGTTGTACGGGTCAAGACGCTTCAAATCTTTCTGCGCTTCTTTAATGAATTCGACAGTCCATTTCATGCTTGATCCTCATTCGATCTCAACATCTACATCGGCCAGATCATCGGCGGCTATGCCAAGCTGCTCCATCATGGCCTCCATAGAAATGTTGTCGTTATCATCATTTGCGGCAGCGCGTTTCCCGGCTTCCTCAAGCAAAATATAATCGGACAGAGTCTCCATCAGTGATTCATACTGGGCAGGGGACAGCAGGACGCAGGCAGGCTTATTATTCTTCACGACTATCTTAGTGCCGGAAGCCTGAACCTCATCGAATATTCTGTTTGCTTCTCCCTTGTTGAAACGGGTGATAGGCACTATGGACTTCATTATCCCGACAGCAGACATTTCATTCATTGCACTTGTACCTCCGTGAACAGAATTCATTACCTGCTTTTATTATATGCGGCGTCAGTAAATAAATCAATAAAAATATCGTTAATTTTAATGATGCTTTATTTTGCCTTAGACGCCGTGTGCTTGAAGATATCGTCCTTCTGCCTCTGCTTTTCCTGACGCTGGCGGCGCTCCTCAAGCGCATCATACACACTGTCTTCAATTTCACGCGGTGTCATGGACACATCGGGGAAGTATTTGCGCAGTCTGTCCCCGGCAAGGATAACCTTCGTGTACTGCGGACGCTCCTGATCGCCCTTAAATACATCATCGGCGGGCTCTGCTGATTTAGTTGTCTCCGGTGTTTTGTCCGGTGCGGGCGTGTCCGTTACCGGCGGGTGTATTTCTACTGCGTCCGGGATATGTTCATCAGGTGTAAAAGGTACTATTTTGGGCAAAGCTTCAGGTTCCTGCCTCTCAGGGGCTGTAGGCTGTGTCTGCTCAAATGCTGATACAACAGGTGAAGGTGCGGGTATCTCCGGGGCTTCAGCAACTTTGGGCGCGATATCTTTATCTTCAAGAATATCCCTGAGCATGTTATCATCGAGAGCTCCCGACTTTTCAGCCTTTTTTACACGCTCAATGCGTTCTGTGCTCACCTTGTAGTTTATGTCCATCAAGTCGGAGACCTTTATCTGGTTTTCGGGCTTGAGGAAAGAAATCGCCGACGCAATGGACAGCGGCATAGTACCGTCATCTACCATGTCGCATATGACCTTTTCGGCCTCTGCCAACCTCAGCATACGGTTGAACTTCGCGTAGCTCATGCCCATTTCGCGCGCCAGAACCTCATTGGAATCTATCTTCGGGCCGATATCGCCCTTTTTACGCCTGCCGCTTTTATGCTTCATTGCGTCCATTTTCATACGGAGCGCTCGCGACAGGTCGTAGCTCGATAGCTTGTCTCGATGCAGATTACCGTCGGCGACGAGTATTTTCGCATCGTCGTCATCCAGCTGCTGAACAATGGTCGGAACAGGGAAATTGAGCCGCCTTGCAATGTCGTGTCTGCGCTGACCGGAAATTATCTCATAGCCGCCGCCTTCCTTGGGACGGGCTATGATAGGGTCTTTGATCCCGTTCGCCTCAATGGATTTTTCAAGCTCCTTGTAATTCTCGCTCTCACGGTCAACCGAAAAATTGTTGAATTTGGATTTTTCCAGATAGCCGGGGTGAAGAACAACAAAGTATGTTTCCCCGTCTTTAGGCACAGGCAAAGCCTTGATGTCCTTCTCACTCGGCGGAGTGAGCTTGTTTTCAAGAACCTTGGAAATGGCCATACCTGCCGGGCCTGCGGCAGCGGTACCGGCAGGCGTGTTTACCGGCTTTTCCTCTGCCGATTTCTCCGGCTTCTTGGCAGCGGCTTTCTTCTTTTCCGCCTTTTCGTTCTCGGAAGCTTTGGACGGAGCAGCAGCGGCAGCGGCGGGTGCTGCGCTCTCGGCCTTATCTCCGGCGGAGCTGTCAGATTTTTCAACGGGCTTATTCTCCTTTTCCGGTACTGTGGAAGTCTCTTTTTCAGGCTCTGCGTCGCGTTCTTTAAGGCGCTTTATAAAGGCTTCAAGCGTCTCCGAAGAGCCGCTGTTTGACCACCAGTAGCACTCCTTAGCCTGCTTATCGTCCAATTCGACCACATAGGCGGGAACATCGGAGAGCTTTGCGAGCTCCCCGGCTCTCCTGCGGCGATAGCCCGCTATCAGCTCATACTCACCGTCTTTTCCCTGCCGCACAATAAGCGGCTCTTCAATGCCCTTGGATTGGAGACTGCTCACCAGACCGCCAAGGCTCTTATCTGAAAACTTTCCGAATGCCAAGCCAGGAAAGTCCAGAATTTTATTAAGCGGTATATTCTGCTTCTGTATACTATCAGGCATTTTAACCTCCTCTGCCTTTCAAAAAACTCTTCTCACGGTGAGAAGTATTTATGCGAAATCATGCCTCACCGCGGCGGAATAAAAATGGCCTATCGTGAGCGGAGCGTCATAAAGCGCCCGCAGAAGATAGGCTTTTATGTTTATAATGCGTGTCGTTGTCTCTCTGAGGGAATCCAGCACATACGCTATATGCTCAAATTGCAGCTTTCGGAACCTGTCCTGCACCTTCCCGGTCGGCAGGTTTTCCCTGCCGATTCTGATCGTCGGAGCGGTACTGTACAGAACATCACAGATAAGCTCTAAGATGCTGTCAGGATCGTCGTTCGGATAGCTCTCCGCTAAAAGCTGGAAATCTACCTGCTCCTTGAGCTCTTCCATACAATCCTCATAGTCCGAAGGATAGATGGATGAATAAGTATGGCTGAAATCAGTATGGCTATTATCAGTATAATTTGTACCCGTTTTCTGTAGGTCTGCACTGCCGTTATCCGTAGGTCTAGAAATACACGCTTCGTCTTTCTTGACCTCTTTTTCCGGACTCTCCAGAAGTACATCTTTTGTAGGTCTGGAATTTTCAGAATTATCCTCATGCACCGAGGCAAACCATTTCACGTAGATTCTTGTCGGTTTGCCCTGCCCCTGCTTTATGCGCTCAATGAGACCGATGCCGCTTTTCGTGTCAAGCTCCGCCAGCAGTTTACCGGCCTTGACATGACCGCAGCAGAGATCCTTTTGTATCTCGTCGATGGTGTAGTAGATGTATACCCGCCCCTTATCGTCGAGCCACTTGTTCTTCAGAGAAAGCCCCATGCGGTCAAGCAACAGACTGTATAAGAGCTTTGCATCAGTGGAAAGCGTTTTGAAATGCTCGCCCGTTATGAGCACCCGCGGAATGCGGTAAAACGAGTAGCTGTCAGCCTGACTGCAATAAAAATAGTCAAAGGTCATGGCGCGCTCCTTTCGCAGATGACAAGGTAACGGTATTGCCCGCCGCTTGCATATGGGTGACAGGTCAGCAGCGTTAAAAGCTCACGACCGTCCTGAATGAAGACCTTCTTCACATCATTCGGGTCTATGACCTGTATTTCGGACACGGTGTAGCTCAGCGTCTCCCATAAGTTCGTAACAAGAACCTCGTCACCAGGCTGAAGCAGGTCTATATAGCGGAAGTATGCTGCGCCGTTCCAGCCCCGGTGTCCTGCTATTACACAGTTTGTGCTGCTGCCGCCTATCGGGAGACTTGTCTGCCCAAGGACAGCGGCACCCGCAGCCATGTTTTCATAGCTCGCCCCGAGGTATACAGGCATTTCAAGCTCAAGCGCCGGTATAGTCAGCACGGCTACGATTCCATCCTCAACACCGTTTGCGGACAGGTCGATCGCCGCGGACTCATAAGCTGACGGGTCTGACAGGCCGCTCTGGTTTTCTTCGTATATGCGCTGGTTATATTCCTGCATGGCGTTATAAAGCTCGGCATTTGGCTGTGCCGTCGTTTCCGGTGGAGCTGTTATTACTGAATATGCGGAGATAAAGCTTTCCGCTGCCGAAGATGACCTGTGCTCAAGCCTTGCGCCGTTTATGTATGGGTACAGCAGAATGAGCAGCCCGACGCAGAACAAAGCTGACGCAAAACATACCGAGAGCCGTCTACCCATTTTGACCTCTCCGCATTACCATGTAAGCGATCACGGCGAGAATAAGAATTATGACGCCGAGGATGATGCCCTTTATATACTCATTTACCCATGTGGAACCGGCAGCTTCAGGTTCAAGGCCTTCGACGTCCGCAGCCACGGCCCGCGCGTCATAATCTATGCGGCTGCCGCGCACGAGAAGCCGGTGTGTGTTCACACCGAAAGGCGTGCAGGTGATAAGCGTTACAAGGTCTTTGTCACGCTCTATTGCAAGCTGCGAGGTATCTTCCGGAAGCACAGTGTTGATATCATCGACAGCGTAAGCGAGAGTTTCGTTCAGAACGTGTATAAAGAAAATATCTCCGTCTTTCAACTGGTCAAGGTCTGAAAACATTTTTTCACTTGCCATACCGCTGTGGCCGGAAAGAACGGCGTGGGTTCCCTTACCGCCGACAGGCAGTGAACTGCCGACAACATGGCCGACAGCATTTTCAAGTGTCGCGGCGTTCGTACCGTGGGCGACGGGCAAGTATATGCCGAGACTCGGAATTTCTATATAGGCCATAGTGCCGTCGCCGTTCAGATTCAGAAGCTCGTCATAGCTGGCAAAAGCCTCATTAAGCTGTTCATCTGAAAAGGCTTGTGAAACTCCGGTCGAAAGCATCGCGTTATACTTCTCCGCTTTATGCCGCGCCTCTTCTATTGCAGAATCATTAAGCTCGTTTATGGCATTGAAATACTCTGTGCGAATCACGGATTTGTTTTTCTCTGAGAGATAATTGCTTATGACCGGGTATACCGTCACAAGCAGAGCGATTACAAATAACACTGCCGCCATAATTATTGCCTTCCTGTTATTTTGCATTTTGTCTCCTAACAAGTGGGGGAGGCATGAGCCTCCCCGCGTGTCTGTTTATGTGCGTTTCTTTTTGCTTAGTCCGAGAATGATTATCACGGCGATGCCCATTGCAAGTATGCCGCCGACGGTAAACATCCATGTACCGTATGAGCCGGTTTTCGGGAGAGTGAAGCCCTTGGTATTTACAACTGTGAGGGGAACGACCGCACTTGCGGAACTGCCATCCGCGAGCATGTCCACGTTCTTGTTGTTCACCTTGGCTGATGCCGTGAGCAGCGGCTTATGACAGCGTGCGCACTCCGCGCCGTCACTCACTGATATGACGATCTTGACCTTATCTTTCAGAAGATTGTAACCGGTGTCTGTCGCAAGCTCCGTGACGATATAGCTGTCGTCCTCAATCCCCTTTATTACGATATGGCCGTCAGCGGCAGGGACAAATTCTGCTGCCTGTGACTCTTCCTTGATGTGCCCCGTCACGTAATATACGCCGTCGACAAGCTTGGCCTGAACATAGTAACCGTCAGTATCGTTATACAGCTTGAATTTAACATTGCCGAGTTTACCGGCACCGTCGGAAAACTTTTTAAGCAGGTCTATGACATAGCTGAACACATGCGCATCATCCGTAAGCGTGTCATAGTATTCGGAATTTGTGCGCTTCCAAGTCAGCGTAACGCTGTTGGTGTTGCCGCTGTCCCCATAAATAAGGCTTGCGTCAGAATTGATAGTGCAGGAATAGCACACGCGCATGGTACAGTCGGAGTAGCCGCGGTAAAGGCTCTCGTGGCTGTAAACCTTTGTGCTGTTGTTGATCTCGCTGAGGCCATTTGCCGTTATCTCGACAGTCATCTGCTGCCCGGAAGACTGCTCAGAATAGCTTACGGTAAATTTGCCGCTGTTCATGTTCCAAGTGTCTATAAGCTCCGTGCATTCCTTATCCTTGTAGAAATATATAACTACATCGTCGCGGTTATATGTGATGCCGCGCGGGAGATTATCCACAAAGGTATAGCAGCTCAGATTACTTGCCGGAGATGTGATAGTAGGTAAGGTAGAAACAAACTGGTAATCCACAATGTCGCCGGTCGAAGCGCTGGCGCTATGCGCATATCCGTCCGTGATGTCAATTGTGCTGCCGTTATTCTTGCCGGTGTCTGAAGCGGATTCACGCACTGTTTTTTCAAGCGTCGGGTAGCCGGTCTTGTTTTTGGGATAAACAGTCACATCGTAATTCCAACTGCTGCCGTCAAGCGTTGTCATAGGCAACGAAATAAGGAACGGATTGCAGGTGCTGGTCACATTCTCAGGCACAAGTGTTTCGACGATAAGATAAAGCCCAAGCTCCAGACCGTCCACCGAACTGTGCCCATATTCGTCCGTCACGCTCATTGCCGTGCCGCCTGCGCTTTTGATGTAGCTCTCAAGCGCGGTCTTCACTGCTGTGGAATTCGCGGCAAGAGCTGCTGCAAGCGCGGAGTTTATGCTGTCGGAAGTGAAATAGAATACTCCGTTTTCACTGGAATACGCTTCTGACGCACTGAGACCGATCGCCGAGAGAACGGTGTTTGTACTCTCATTGTCCGCAAATCCGTAAAGGGTAATGATTTTACTCCCGCTGTCATCCTGCTCTGTGTGCAGCACGATATCTGCCACGCGCAGGTATGTAAACTCAACACCGGGTACGGCGTAGTTTGCCATCTTGTCTATGACGCTCTGATCGTATAACCCTGTGGAAACATAGGCGTTGGTGTCCCAAGCTCCGTCAGCCTCGGCTTTCGTAAGATCATACTTATATACGGAGAGCGAGCCCGTTTTGCTGTAGTCTATCGTCGGCGAGGCCTCCAGCGCGCTTGCTTGTACAGGCAGACAAAACAGCGCCGTGACTGCAAGAATAAGTGCGAGTACTTTCTTAATAGTTTTCATTCAGGTTTCTCCTTTTTCGGTTTATAGGCAATGAAAAAGCCCATGCACAGCATGAGCAATATTGCCGGGATATAGAGGAATCCGGACTGTCCGGTGAATGGCAGCGCAGTAATGGTGCAGTCGCATGAGGTAAAGCTGATGTCGAAACTGTCAGAGTCTTCAAGCTTTCCCTCAAACAAAATCCCGGCTTGCAGCATATGCCCCATCGGTGCCTTGGTTTCTGTTACGCGATAAATGCCGCTTACGTTTAGACCACTGAATACGGCAGCACCGTCTTCGGCAGAAGTCTGTTCTGCAATCTGCTTCCATGTTGCGCCGTCGTCTTCTGAGTGCTCCAGCGCAAACACAGCTCCGGCAAGCGCGTTACCGTATGCGTCCTGCTTGCGGACTGTTATTGAGCCCGTCTTTCGCGTGTTGTAAACGTCAAAGCTCAGCTCTTCTCCGGCTCTTATGATGAAGGTGCGCCGCGTAGTATCTACAACGTACAGGCCGGGGGCGGAAATCTCCTGAAAGAAATACTCCCCGGCAGGTATGTCTGTAAAAATGACTGTGCCGGTGCTGTCCGTTATTGCTCCGGCGATCTGGTCTCCGGAAGAGCCGCCGTAGCCGAAGCTTACTCCTGATATGGGCTCGCCGGTCTCAGCGTCATATTTACGGATAGTCAGTTTCCCGTCCTTTGGCTTGTCTGGGAGACTTACCTCTAATGAAGCCGCTGCGGCTTTGACCTCAATGTTGTAGACATACGTGACTACGCGCTGCTCGTTCCAGTTGTCCGGGGCGTAGTAGATCAGGCTGGCCTCGGTCTGGTTGTCTATACCCGTTGCTGAAAGAGTATAGCTTGCTCCGGCATACCTCGTCGGGATTCGGATCGTGAGCACATCCCCGGTGTCGCCGGTATAGCCGTCAACTATTGCACCCTCCGGGAGCCCGCTTTTGTCTATCGTGTAGCCGCCTCCACAGTTTATGAGCGTTACGGTAGTAGTGCCGGTGTAATAGTCGCCGTCTTCAACAAGGTTGAGGCTTGAAAATGAAACTGCGTGTTCGTACACTTCCTGATTTCTCGCGCAGTCGAGCAAGTACAAGCACCAGTCGAAAAGGTCTTCGTATCCCGGTACTGCCCTGAAAAACTGCCTGTACAGCGTGAGGTTCATCCACGCCGGAACTCCCTGCGCTCCGCGCTCGGCAAGCCAGAAGCGAATAGCGTTTGCGGTAGCATAGCGTGCTTCTTCTTCGGAATAGCCGCCGTCATCGTTTGGATAGCCGTGCTCAAGGATGGCTTGCAGTCCGTATATAGTGGCAGCGTCGTAGTAGTACCACGGGTCGGTTGTTGTGTAGCCTCCGCCGCTGGGGGAAGTATACTCTGTTTGCAGGCAGTAGGCCGGGGCTCCGGTCTGGACTATTGTGTGCGTTGGAGTCCCGACGCCTGTCCATACACCGCTGCTGGAGAAGGTCTGGAAGTACGAATAGCTTGTGCCGGTCGTCACATTGACATAGTCCGCAAAGGCGTGTGCTGTGAAAAATACGCTGAAAATAACAATGGCACAGGCCAGCATCAAAAGCTGTCTGCACCACATGGTTTTTGTTCTCGACATAAAACCTCCTGTTCCTTAGATTTGCTGCTTATTGGGGTGTCACTTTTCGGGCGGCATCACCTCCTTTGCCGTGCGGTCACTTAAGTATGGGCACTGCTCATACACGCATGACCGCCCATCCCAATGAGGCCTGTGAAACTCACATGATTTGCACTCCGGGTATTCACCGTCTATGCCCGTGTCATAGTGATCGAACCCCGGCTTGCTTATCATCAGCTTCTCAAAAGCCTGTCTTTTGCCGTCTGTAAAATACATCACTGCCTCCTTCCTTGTTCAGGGCAATAAAAAAGCGCCCCACCGGGCGCATGAAAAAACACTTCTCACGGTGAGAAGTGTTTTACTTGGCGAGAGATATGCACAGTTAGTAACTATATATAATATGTGCTCTATATGTGCTCTTGTTACGCTGAATGAATTCTGGTATGATAAATAACAGATATCGACATGATAAAAATGCTTTTGAGGTAAATGCTCATGGATAACGAGTTGTATAATATAGCATTTCATTTTTAATGCGGATAAATGAACTCAAAAGCGAAGGGAAGAACACGAACATGTTAATCACTGTAACTGAGCTAAAAAACAATCTCGAAGAGTACATCCAGCTTGCAGCGATGGAGGATATTTTAATCACACGCAATGGCAATGCCGTTGCCAAACTCTCTAATCCTAATCAGGACAGAGTAGCTATTGCCAAGTCGCTGTTCGGTATTATCCCGGCGGATGAGACGCTGACCAAGCAGGAGTACATATCCGACCGGGCAATCCGCGCCATGCGAAGCCTGAGTGAAGCCGCGCAGCAGAACGGTACAGCGGATATGTCACTGGATGAGATCAATGCTGAGATCGCAGAATCCCGAGCTGACCGGGCATCAAGAAAGGCTTAGAACGGGGCATAATCATATACTATATAATTAGCTCCGGGGAAATAGTAAATCGGGTCGTGCGGGGACTGATGGAGCTGAAAAAGGGCGAACGGATCGGAATCGCAAACTAGGGAACATTTTGATGATATTTAAGCAAGAAAATTCCCTAGATACGGTTTAACATCTTTCGTAAGGGAGGCGTTTTCTTTTACGCAAAGCAAAAGGAAAACATTGGAATTAAAAGTCAACAAAGAAACTCGCATGATTTGTCTTCTAGGTAGTCACCATCTATGCCAGCATCATAGTGATCAAAATCCTGCGTGCGGATTATCAGCTTCTAAAATACCTGGCTTTTATTGCCCGTAAATACATCACTACTTTCTTCCTAATTCAGGGCAAAAGCACCTATATAGTACAAAAAGCACTTCTCACGATGAGAAGTGTTTTGGCTATATATGATGTATGTTCAAGATGGATGTCTTGCCACAGATATAAACTCATGGTATAATTCACATATCAATTTTCGGCAAAATAAGGGGAATAGATATGAGTGATCAAAGCATACAGGCGAAACTGTCCGACTTTAGAAAATATATTTTCTTTCCTCAAAATCTTATTTTTTCTTCTATTCTTGCTGCCACTGTGTGGGCTAAATACATTTTACCGTTAAAGAATGAAGGAAAAATTAATAGCACAGTATCTATATTGATTCTTCTGGGTATTGAAATATGCGCTATAGTAATATGCCTTGTAATTGCCTATTATTATCCAAAGGGAAAACCAAATTCAAACAATATCTATATTTTTATTTCTCCAGAAGATTTCAACAATGATAAATATATCGTACATGACTTTGCGGATTCTTTCAGGTCGTATGCCAGCACCGGTATAGAACGCATTAATGTTGTAGTACCACCGTTACATAAAAGATACGCAATCACAAACAAGATTAATTGCTATAAAACATTTGGAAAATCATTTTGGGATTCAAAATTTGCCTCAAAGTTTAACATTAGGTTGCACGGAGCAGTATATATTTTTGGAACGTTGAGGGAACGTTACAGTTGCGGGAATAAGAAATTCAAATTTGATATACATGTTATGGTTGGCTACCATAATTTTAATAAAAAATTAATGCCTACCTTTCTTGATAAATTAAAGGAGGAAATTCCAAACAACATCTTAATATCCAGAGAATATGAGGTTGAAGAGTTTGACGAGAAATCTAGGGAGTTTGCCGAGAGCGCTGAATATTTGGTAGGTTGGTCACATCTACTTAGTGGGAATATATTTGAAGCGTTTAACCTACACTACGATATTGCCCATAATAAAAAGACGGGATTTAATTCGCGCAAGATGATCGCTGACATTAGAAGCGTTTTAGACCTCGAAATGATGGGGATAGCAAGCATAACAGAATCCTCAAAAAAGGCAGAGGTATTAGAGTGCTGTAAAAAATATCTGCTGTTATATCCAACGGACACAACAGCTCTAATGTGTGCAGCAATATGTACTATTGAATGCTGTGACTGCGTAGACATGCTTCCAATGTGCTTGTTACAAGCAGAGAGTTATCTGCTAAAAGTAAGAGTTAATAGCAACAATAGAGCTCTTTTTCATATGAATATTGCATATATCAAATTGCTTATGGGGAAGTATAATGAGGCTGAATCGGAATACAATATTGGATTTAAGAGAACAACAAGGGACATATGCCAAAAAATTATTCGATATTGTGACGGCGTAATCAATTCTGGAATGAAACCATTCGAGGAGCCAACGGCTTATTATGTTAAAGCACTAGTAATAGATCGCGGCTTAAAAATCGCATCAATAGCGCAAGAAGCGTATAACGAAGTACTAAAATATGTTCCGGATGAAAACACATATTATCGCAAAAAAGCGGAGCAGCGAATCAATGATTTAAAGAAGAAAAAGTCGGTTTAAGAACGCCAAAAACATTTCGAACATAACTATGAATTATTTGCGCAAATGGTAAATTATATTCACGAGCAGGAAAGAAGAGGGGGATGGCTAGCTCCACTACGAATATCAGCATCCGCATGAATTCTGATTTGAAAGCACAAGCCAATGCACTCCTTGCAGAACTGAAAACATGAAAAAAATACCTCTCATCGTGAGAAGTATTTTTTGCAGGAAATATGAGCTGTTTTGTTGTGAAGGAATTAGGGTAAAAATTATAGCACCCGGAATCAAAAAGCAACACCTGAAAGCGTCCCAATTTTGTGCAGGAAATGGGACGCTTTTCTTGTATGCTGTTGTGCTGATGGCTCACAGCCTGAATTTATCCACGGAAATATCGATGAAATCTATCGGATCGTTTTGCAGAAACATGACCATATAGATAAGGTACAATAAGTCAGCTTTCCGTCGATTTTTATGTTATCATTTGTGAAGACATAGGCCTCCTCAATCCCGTATTCCGCAACGGCCATCACATTGTCCAGTGCCGAATGCTTTTCATAGTCCTTTCCGCTCTTCACTTCAATGGGAAGCACCCGGCCTGCGTGCTCGACGACAAAATCAAGCTCACCCTCACACTGACACTTTTCCAAGAGAATGACCATGCGAAATTGACACTTTTTCCGGAAGCACTAATCCACTTTGTAGCAGTCAAGAGAAGTAGACGCGAAAAATATTTGTTTTTTCAAATGTACTGCTGCATTTTCAATCTCTTTTGACTCTGTCGATTACTGCAAGTGAACTAAAAAGAAATCTCGGAAAGTATCCTTTGCTTGCTGCGGCAGAGGATATTTACATCACACGTAATGGAAGGGTTGTTGCCAAGCTTTCCAATCTATCAGGACAGGGGAGATACTGCCAAGTCCATGGTCGGTATTCTCCCGGATGATGGAACGCTGCTGCCAGTGAGCGCATCTGTGCGGCTCGTGATGAAGCTTAGCAAATTGAAAATTATGAAATTCATGTGATGTAAAAACTGCGGTTGAATTTTACAGCAGATTGGGGTATACTATGAGTGAAGGGAGTTGAGCAATATGCCAAATATCAAACCCATTTCCGATCTGCGAAATTACAGCGATGTGCTGCATGATGTGGCTGTTGGTGCTCCGGTTTTTCTGACAAAGAACGGGCGCGGCAGATATGCAATTCTCGATATGCAGGACTTTGAAAAGATACAGGCAACCCTCCGGCTAATGAATGAACTTGCAAAAGGCCGAAAATCTGGCGAAGAGAAAGGCTGGCTGACATTGGAAGCCGTGGAGAAGAACCTTGGGATTGCTAATGAATAATTTGCATTTATCCGAAGAAGCCCAAAATGATCTTTTAGAAATCAAAGCCTATATTGAGGAAGAGTTACTGAACCCGTCCGCAGCATTGGCAACCGTAAGTCGAATTACAAAGAGCCTACGCATCTTACAGAACCATGCACAGGCCGGGGCTCCGTTATCTTCGATTTCGGATATGGAGAGCGATTATCGCTTTATTGTAAGCGGCAATTACATCAGCTTCTACCGTGCTTACGGCAGTGAAGTTTTTATTGACCGTATTCTCTATGCCCGCCGCGATTATATGCGGATTTTGTTCAAAGACAGTACAACAGATGAATAAATGACAAACCATTGAACCGCTTGTAGAAATACAGGCGGCTTTTTTCATGTGCAAAAGGAACGTGAAAAAATAAAAAAGTATTCCATTTTTATGATCCCGCTTTCGCAGGCTCAGAGTGACCGTACCATTCTGGCAAGATTGCCGAGTACGCCACGGCGGAGTTCATAGAGCTGTCTGAAGTAAGCAAATCCCCCCAGAGTAATTTTCCCGCAAATGCCACCGATTTTGCTGATATTCCCTTATTACCGTGTAGGCTGTCTGCATTGCTGTGTAGACGGCCTGCAACAGCAATAGGGAAGATTTGCTCAAAAACGCAGCAAAAATTTTCAAAGAGCTGTTTTGAATTTCAAAGCAGCTCTTTTATGTAGTGTGATTGCTTTTGGCAATTTTAGGTTTGAATTTAGCGATTTCGCACTATTTGATAACTTTTTGCGCGTTTTACCAACTTTCCCTTACTGCCGTGTCTCAGTCGCGCCAGTTGCACCTGTAGCGCCTGCCGGACCCTGTGGGCCTGTTGCCCCGGCGACGCCCGCAGGACCCTGGGGGCCTATGGGGCCTTGCGGTCCTATCGGCCCCTGAGGCCCGATAGGACCTGCCGGGCCGACGTTGCTGCCGCATCCGCAGCCACATCCGCACCCGCAGCTTCCGCTGCCGTTGCAGCCGTTTTGATATATCTTGGTGGAGTAGAGGTCGTTATCCTGCATGACTATCCTCCGAAAGAAAGATTGAGGTCTCCCTCAGAGCAGTATATGATGTATCCGCGGCATACGTCACCAAAGATGGTGTGCGGCGTTTCCAAGCAAAAAATTCCCTAGATATAGTTCGACTCCTTGCATTGACACTTTTCCCGATCCATCACATCGCGCAGTGACAGCTGCACATTATTTTTCTGCAGTATAATGTGTGGGTATCGGAGCGAGGCAAGGAGCCTGACTGCTGTGCATACAAAAAATTATCGAAAGATTCACAAATTGCTGTTAAGAAATTAATTGCATCCGGCGCTCAATTTCGATATAATCAAGGAAACAATGTGCGGTTAAAGCGGCAGAAAAGCAAGCTCCGCAATATATATCCGCCATTCTTAAAGAGTCCCGTTCATGGCAGCAGCTGCCACAAAATTTCCCGACCGCCTATATATCGTCTGGTGCTATCGGAAAATACCTCCTATGGTTTGGCCGAGGTGGTATTTTATGTCAGTACATGACGATATCGGTAGAACCATAGTCGCTTTGCGCACGCAAAAAGGCTTCTCTCAGGAGTATCTTGCTCTTGAATGCGAAATGAGCCTTTCGTATCTGAGGCGCATCGAACACGGCACTGCGAACCCGACAATTGATATGCTTCTGCGCATAGCGAAGGTTCTGGATGCAGATATTATAAATCCGATCAGCGTCAAGGAAACGGCAGGAGCTGCTACATGAAAGCATCTGCCGCATCATTTAGACGGGCAATGCTAGTCACCAGAAGCCGGTTTATCAGCACTCTCGGCAACTATCCTGTGTGCCCGCGCTGCAAGCTCACTCTCGACAGAGAGTACCAGCGCTTCTGCGACCGCTGCGGGCAGCGGCTGGACTGGTCACGGTACGATAAAGCCGTCGTCATCCTCAAGCCTTGATTTTTACACGCCCAACCGGACATTGAAAAATGGCTGTCTCAGATAAGAGACAGCCATTTTTCATAACTTCAGCGCTTGGGCGAGAGCCTTTGCCGAGAGAGCAAGCTCCTTTGCAAACTCCGCATCGTCCGCGCACACACCGATCCTGACGGCGGAGCGGCCGGCACAGGGGCGGATGTGCAGCGAATAGCGCTCCGTGCGCAGACGCAGGCCGTCGGAGTAGTCCGCGCCCATGTCGAGCATCAGCTCGGACAGCGCGCCCATGAGCTCCGCGCGGCTTTCACAGGGGCACTCCTCGGTGCAATCCGCGTCATCGGGTGCGTCCTCCGCCTCGGGCGCGCTGCCGGGACGGAACTGCTCAGGCAGGTCAAGGCGAAGCCGCCCCTCGAGCGCGTCGACACAGCAGCGGTAATAGGACAGGGGAGTGCCGACGTCGCACCAGTAACCGTCCATCGGTACGCCGAGGACTGTTCTGCCGCTCTCAAGGAGCTGCGGGAAAAGCTGCTTGCCGAAGTCATACTCCGCACTGTCCGGCACAAGCTCCATCACGCGCGGAGAGAGCACATATATCCCGGTATTCACAAGGTCGGTGACGACGCGGCGCCAGTCTGGCTTTTCGATGAACGAGCGCACGAGCCCGTCGTGGTCCGTGACGGCGAGACCGTATCGCAGCGGTTCGCGGCTTCGATAGAGCGCGATAGTTGCGTCCGCGCCGCGGATGAGGTGCGCGTCCATGAGCGAGCGCAGCTCAAAGTCACAGACTGCGTCCCCGCTTATGACAAGGAAATCCTCGTCACCGTAAAAGTCCAGGCAGTTCTTCACGCCCCCGGCGGTGCCGAGCGCGAGATCCTCCACGCGGTACTGGAGCCTTACGCCGAAGCGGCTGCCGTCGCCGAAATAGCCCATGATATCGCCCGCGCGGTACCTCACCGCCGCGCAGATATCCGTAAAGCCCTGCTCACGCAGGAGGATGATTATGTGCTCCATCATCGGCCGACCGAGCAGCGGAACCATCGGCTTCGGTGTGTCACCGGTGATGCTCCTGAGCCGTGTGCCCATGCCGCCTGCCATGATAACTGCTTTTATAATGACGCCCCCTTCACCTGACTTTTGCTTTACGCTTATTATCTGTGAATGGACGCAAATTATTTGTTGTAAACGGGGGACGGATTTGATATAATAAAATATCGTATCGTGGATTACTATGGAAATTTATCCCATACGGATAGCCAAAGAAGATAGAGAGACATCTTAAAGAGGAGGTGCGCGGCTTGAACAAGAATCTCAGGCGTCTTGCCGAACCCGGCAAGCTGCCGCTGATCCTGCTTGTCGCATTTGCCGCCGCAACGCTGCTGTACGGCATATACACGCTTGCGGCTATAGAGGGCGCAGCCATTCTGCTGCTCATGATCTTCTTCTTCCTGTCAAAGCGCAGAAGAGAGAAACAGCTCAGGGCGTATATCGAATCCGTGACCTACGAGACGGAGAACGCCAAGAGCAGCACGCTGACGAATTTCCCGCTGCCGATCGCGGTGTTCGGGCTGGACGATTCGCGCATTATCTGGGGCAACGAAATGTTCTTCAAAATGTGCGGCGAGACCGGTACGCGGCTCGACGCGAACCTGACGGAGCTTGTGCCGCAGTTTTCTGGCAAGTGGCTGCTAGAGGGCAAGACCCGGTACCCGACACTGCTTGAGGTAGGCGGCCGGAAATATCAGCTGCACGGCAACATCATCCGCTCCGATAAGGATAAGGAGAAAAGCCCGTTCATGGGCATAACCTACTGGGTGGACGTCACGGACTATGACAACATCCGCATCGAGTATGAGAACAGCCGCCCGATCGCGGGCGTCGTCATCATCGATAACCTTGAGGAGCTTACCAAGAACCAGCCGGAGCGTATAAAGAACGATATACGCGACGCGGTGGAGGACAAGCTCGGCCAGTGGTGCGCGTCCTTTGACGGCATCCTGCGCCGCTATGACCGCGACAGGTACATTGTCCTGATGGAGCGGCGGGACCTTGAGTGGCTCAAGGCCGGCAAGTTCAAGATCACCGAGGAGATGCACGAGGTCGAAAGCCCCAGCGGCATTGCCGCGTCCATAAGCATTGGCCTTGGCGCGGATGCGGACACCTTCGGCGAGGCGCTCCAGTTTGCGGACATGGCAGGGGAGCTTGCGCTCTCCCGCGGCGGCGACCAGACCGTTATCAAGAACAAGATGAGCTTCGAGTTCTACGGCGGCCGCGGCTTCGAGATAGAAAAGCGCACCAAGGTCAAGTCCCGCGTTATGGCCAACGCTTTCGCCGAGCTTATAAAGGACTCCTCCAAGGTGCTCGTCATGGGTCACCGCTTCGGCGATCTGGACAGCATCGGCGCGGCGGTCGGCGTATGCTGCCTTGCGCGGCAGCTCGGCGTACACGCCTCCATAGTTGCGGACACGAAGCACTGCGCCGCGACCCCGCTTATAGATATGGTACGCCGCGAGCCGGAGTATAAGGACATATTCCTTACCCCGCAGGAAGCACCCTCCAAGGTCGATGCGCACACGCTCCTTGCCGTTGTGGACACGAACCGCCCGGAGCAGGTGGAGTGCCCGGATCTTCTGAACCTGTGCAAGCGCGTCGCGGTCATTGATCACCACCGCGTTGCCGCGACCTATATACATGACGCCGCACTCGGCTTTATCGAGCCCTACGCGTCTTCGGCGTGCGAGCTTATGACCGAGATCATCCAGGAGCTTCCCGAAGCGACGGACATGCTCCGCTGCGAAGCGGAGGCGCTGATGTCCGGCATTGTGCTCGATACAAAGAGCTTCACCATCCGCACCGGCGAGCGCACCTTTGACGCGGCGGCGGTGCTGCGCCGCCACGGCGCGGACACGGCGGCGGTCAAGCGCCTGTTCCAGTCGGACATGGAGGACACCGTCGCAAAGTACAAGATCCTCCAGAGCGCAAAGCTCTACCGCAAGGTCGCGGTCGCCGCGCCCGAGGAGCCGCAGGAGCGCGTAGTCGCCGCACAGGCGGCGGACGAGCTGCTGAATGTCTCCGGAGTGGATGCGTCTATCGTCGTCGCGCCCGACGGCAAGGGCGGAGTGTTCGCCTCAGCGCGCTCGATAGGCGAACTTAACGTACAGCTCATCATGGAAAAGCTCGGCGGCGGCGGCAACAGAAGCGCCGCGGCTGTGCAGTTCCAGCAGGGCGAGACCCTCAAAGAGGCGGTAAGCAAAATATATGCCGCTATAGATGATTATTTTGCCTGAAAGGGGATAATAGAAAATGAAGGTTATTTTTCATGAAGACGTCAAGGGTCAGGGCAAGAAGGGCGAGCTGAAGGAAGTCTCCGACGGCTACGCAAGAAACTACCTGCTCCCGCGCAAGCTTGCCTCCGAGGCGACCGCTGACAACATAAACGCGCTCAAGCTCAAGGAAAAGGCCAAGGCCGCGCAGATCGCCAAGGAGAAGGCGCAGGCCGAGGAGAACGCAAAGAAGCTCGGCGGTGTGCAGGTCATCATCAAGGCCAAGGCCGGCAACGCCGGCAAGCTCTTCGGCGCAGTCACCTCTCAGGAAATAAGCGACGCGCTCAAGGCGCAGTTTGATATCGACATCGAGAAGAACAAGATCGTTCAGGCCGAGCCGATAAAGACCTTCGGCAGCTTCAGCGTCAAGGCGAAGCTTGGCTACGAGGTCAGCGGAACGATAAACGTTCTGGTCGTAGAGGGATAATAGATCAGGCCGCAAGGCCGGACTGAGGAATCAGGTAATGGACGAACTGCTGGGCAAAAAAACACCGTACTCCGCCCCGGCGGAGCAGGCGGTCATAGGCTCGATGCTCATAGACCCCCGGTGCATCCCGGAGGTGCTGGAAAAGCTGAAGCCGGATGAGTTCTATGTGAAGCTCAACCGGGATATTTATGAGACAATGTATGCCATGTTCTCCTACGGGCAGACCATCGACCCCGTCACAGTGCTTGACCAGATGAAGGTCAGGGGCGTGTATCAGGAGAATAACGACGCGTACGTCGCCGAGGTCATGCGCGTCACGCCGACGGCGGCAAACGTCATGGAGTATGCCGCGATAGTGCGCGACCGCGCGCTGCTGCGCCGTCTCGGCGAAGCGGCGGACGAGATAAACAGCATGGTCTACGAGGGCTCCGGCGAAGCGGAGACGATGCTCGAAGCCGCGGAGCGGCGCATATACGCGCTGCGTCAGGGGCGCAATGTCGGCGGACTTATGCCGGTGTCCTCGGTCGTGCAGAGCGTGTTTGATGAGCTGTCCGAGGCCGCGTCCTCCGGAAACCAGATCCCCGGCATCTCGACCGGCCTTCCCGACCTTGACCGGGTGACTCTCGGCCTCAATAAATCCGAGCTTATCCTTGTGGCCGCCCGACCCGGTATGGGTAAAACGAGCATCGCGCTGAACATGGCGCTCACCGCTGCCATGAGCCAGCACAAGACCGTCGCCATCTTCTCGCTCGAAATGTCGCGGGAGCAGCTTGTTATGAGACTGCTGTCGCGCGCGGCGCTGATACCGTCGCAGAACCTGCTGACAGGCCAGCTCACCGAGCAGCAGTGGCGCGATATTTCCGATGCCGCGCAGACCCTCAGCCAGACCGATATCCGCATCGATGATAACCCGACGCTCACGGTGTCGGACATGAACGCCCAGTGCCGCCGCGTGCCGAACCTCGACCTGGTGGTCATTGACTACCTCCAGCTGATGCAGTCCGCCGGCAGCGGGCACAGCTGGTCGAACGAGAGCCGCACTCAGGCTGTCAGCGATATAAGCCGTATGCTGAAGATCATGGCCAAGGAGCTGAACGTCCCGGTCATCTGCCTGTCGCAGCTGTCACGTGCCAACGAATCGCGTCAGGATAAGCGGCCCATGCTTTCCGACCTGCGTGAGTCCGGCGCTATCGAGCAGGACGCGGACGTTGTCATAGGCCTGTACCGCGACGGTTATTATAATAAGGAAAGCGAAACCCCAAATCTTGCCGAGGCTATCATACTCAAGAACCGCAAAGGTCAGACCGGCACGGTCGAGCTGTCATGGCTGCCTGAGTACACAAGCTTCAGCTCGATAGAAAAGCGCCGCGAAGATGACTATTAAGCTTGACATGTCCGCCTTTGCCGGGGAGCGCGTGTTGTGCGCGGTGTCCGGAGGCGCGGACTCGATGTGTCTGCTGCATCTGCTCTATTCAGGCGGCGCGGACATTATCGCTGCGCACTATGAACACGGCATCCGCGGCGAGGAATCTCTGAGAGACGCGCGCTTTGTGGAAAACTGGTGCGCGGAGCGTAGGATAGAATGCGTCGTCGGTCACGGGGACGTGCCGGGCTATGCTCTGGTGCACGGACTTGGGACCGAGGATGCGGCACGGCGGCTGCGCTATGAGTTTCTGCAAAGCACCGCGAAAGAGCGCGGCTGCGGGCTTATCGCCACGGCGCATAATGCCGACGATAACGCCGAGACGCTTATCTTCAACCTCACCCGCGGCAGCGGTGCGCTCGGCCTGCGCGGCATTCCCGCGCGGCGGGAGAACATCATCCGTCCGCTGCTGGGCGTGAGCCGTGCGCAGATAGAGCAGTACCTCGCCGAAAACGGCATTGAGCACATCGAGGACAGCACCAACTTCAGCGACGACTATAGCCGCAACCTTATCCGTCACAAAATCATGCCCGTTCTGCGGCAGATAAACCCCGCGCTCTCCGACACCGCAGGGCGCACGGCGGAGCTCCTGGGACGGGATGAGGACTGCCTTTCTTCCCTCGCGTCCGACTTCGTTGAGAAGAACTTCCATGATGGGAGCCTTCCCGCGCAAGAGCTTTCTGCGCTGCACCCGGCGATAGCCTCGCGCGTTCTGCGGCAGCTTTTAGGCACGGGGCTTTCGATGGAGCAGACCGACTCAGCCCTCAGGCTGTGCCGGGGTACCGGCTTGCGGAGCCTTGATATCACGGGGCGCCGTCTCGTGTGCGATCAGGGGAGACTGTATCTCAAAGCGCAGGAGAGCGTCACGCTCAAGGTGCGCGCGGTGATCCCCGGCACGGAGATAGAATTGCCCGAAGCGGGGCTGCGCATGAGCGCGGAATTTACCGAATACAGGGAAGAAATTAACGGCTTGTTCAAGACTTATTACATCAAATATGAGAATATTAACTCTGCTGTAATCTGCACCGGAAGGCGTCCGGGCGACCGCATGAGGCCGCTGGGGCGCGGGTGTACAAAGAGCCTGAAGAGCCTGTTCATGGAAGCGGGCTTCAGCCAGCATCAGAGAGACACCGCCCCGGTCATCCGGGACGATAAAGGGATACTTGCCGTCTGCGGCATCGCCGTTGACGAGCGCGCCGCCCCAAAGGCGGGCGACAGGGTGCTGAAGATAAGCTTCAGCGAAATTTAAGCTCAAGCCGCAAAGCGGCATTGGACAAATAGAAAAGAGAAAAACGGGAGACACATTCAATGCACGAGGATATTGAAAAAATTCTGATCGGTGAGGATGAGATCAAGGCGCGCGTGGCCGAGGCCGGCGCGAAGATAAGCCGCGACTTTGCGGGCAAGGACCCGATATTCGTGGGCGTGCTCAAGGGCTGCTTTATTTTCATGGCCGATCTCATGCGCTATGTGGACATACAGTGCTCGATGGACTTCATGGCCGTCTCGTCCTACAGCGGCACAAGCTCCACCGGCGCTGTCAAAATAAACAAGGACCTGAGCGAGGACATCGAGGGTCGTCACCTCATCATCGTTGAGGATATCCTCGACTCCGGCGTCACTCTCAGCTACCTCAAGAACTACCTCATGGTCAGAAAGCCTGCGTCGATATCCATCGTCACGCTCATGGATAAGCCCGCCAGACGCAAGGCGGATGTCTATGCCGATTACTCCTGCTTCGAGGTGCCGGACGCTTTCGTCGTCGGCTACGGGCTCGACTATAACGAGCGCTACCGCAACCTGCCGTATATCGGTGTGCTCAAGCCGGAGATATACTCCTGAGCATTTATATCGTATTCTCCATCGTATAAGAAGGATGTGACATATACTTGAAACCTAACCGCAACCGCGCCCGGGATCTGGGATTTTACGTGCTGCTCATCGTGATAATGATGGCCGTGATCTTCACCATGACCGGGGAGAAGGACACCAACAAGATAAAGAACTATTCCGACCTCGTCGATCTCTTCACTGAGGAAAAGGTGCAGTCGTTCAGGACCGAGGGCAGCACCATTATCCTTGAGGTCAGGACTGGCGACGCCATAGCTCCCACGGAGGAAATGAAGTACGACCTCTACAGCTTCGGCGTGTTCTATGAGGACTTCAAGGACATCATAAAGACCCAGTATGAGTCCGGCGTCCTCGAAGAATATGACTATGACGAAGGCTTCGTCGCGCCGTGGTGGGCGAGCATGATACCCTATGTGCTCGTCATGGTCGGCGTGATGGCGCTGTGGTACGTGATGATGAACAAGGCCGGCGGCGGAGCGGGCGGAATCGCCAAGTTCTCCAAGGCGCGCACCCGCCTCGGCAGCGATGAGAAGAACAAGAAGACCTTTGCCGATGTCGCGGGCTGCGACGAGGAGAAGGAAGAGCTGTCCGAGATCGTCGACTTCCTCAAGAACCCCAAGGCCTATACCGCGATGGGCGCGCGCATACCCAAGGGCGTGCTGCTCGTCGGCCCTCCGGGAACCGGTAAGACCCTGCTTGCAAAGGCTGTCGCGGGCGAAGCCGGTGTGCAGTTCCTGTCTATTTCGGGCTCTGACTTTGTCGAACTCTATGTCGGCGTCGGCGCAGGCCGTGTGCGCGACCTGTTTGAGCAGGCAAAGAAGGTCGCCCCGGCGATCATCTTCATCGATGAGATCGACGCTGTCGGCCGCCAGAGAGGCAGCGGTCTCGGCGGCGGACACGATGAGCGCGAGCAGACGCTCAACCAGCTGCTCGTTGAGATGGACGGCTTCG
>ERZ772883.731-NODE-731-length-31005-cov-28.291761_pt1 | contig 31005 bp, 26 predicted proteins | sample MGYA00580575_ERZ772883 | MGnify/ENA primary metagenome ERZ772883 (study PRJEB29015, sample SAMEA2737666) | human gut metagenome | biome: human gut; feature: human-associated habitat; material: faeces | place: China | collected 2012 ...
GATGCCGAGGCACATGAGGTTGAGGCTTCCGAAGATGGAAATCAGGATAGTCATGGTGGCCCAGCCGGGGACGGCCTGTCCGGTGATGACGCAGTAGAGCACGTGGAGAATCAGCAGGAATCCTGCAAAGGCGGCCAGAAGTCCGATGTAGAAGGAAATGCGCAGGGGAATGGTGGAGTTGGTGATGATGCCGTCCATGGCGAAATGAATCATTTTCTTCATGGAAAATTTGGAGACCCCTGCATGACGGGCGGGCGCTTCAAATTCAATGGCTGCCTGCTTGAAACCAAGGCCGCCGACAATGCCGCGGATGAACCGGCTGTGTTCCCGGAATTTCAGGAAGGTATCCAGGGCCTTCCTGTCCATGAGGCGGAAATCGGAGCCTCCCGGCACCACCCGGGTGGTGGAAATGGAGTTAATCACCGCATAATAGCCGGCGGAGGTGAGCTTCTTCAAAAATCCGGCGTCTTCGGTGGCGGTGCGGATGGTCTGCACAATGTCATAGCCTTCCTGCCATTTTTCAATGAGTTTGGGAATGAGTGCCGGCGGATGCTGCATGTCTCCATCCATGGTAATCACCGCATCTCCCCGGGCAAAGTCCATGCCGCAGGTAATGGCAATCTGGTGCCCGAAGTTCCGGGCAAAGGTGAGAGCCCGCACGTGGGGGTCATGGTCTGCCAGCTGATGAATCAGCTCATCCGTACGGTCCCGGGAACCATCATTGACGTAGATGATTTCATAATCCATACCCAGGTCCTTCATGACTTTCGTTACTTCATCGTGGAAGTAAACTACATTGCCTTCTTCATTATAGACAGGCGTCACAATTGATATCATAATAATCCTCCAGGTCAGGCTGTATGCCAATGTATATTATAACACAGAAAAGGGGACGGTTTGGCGATTTTGTCCGGCTGAAACGGGATAAATCTATGGATTGATACTATTATATCGGCCTCTTTCGACGGTGCAATTAATTAATTTTAAAATTTTTATAAAGGGGCACAGAAAAAGAGCAGGAGGGGAATCCTGCTCTTTTGTCAGAGGGTATTGGGTTATGATAAAGGTAAAATTAGGGAAGCGCTGATTAAATCGTTGTCTGCTTTTATTCTAGAATTTTTATGCAATGCGAGGAATGGGATGACGCGAATAGCGAGCTATTTAAGGAGTCCCATGACGAAGCAGTGCATAAAAATTCTTATAAAAACAGACTCTATGAATTAATCAGTGCTTCCTTAGAATTGTGCGTCTTTCGGCGCCCGAGGAACAGGGCCTCTTCCGTTTCGGTCATGACGGCGTCCATCATAGCGGTGGCCTTCGTTCCTGTGGTCCTTGTCGAAACGGTGCTGATGGCGTCCATCATAGCGGTGGTCTCCGTCCTTGTGGTCTTTGTCAAAACAGCGCTGATGGTGTCCATCGTAGTGATGTTCTCCGTCCCTGTCGTCTCTTTCAAAGCGGCGCTGATGGCGTCCATCGTAGTGATGGTCTCCGCTTTTGTCATCCTTGTCGAAACGGCGCTGATGGCGCTCATCGCAGCGGTGGTCTCCGTCCCTGTGGTCCTTGTCGAAACGGTGCTGGCGGCGTCCATCGTAGTGATGGTCTCCGTCTCTGTCATCCTTGTCAAAACGGCGTTCATGACGGCCTTCATAGGGATGGTCATCATCCTTATCGCCGCGTTGGAGGGCGGAGCGGCTGTCCCTGAAATCTTCACCTCCGTTGCGGTCCTTCACTTCATCGGATGGGGCGGCGGGTTTTTCCGGCCGGACTTCTTCCTTCATGGGCCTGTGGATGACCGGGCCATTGGAACGGTCCGCATTGATTAAGGCGATGCGGTAGTCCCGGCCTGTGCTTGATACGGGGCCGGCGGGCTCTTTGGCTTCCAGGGAAGCGGCGGATACGCCATTTCCCATCGCAGCGCCTGCTGCGGAGATGGAAATCAAAAGGGCTGCGGCTAACATTGTTCTTTTCAGGTTTCTCATAGTATGACCTCTTTTGAAACAGGCTTTTCAGAGTATTTCATTACAGACGGTGCCAGGTAATGCCGTCATCGTCCTGTACATTTCTCTTTTCCGGATTGCCTTTCTGGGCATCCCTTTCTCTGGCTTCCGGATGCTGTTCATAGTACTTTTCTTCCCAGGGTTTCAGTTTGCGCTGCTGTCCCTGGTCCTTTTTATCTTTCATTTCTTCCCGATCTTTTTTGTCCTTATGGACCTTCTGCTTCTTTTCTACGTGCTTCTTTTCCTTGTGAACCTGGGGATGCTGTCCCTGTTCCTGCTGGATTTTCGGCGGATGGTCGTAATCAGCGGCGGAAGCGGTGCCGGCAAAGAAGAAACCGCCGGCCAGAGCCAGGCCTGTCATGGAAGCGACGATGAGTGCATTTAACTTTTTCATAATGGAACCTTCCTTTCAAATTCTGTAAATTTGTTTCCGAGGGAGCTTCCCTGAAACTCCCTCCTTCTATTCTGGGGATATATATAAATCAATGGCGGAGCTGGTATTCTCCGGCCACGATGGACAGATTAGGGAAGCGCTGATTAAATCGTTATCGGATTTCATTCTTGTATTTTTATTCAATGCAAGGAATAAGTCGACGCGAATAGCGAGCTATTTAAGGAGACTTATGACGCAGCATTGGATAAAAATACATATGAAATTCGATTCTGCGAATTAATCGGTGCTTCCTTAGCTATTCTTATCAGGTGCCTCGCGTTTATTTCCCTTTGGGGTATCCTGATGGTCACCGGGCATGTTTCTATCGGGACCCAGGCTGTCCTGGTCATGGTGGTTTCTCAAGTCTTCCCGCATTCTGTCATTGGCAGGTCCGTTTTTGGAATCCTTCCGGTCCTTCGACCAGCCTTTGAAATTTTCCATCATTTTAGGACCGTTGTCCGCCATCCAGCGGTGATAGGAGGGGAGGTCATTGATGATGAAGGAAAAGGTGCCGATGATAAGGGAAATGACTGCGAGCACCACGGAGATGAGGATTTTCTTCATTTCGGTTCACCGCCTTTTGCACTGGGCTGGCGGAAACTGTTTTCAATGGCCCGGCTGCCTTCCCTGGCGATGAGATAGATGGAAAGGGCGGTAAAAATGCCGAAGCTTCCGATGGAGGCCAGTGTGAGGAAGCTGAAGCGGGGCAGCGGCGCCATGCCGTGGAAGGGAACCAGGTTGGTGGAGAAGAAACCAATCACCAGTCCCGCGGCAGCCAGCACCACAATGGCCATGATGATACCGGCGGCGGCGAGGAGGCGGGCAGTCATGCGGGCTGTGGTTTCTGCGGCGGCGGGAAGCCTGGGGCTTACTTCCGCCCAGGTCTTTTCCACTTTCTCCTGGGCGCCCTGGGCCATTTCCTTGGCCCTGTCCTGCAGCTGGGTTCCCTTTGTTTTTTCATCCACCACGCCTTCCGACTGGAAGGAATTGTAAATATCTTTGGGACTGCCCAGCTCTTTGGCGATTTCTTCCTCCGAGAGGCCCCGCTTTTTTCCTTCTTCAAAATGGGATTCATAGTCTGCCAGGATTTCCTTCACTTCTTCTGCCCTGGCATTGCGGAAATAGTATCTGAGCAGGTCTAAAAATTCTGTTTCATTCATGGGTATCGCCTCCTTCTTCCAGTATTTTCTTGACGGCTTTTGTAAATTCGGTCCATTCCTTGAGGGATTCTTTGAATTCCTCCCGCCCGGCGTCGGTGATGCGGTAATATTTTCGGGGAGGACCGTTATGTGATTCCGCCAGGTAGGTATCTACCAGGCCGTCTTTCTTGAACCGGTTCAATAGGGGATAAATGGTGCCCTCCGACATTTCAATGTACTTTGAAATCTCAGTGACCAGCTCATAACCATAGTAGTCTTTCCGCCTGAGCATGGATAGAACCACAATTTCCATGACGCCTTTTTTCAGTTGGATGTTCATGGCTTTTCCTTTCTGAGGAATCAGGGGTTCTGCATAAGGCAATGCATCGGTCTCTTCATTGATTTATAGACTGATGGTCATTTCCTGCTGCTAACAATATATCACAAAGTACTTTGCAATGCAAGGTACTTTGTGAAGCAAATAAAAAATATCTAAGGAAATCATTCAGGACGTTATGTATGCTGAAATAGCAATTTCCTGTTTTCCCTATTGACGGATGGAAAGAGATTCGGTATCATCATAGGCACATTCAAACCAGTACATGCTGTGAACGAGAAGGAAACAGACAGGAAGCTTCAGAGAGCCGGCGTATGGTGAAAGCCGGTGCGGAAAATCTGCGGACTATCACTCGCGAGCTTCCTGATTGAAAGAATTTTCCGTAAATCAGGACGTAAGTCCCCGTTACAGGACAGGCCTTCAGAGTATAATGCAGGGTGGTACCGCGATTTCGCCCCTGTCCCATGGTGGACAGGGGCTTTTTGTTACCTCTTCTTGGGAAGCGCTGATTAAATCGTTATCGGATTTTATTCTTGAATTTTTATTCAATGCAAGGAATCAGTCGACGCGAATAGCGAGCTATTTAAGGAGACTGATGAGGTCGATTGGATAAAAATTCATATGAAATTCGATTCTGCGAATGAATCAGTGCTTCCCTTATGCATGGCGGCTGAGAGATAAACCGGAGTGGTACCGCGCGATGCGCCTCTGTCTGATATTTCAGGCAGAGGCGTTTTTTGATGGGTATCCCCGCAGAGTGAAGATTGCACATGTGCTATTCCATTTCAAAGGAGAAAAAGATGATGGATTGGAAAAAAGGACTCAAACTGGCAGGCCTCGGCCTCATGATGACAGCTGCATGTGCAGGACTGACCGGCTGCGGCGGAAAGAGCGAAGGCGCCGGAAGCGGAAAGACGGCCAAGGTGGGCTTTATCAACGGCGTTTCCGGCGGCGTGGCTTCCTACGGCCTGGCGGAAAAGGAAGGCTTCGACATGGCGGTGGAGGAAATCAACAGGGAAGGAAAAATCCACATGGACGTAGAAATGGTGGACACCAAGGGCAATGTGCAGCAGGCAGTGTCTGCGGCACAGAAGCTGATTGCCGCAAAGAAGGTCATCGTGGTGGGGCCCCTCATTTCCGGTGAATACAAGGCGGTGGGGCCCCTCTTCCAGCAGGCGAAGATTCCACTTTTAGGCGTGGCTACCACGGCGGAAGGGCTCATGGACATCGGCGACTACATGTTCCGGAACTGCGTGCCTGAATCAAAGAATATTCCCCAGACTGTTCAGAAAACCCATAAGCTTCTGGGCTATAAGAGGGTGGCGGTGCTCTACTCCAATAATAATGAACACCAGGTGTCCGCCTATAAGACCTTCAAGAAAGCGCTGGAAGATGAGGGCGTGGAAATCGCGGCCACCGAAACCTTTGCAGACAAGGACACCGACTTTTCCGCCCAGCTTACCAAAATCCACAACGTGAATCCCGACGCCGTGGTGGTGGCAGGCTATTACCAGGAAGGGGGACTTATCCTGAAGAAAATGCGGGACATGGGCATGAACCAGCCGGTGCTGGGAGACAATGGCTTCATGTCGCCGGAGCTTGTGAAAATCGCAGGCCCCGCCGCAGACAATGTGTACGTCTCCTCCATGTGGTCCCCGGACAGGGACTCCGAAGCCACCAGGAAATTCGTGAAGGATTTCCGGGCCAAATACAACCATGACCCCGACAACTTTGCCGCCTGCGCCTATGTGTCCGCCAAACTGGCAGCAAAGGCCATGGAAAACGCAGGCACCACCACGGACTCCAAAAAGGTGCGGGACGCCCTGGCTAACATCAAAAACTTTGAAAGCGCCGCAGGCCCCATGACCTTCAACAACTCCGGCGACCCGGAGGTGGACCTGGTACTCCTCAAGGTGGAAGACGGGAAATACAGGGCACTGAAAGTGTAAGGACTGAATGCAAAAAGGGCAGTGAAGGAATGATTTTCATTTCTTCACTGCCCTTTTCTATGAGGGTTCCTGTCGGTATGCTTGGCTAAGGTGTATCACCACAGCAGGAAACTTTTCGCTAACAGTTTCCTGTCGGTATGATTGACCAAAGTGTATCACCAAAGTAGGAAACCTTTCGCGAATAGTTTCCTGTCGGTATGATTGACTAAGGTGTATTACCACCATAGGAAACCCTTCGCGAATAGTTTCCTGTCGGCATGCTGGACGAAAGTGTATCACCACAGTAGGAAACCCTTCGCGAATAGTTTCCTGTCGGCATGCCTACCCAAGGTGTATCACCACAGCAGGAAACCTTTCGCAAATAGTTTCCTGTCGATATGTTTGACCAAAGTGTATCATCTCAATAGGAAACCCTTCGCGAATAGTTTCCTGCCGGTATGTTTGATCAAAGTGTATCACCAAAGTAGGAAACCCTTCGCAAATAGTTTCCTGTCGGTATGCCTACCCAAAGTGTATCACCAAAGTAGGAAACCCTTTACCAATAGTTTCCTGCCGGTATGTTTGACCAAAGTGTATCACCACCATAGGAAACCCTTCGCGAATAGTTTCCTATCGGTATGCTGAACAAAAGTGTATCACCACAGCAGGAAACCCTTTACCAATAGTTTCCTGTCGGTATATTTGACCAAAGTGTATCACCAAAGTAGGAAACCCTTCGCGAATAGTTTCCTGTCGGCATGCTGGACAAAAGTGTGTCACCAGAGCAGGAAACCCTTCGCGAATAGTTTCCTGCCGGTATATTTGACCAAAGTGTATCACCACAGTAGGAAACCCTTCGCTAACAGTTTCCTGTCGGTATATTTGACCAAAGTGTATCACCACAGTAGGAAACCCTTCGCTAACAGTTTCCTGTCGGCATGTTTGACCAAAGTGTATCATCATCATAGGAAACTTTTCGCCAATAGTTTCCAGTCGGCAGGCTTGCCCAAAGTGTATCACTACTACAGGAAACCTCTTTTTTACACCGTTATGGAAATCGCAGTTTCTGCCTCTATGGCCTCATCGTCCGGATTTCTGGCGGGGGAGAAGGTCCACTGGCGGAGGGAACGTTCTAGGTAGCGGGAAAGGATTTTGAAATCGGAATCGCTGAGGGTAAGCCCTTCCTTTTGCACTTCCGGCGGTGCAGTCATTTTCCCTTCCCCGTCAATGGACAGCTTCACGGAAAAGGTGGGGTGGCCGCTCCTTTCGGCGGTCTGCTGCTCCTTGTCTGTCATGTCCGCCATCACCTGTTTTTCCGGTGCTGGCGGCACGGAGACCATGGCGGAAACGAAGCGGACCGGAATGCGGACGGTAAAGGGCACCGCCTTTTCTCCCCGGCGGGCGGGACGGAAGGTCCAGGATTCGGCAGAGGAAGCGGCGTACTGGTCCAGAATGAGGGAGGAAGAGCTTTCGGACACTTCCTCATGGGTTACGGCGCCGTCTTCATTGATGGAAAGGATGAGCACCGTGGCGGCGGAGTGGGGCAGCTGGGAGAGGGCGTCATGGACGGCGGCGGACTGGGGCAGCATTTTAGCCGATTTCACAGAAGGCGGCACCATCTGCTCTTCCGTAATGGGGCTGCCATCCCTGTCAAGGTACACCCCTTCCTCCGGCAGGGCGGCGGAGGCGGTAAAGCCCAGGGATAGAAGGAGGGATAAAGAGATGAGGACTTTTTTCATAAAGGCTCCTTTGAGAAAATATGATTTTAAACTCATGAAATATGAGATTCACAAAAAGATTTCCTTTATCTATTTTAATAAACCGGATAGAGAAGAGCAACCGATTTCTAGGGAAGCGCTGATTAAATCATTGTTTGCTTTTATTCTTGAATTTTTATGCAATGCGAGGAATGGGCTGACGCGAATAGCGAGCTATTTAAGGAAGCCCATGACGAAGCAGTGCATAAAAATTCTTATAAAAGGAAACTCTATGAATTAATCAGTGCTTCCCTAGGGCAGAACGTGATACAATCCTATCATAGGAACTTCATGGAAATCATAGGAGGGAGATCATTATGAATAGAGAAGATATGGTGGAACTGATGAAGGAAGCACGGAAGGCCGGAGCGGCGGACGTCAAAATGGTGGATGTAACAAAGGTGAAGCGGGGTGTGTGGCCAAGGATGAAATGCCAGTTCGGCTGTCCCCAGTACGGGAAATGCCTATGCTGTCCGCCTTATACGCCGAATTTGTCACAGATGAATGAATTCCTCAATGAATACACCCTGGGCATCCTGGTGAAGCACACCATGCCCATCAAGCTGGAGGAGTGCAGGGACTGGCAGGAATTCGACATCCGCCTCACCAATGGCCTGCTGGATATCCTGCTGAAGGTGGAAAAAGCGGCGATGATGAAAAATTACTACAAAGCCTTCGCCCTGAAGGCTGGACGCTGCGGCCTCTGCCGGGTGTGCAACTTGAAGCAGTGCATCCACCCCGAATCTGCCCGCCCATCCCTGGAGGCCTGCGGCATCGACGTATTTGCCCTGGCCCATGACAACGGCTTCGACACCCGGGTTCTCACCGGGCCGGTGAAGGAAGTATCGGTGTACGGTATGGTACTTGTGGAATGATGGGGGAGTAGAGCCGGTGATGCCCGGCTAAGGAAGCAATGATGTAAAAAGTCCGAAAAGAAATGTGAATCATTTTTCTCGGACTTTTCCATTACCCATGCACTCTTCTGGACTTTTAAAATGACAGCAGGCTGCCCGCTGCTGCCCTTCGCTCAAAATGACAGAGTCCCGCCCGTAGTCTGAAGTCTGAAGCCGGAAGCCAGAAGCCAGAAGCCAGAAGCCAGAAGCCGGAAGTCTGATTGTCTGATTGCCTGATGCCTGATTGCCTGATTGTCTGATTGTCTGATTGTCTGGCTGCCGGATAGGGCTTCCATTATTTCCCGTCGGTCCTTTTTTCTTTTATCATTTCAAACCCGTAGTCCAGAAGCTCAGCGGCCTCCGCAAACCGGCTGTCCGTATCCCTGGAATGCATGACGATGACGATGAGTTCATGGTTATCCCTGATGGCGGAAGCGGCCAGGCATCCTCCGGCGGCGCGGGTCCAGCCGGTCTTGATGCCTGTGGCTCCGGGGTAGGTGTAGAGGAGTTCATTGCTGTTTTCACAGGTGAAGATTTCAACGGGCCGGATATAGCGTATCTGTTTCCTCTTGGTGGAAACGATGCGGCGGAAATTCTTGTTTTCCATGGCGTACCGGGCAAGGCGGGCCATGTCTTCGGCGGTGGAGTAGTGATTTTCATCAGGCATGCCGTTGGCATTAACGAAATGGGTGCCGGTCATGCCGATGGCCTTTGCCTTTTCATTCATCATGTCCGCAAAGGCGGGAAGGCTGCCGGCGGTGTTTTCTGCAATGGCTGTGGCGGCGCCGTTGTCGGAAATCATCATCATCTGGTTCTGCAGGTCTCCAAGAGAAAGCCATTCTCCGCCGTTCAGGGCGGTGGATTCCACGTCCGCTGCGTTTGAGCTGACGGACACCGTTTTGTAGGGATTTCCCTTTTCCAGGGAAAGGATGCAGGTCATGATTTTTGTCATGCTGGCGGGATATTCCTTTTTCGTCCCGTTCTTTTCATAGAGAAAGCGGCCGTCGGCGGCGTCCATGATGACAGCGGCGTCGGCGGTGATTTCCGGCGCGGCGGCATAGGCGGCATAGGCGGGAAGGCAGGTGATGGTGATGGATAAAGCCAGCAGAATGGATTTATATTTCATGGTTGCCTCCTTAGGCCTTCGTACCGAAAAGGTTGAGAAGCACGCAGCCTGCGACGATGAGGAGGATGGCGAAAATGCCGGTGGGAGTCAGCTTTTCGCTGAAGAAGAACCAGGAAATCAATGTGGTGGCCAGAATGCCTACGCCGCTCCAGGTGGCATAGGCCAGGGCCAGGTTCAGGGATGTGAGGGCCCGGGAGAAGGAGAAGAAGCATAGACCGTAGGAAATGAGGCAGCCCGCGGTGGGCAGGATGAGGGTGAAGCCATGGGACATTTTAAGAAATGTGGTGCCCGTGAGTTCCATGGCAATGGCAAAGAACATGAGGAAGTAGGCCATAGGGAATTCCTTTCATAGAAAAAGCCTGCGCCTTCCGGTGCAGGCCTGTTTGTGAAATATCAAAGGAAAATATACTTCAGAATGAAAATCACGGTCAGTGCCATCATGAGGACGCTCACCTTGCTCCTGTGTCCTGTGAGCAGGTTAATCAGGGTGTAGGTGATGGTGCCGAAGGAAATACCTTCTGCAATGCTGTAGGCAAAGGGCATGGCAATGATGGTGAAGTAGCAGGGGATGGCTTCGGTGGGATCATCGAAGTCAATGCCCGTGACGGCGGTGAACATGAGGAACCCTACGATAATCAGGGCCGGTGCTGTGGCAAAGGCAGGAATGGCCATGAAAATAGGAGAAAGGAACATGGAAAGGAGGAAGAGCACTGCCACGGTGACGGCGGTGAGGCCGGTGCGGCCGCCTTCGGAAACGCCGGAGGCACTTTCTACATAGGTGGTGGTGGTGGAAACGCCAAGCACGGCGCCTACGGAGGTAGCTACGGCATCAGCCATGAGGGCGCCCTTAATATGGGGCAGCTTGTTGTTTTCATCCAGCATGTTTGCCTTGGAGGACACGCCGATGAGGGTGCCGATGGTATCGAAAATATCAACGAAGAGGAAAGCCAAAAGCACCACGGCGAAATTGAAGGTGCCGATCTGGGAGAAATCCAGCTGCATGAAAATGGGGGCGATGCTCTTCGGTTCAAAGGAAGCAAGGCCGCCGGAGAAATTGGGCAGTGTGCTGAAGGCACCTACGGAAGGATCCGGCACGTAGAGACCGGAGATTTCACAAAGAACCCCCAGAAGCCAGGTGAAAAGGATGCCCCAGAGAATGTTGCCCCTTACCTTCTTCACCATGAGGATGGCGGTGAAAAGGACACCGATAATGGCCAGCACCACCGTGATACCGGTGGTATGGAAGGTTCCGGCGGCCATGGCCCCTTTGAAGGAGAAAAGGGAAATCTTGGTGGCAGGATTGGCCACGATAATCTGGGCGCTGCCCAGTCCGATGAAGGCGATGAAAAGGCCGATGCCTGCGGACACCGCTTTCTTCAGGTTAATGGGGATGGCGTTGAAGATGGCTTCACGGACGTTGGTAAGGGAAAGGACAATGAAAATGATACCTTCCACGAAAACCGCAGCCAGTGCCATTTCCCAGGAATAGCCCATCTGCTTCACCACGGTGAAGGCAAAGAAGGCGTTCAGTCCCATGCCCGGTGCCAGGGCAAAGGGGTAATTGGCGAAAACTGCCATAAACATGGTGCCCAGAAAACCGGCCAGCGCCGTGGCGGTGAGGACGGCTCCCTTGTCCATGCCTGTGGTGCTCATGATACTGGGGTTGACAGCAAGAATATAGGCCATGGTCATAAAGGTGGTAATTCCTGCCATGATTTCGGTCCTTACGGTGGTATGACTTTCCGAGAGATGGAAAATCCTCTCCATGAGACCTGCGTTGTTTTCCATGAGAAAACTCCTTTCGAATTGAAAAGTTTCCTGCCCTATCCAGGCAGAACGATTTTTACGCCTATATTATAAGATTTTTACCAGATTGAATCAATGAAATTTATGGATTTATGGAATGCGGATATGTCATTCTTCCATGAGGAAAAGGAAGACCCTGTGTGCTACAATAAAAAGATACCGGCAAAGAGCCGGCGAAAAAGGAGTACATCATGAGTATATGCAACATATGCCCCAGGGCATGCAAAATAGAAAGAAAACTATCGGTGAAGGACAAAGGAAATGTGGGCTACTGCCGGTCAGCCATGCTTCCCGTCATTTCCAGGGCTGCCCTCCACCACTGGGAGGAACCCTGCATCGCCGGCAGTCGCGGCGCAGGCACCGTGTTCTTTGCAGGCTGCAACCTGTCCTGCGTGTACTGCCAGAACTATGAAATATCGGAAATGAGGAAGGGCATCGAAGTGTCGGTGGAGAGACTTCGGGAAATCTATTTCGAACTTATAGCAAAGGGCGCCCACAACATCGACCTGGTGACCCCTACCCAGTACACCCACGCCATCTTCCAGAGCCTCCGGGACCCGCTTCCCGTGCCGGTGGTGTATAACTGCGGCGGCTATGAAAGCGTGCACACCGTAGCCTTCCTTCGGAAAAAAGTGCAGTGCTGGCTGCCGGATTTGAAATACGCCGACCGCCGCGCCGCGGCCAAGTACAGCGATGCGCCGGACTATTTCGAAAAAGCCACGGCTGCCATTGAGCAGATGTACCGCCAGACAGGGCCCTATGAAATGGACAGTGACGGCATCCTGCAGAAGGGCGTCCTCATCCGCCACCTCATCCTGCCGGGACAGGTGGAAAATACGAAGAAAGTGCTGGAATACGTGGCGGAAACCTTCGCTCCCGGCGAAGTGCTCTTCAGCCTCATGCGCCAGTACGTCCCCTGCGGCAGGGCGGCGGAGTACCCTGAAATCAACCGGCCCATTACGGATGAGGAATACGAAGAATGCGAAAGCTATATGGAAGAACTGGGCATCGAAGACGGCTACGTCCAGCAGAAAGCCAGCTCCGACAAAATGTTCATCCCCGCCTTTGACGGTACGGGGGTGCTGAAGGGGGAATAGGGAGCTGGTGAGTTAGTGTACTAGTGTACTGGTGTGCTAGTGGGACAGTGCGACAGTGGGACAGTTATCCTCCCTCGCTGCTGTCCTCTGACCGAGTGGTGATTCCTGCCGGAGGCCGTCATCCTGAGCGCAGTCGGGGTCAAGGGGGCAGGCTGCCACCGGGCTTCGCCTTCCGGACCGGTTCAAAGGGAACTTATAAAGCCCACTCCGTGGAGGCAATGCAGAATCCTTCGGCACCATTTTATAATGCGCCCGATAGGGCGCCACCACAACCCTCTGAACCCTTTGAACCTTCTGAACCTTCTGAACCCTCTGAACCTTCTGAACCTTTGCATGTGGGTCACAGTACATTACAGCCCCTGAAATGCCACAAAATCCCCGGGCTTCTCCGGTCTTTTTCCTATCATTTTTTCCATCCACACCATGTCGTACCAGCGGCCGAATTTATATCCGCAGTGATGGAAGAGGCCTGCTGTCTTAAATCCCATATGTTCATGAAAAAGAGGACTGTCCTTTGGAAGGAAGGGGTCCTCTTTTTCTGTGAATGCAATGCAGGCGTACAGGTTGAACACCTGCTGCTTCAGGAGGATCTCTTCCATTCGGGCATAGAGTTTTTTCCCGATTCCCCGGTGCCGGGCTTTGGGGGCAAGATAGATGGAAAGCTCCGCCGAGTGCTCATAGGCCTTTCTGGGATGGAAGGGACCGGCGTAGGCATAGCCCAGGATATGGCCTTCCTCTTCTGCCAGGAGGTAGGGATATTTCTCCAGGGTGTGAATGATGCGCTTTTTGAATTCTTCCGGCGCAGGCACTTCATATTCAAAGGTAATGGCCGTCTTCTCCACATAGGGCTTGTAAATAGCAAGAAGGGCGGCGGCATCGTCCGGTGATGCCTGGCGGATGGAAATTTCCTTACTCCCTTCTTTCATTCCTTTTCTCCGCCTTTTCCATAAACTTTACGCTGTCCACCAGGAAGCGGTCATGGTCCGCTTCCCCGATATCTCCATTTTCATCGGAGGCGGTGATGTGGAAGGAAATTTTCTTTCCCCTGACTTCCGTCACCGTGGCGGTGACGGTGATAGTATGCCCCGGCAGGGTGGGAGCTTTGTGGATGAGGGAAATGGAACCGCCTACGGTGGTTTCATGGCCGGAAAGGAAGGGGGCAAGGGCTTTGCAGGCTGCTTCTTCCATGGCCGCCGACAGCACCGGCGTGGCCAGCACGGGGAGGGACCCGCTCTTTACCTTTTCTGCGGTATCTTCTTCTGTAATGGTTCGTGTAATCTGTGCGGTGATTCCTTTGATTATCATGATAGTGCTCCTTTGCGGCAATGCCTGTTACCAGCCTTCAGGGATTGGTGCTGAAGGCTCTTTATACAATATGATATAATTATAGAATAATCTTTTCAGAAAGAGATTTCCACATTTTACTTCCCTTGACATTGTTTGAGAGGTGCAATTTGCAAGAAAGAAAGACAGAAGAGTCCGGAGAACCGGAAAGAGCGCCCTTTTCCTTAAAGAAAATGGGCCGGAAGGAATGGTCCGCCCTGGCCGGCGGTCTTGCCTTCCTGATCCTCCTTACGGCAGGCATTTATTTCTATGCCTTCGACAGGGTGGAGCTTCATGGCAGCGCCATGGTGGATGTGCCCAGAAATTCCACGGGACGGGATATTGCGGATACCCTGGAAAAGAAGGGCATCATCCGGAGCAGTACCCTTTTCAGGCTCTATTCCCGCATTCTCGGAAGCGGCAAAAGTCTCCAGAGTGGGACTTACAAGATGAAACAGGGCCTCACCATCAAGGAAGCCATGACGGAGCTCCGGTCGGGCAAGACGGAGTCCGTCTTCGTGACTGTGCCGGAAGGCTACACGGTGCACCAAATTTCCTCCCTTCTAAAGGATGCAGGCGTGAAGGGGGCGGAGGACTTTGAGAAGGAAGCTGCTTCCTACGGCCCTTTGAAATACCAGTACGGTCCCCTGCCGGTGCCGGTGAAGGCGGAGGGATTCCTTTTCCCGGACACCTATAATATTCCCAAGGAGTATACGGCCCGGCAGATATGCGATATGATGTACAAGCGGACCGACTCCATGCTGACGCCGGACATCCGGAAGAAGGCAGAAGCAAAGCATTTGACCCTTCATGCTTTGATGACCCTGGCCTCCATGGTGGAAAGGGAAGCCCGTTTCAAGGAGGACCAGGTGCCCATTGCATCGGTGATGCTGAAGCGTCTTGAAATCGGCATGCCCCTCCAGATTGACGCCACCATTCAGTATGCCCTGGGCAGCCCGAAGGAGGAGCTCACCATTGCGGATACAAGGATTGACTCCCCCTACAACACCTATACCCACAACGGCCTGCCGCCGGGACCCATCGGAAGCCCCGGCATGGATGCCATTGAAGCGGTGCTGGAGGCCAAGCCGGGAGAGTATTTGTACTACGTAGCCCAGGCCGACGGCCATCACGTTTTCACGAAATCCTATGAAGAGCATCAGGCGGAAACGGAGAATATCTATGGCAAATGACTGGCAGCCTTTGAAAAAGGAACTGGAAGACCATGCAGAGAAAAATCATGTGCCCATTATCCGGGGGCCGGAGCGGGAGCTTCTCCTCCGCTCGGCAGCGCTGGCTGAGCCGCGGCGCATATTGGAAATAGGCACCGCCATCGGCTACTCCGCCCTTCTTATGGCGGAGCGGTTTCCGAAGGCGGAAATCGATACGGTGGAGCTTGATGAAGAGCGCCATCACAGGGCGAAGGAAGTCATGGAAAGAGCGGGCCTTTCCGGCCGTGTGCACTGCCATCTGGGAGATGCAGGAGAAGTGATACCCACCCTTTCCGGTCCCTACGATTTTCTCTTCCTTGACGGACCTAAGGGGCAGTACCTTAGGGAACTTCGGGCTGTCGAACCTCTTCTGTCGGACCGGGCGGTCATTGCGGCGGATAACGTCCTTTTCCGGGGGCTGGTGGAAAAGGAAGGCCCCGTGCCTCACCGCTACCGCACTCTGGTCATGCGGCTTCGGGAGTACCTGGACTATGTGAATGAGAAATATGAAACTCATATATATGTAGAAGGAGACGGTCTGGCCGTTTCCGTTAGAAAGGAACATACATGAAAAAAATGGAACTTCTCGCTCCGGCGGGAACAATGGAAAAAATGAAAATGGCCCTCCTTTACGGGGCGGATGCGGTATATCTGGCGGGCAAGGTCTTCGGCCTCCGTGCCTATGGCGGCAACTTCTCCATGGAAGAACTGAAGGAAGCGGTCTCCTATGCCCACAGCATGGGGAAAAAGGTGTATGTTACGGTAAACATCATTCCCCGGAATGAAGACCTGGAGGGACTGGACGACTATCTGAAATATCTGGAAAGCATCCATGTGGATGCTGCTTTGATTTCCGACCTGGGCGTCTTCTCCCTTTGCCGGGAAGTGGCACCGAACCTTCCCATCCACGTGTCCACCCAGGCAAGCTCCGCCAACTGGCGCACCGTGAAGGTATGGAAGGACCTGGGCGCCGAAAGGGTGGTACTGGCCCGGGAAGTGTCGGTGAAGGAAATGGCGGAAATCCGCAAAAAAGTGGACATTGATCTGGAAGTCTTCGGCCACGGCGCCATGTGCATTTCCTGGTCCGGACGCTGCCTTCTTTCCAATTTCTTCACCAACGGAAAAAGACAGTCCAACCGGGGCGAATGCATCCAGGCCTGCCGCTTCCGCTACGCCGTCATGGAAGAATCCCGGCCCGGCCAGTACTGGCCGGTGGAGGAAGATGAGCACGGCACCTATGTATTCAACAGCAAGGACCTCTGCATGATCGATCACATTCCCGAACTCATCGAAGGGGGCGCTGCCTCCCTTAAAATCGAAGGCCGCATGAAGAGTGTGTACTACGTGGCCGCCGTGGTGGCAGCCTACCGGAAGGCCATCGACGCCTACTACGCCGAAGGCGGCGCCTACAAGGTGCGTCCGGAATGGAGGGAAGAACTGGAAAAGGTATCCCACCGTCCCTACACCACCGCCTTTGCCTTCCAAAACCCGGACCACAGCGCCCAGGAATACGTGAAATCCCAGCCGGACCAGCCCTATGATTTCGTAGGCCTCATCCTTCCGGCCCGCGTAGAAGAAGGCACGAACCGGGTGCAGCAGAGGAACCATTTCAAAGTGGGAGAAATCCTGGAATACCTGACGCCTAAGGGTGACGTGGGACTCATCAAAATTACGAAACTAGTGAACGGAGAGGGAGAAGAAGTGGACAGGGCGCCGCATCCGCTGGAAGAGCTCACCATGACAGGGGACGCAGTCCTTCCTGCCTTCTCCATCCTGAGGAGGCGCGCAAAGAAATGATGGAAGATACAAGGGTATACATCGAAATCCCGCCGGAAGAAGTGAACTACATCAACCGCATTATCGAAGGCTACGAATACCTGGGCGTGCTGACCACGCTGAATGCCAAAAGAGCCACCTGTCAGATTAACTCCACCAAAGACACCAGGGACACCGTTATCGACGTCCTCACCCACCTGCCCGACGTGAAGGTGAAAATCCTTTCCTGCAGGGAAGAAGCCTTGAGGGAAGAGTAGAGAATTTCTCTTTCTTTTCCGACTATGTAAACAGAGAAGCGAAGAAACGGGAATCCTGCTCGGCCATTCCGCCGGGGCCCATCCATGGAAAGCGGAAGAGCAGGGACTATCTTTTCTCTCCTTCTCCATCAGCCGGCTGAAACATAAAAAACTTCCTGAAATCCTTAAAGGCAAAGGCAAAGCCTGAAGCGGCTTATGACGCGCCCCGCTTTTGGATTTCAGGAAGTTTTTTTGCGTGGTTGTTAGTGTGCTGGTGTGCTGGTGTACTAGTGGGCTAGTGGGCTAGTGTACTGGTGGGCTGATGGGACAGGGACAGCTGTTCGCTTTTCCACGGATGGGGGTACTGTCATTGGTGCTATTGGCAGCTTGCACCAGTATTCTTCGTTCTGCCCAGAATGACGCGTCCGGAAGGGCGAAATACCGGTTCTGCAGTCCCCAGTCCCCAGTCCCCAGTCCCCAATCCCCAATCCCCAATCTCTAACCCTCAGCCGACGGAGGAGGCTGTTAAACTTAAGAACCTTCGGGCTAAGCCCCGTCAAAATTTAGAACCTTTCGCACCCAAAGGGGCAAAACCCTTTCCATTCCTCTTCCCTGCGTGTACAATAATGATAGAAAAATGGAGTGAACGGAGGAATTAATGATGGATTCTGTGAAGCTGGTACTGGAATATCTACGGGAATGCGAAGTATTTTATATGGCCACGGTGGACGGCATGGAGCCCCGGGTGCGGCCCATGAGCGGGGTGTGCGAGGTGGAGGGAAAGCTCTGTTTCCTTCTGGCCCGGTCGTCCCATCTGTATCATGAAATTATGGTGAACCGCCATGTGGAAATCGGTGCGGTGCATCCGGATAAGTCCTGGATTTCCATCCGGGGCTGGCTGAAGGAGGAAACGGAAAAGGAAACGAAAGACTCCATGCTGAAGGCCTGCCGGGATGACATTGAGGACATGGGCCTGGTGGACAAAGAGGATATGGCAGTCTTGAGCCTTCACGGGGGCTCTGTGTACCTTCGTGACAGGAATGAGGGAAGGGAGAAGGAGCTGGCTTTGGAATGACAGGCACCTTTGGGAATACAGTTTCATGCCCGGTTCCCCTGATTTGTAAAAGTGCGATTTAATGCGCCGCTAGGGAAGCGCTGATTAAATCGTTGTTTGCTTTTATTCTTGAATTTTTATGCAATGCAAGGAATGAGGCGACGCGAATAGCGAGCTATTTAAGGAGCCTCATGACGAAGCAGTGCATGAAAATTCTTATAAAAGCAAACTCTATGAATTAATCAGTGCTTCCCTAACGGCATAAAGTGTTATAATGGATTCAATCTATCCATTGTCTTGACAATGGAAAAATAAAGGGGGATATTATGGCATCCAATGGACTTGTAACTGATTTGTATCAGCTCACTATGACCAATGCTCTTTTCAAGAAGGGCATGCATGAGAGAAAGGTTGTTTTTGACCGTTTTTACCGGGTGAATCCCTTCAACGGCGGCTATACCGTGGTGGCAGGGCTGTCCCACCTGGTGGATTTCGTGAAAAATTTCACCTACAGCGCCGAGGATATTGAATATCTCCGGAGCCTTCATATTTTCTATCCGGAATTTCTGGACTATCTGTCCCATTTCCATTTCACCGGAAATATTTATGCCATGCCGGAAGGCACGGTGGCTTTCCCGGGGGAGCTGCTTCTCCGGTTTGAAGGCACCACCACGGAAGCCATGCTTTTGGAAACGGGGCTTTCCATGATTATGAACCATGAAAGCCTCATTGCCACCAAGTGCCGCCGCGTGCGGACGGTGGCGCCGAAGGACGCATTGATGGAGTTCGGCCTGCGCCGGGCCCAGGGCCATTCCGCCGGCCTCTGGGGAGCCAGGGCTTCCATGATCGGCGGCTTCAACGGCACCTCCAATGTGGAAGCAGGAAAGCTTTTCGGCATTCCCGTGCTGGGCACCATGGCCCACAGCTGGGTTATGAGCTTTGATACGGAGCTGGAGGCCTTTGAGGAATATGTGAAGCAGTACCATGATAACCTCATCCTTCTGGCAGATACCTATAATGTGCTGGAAATGGGCGTGCCCCATGCTATCAAGGTGTTCAAGGAACTGAAGGCTAAGGGACAGCTTCCGAAAAAATACGGCATCCGCATCGACAGCGGGGATCTGGGATACCTGTCCCGGGAGGCGTCCCACATGTTCAAAGAAGCCGGTTTCCCGGATGCCATTATTTCCGGTTCCAACGATTTGGACGAATACCTTATCCAGTCTTTGAAGGAACAGGGATGCACCGTCACAAGCTGGGGCGTAGGCACAAAAATCATTACCGCCGACGGCACCTCCGCCCTGGGCGGGGTGTTCAAGATGAGCGCCCGTGAAAAGGACGGCGCCTTTGAACCGGTGATGAAGATTTCTAATGATGTGAGCAAGATGACAAACCCCGGCATCAAGGCGGTGCGCCGTTTCTATAAGAAAGGCACCGGCAAGATGATTACGGATCTGGTGTGCCTGGCAGACGAGCCCTTCCCGGACGGCGGCGATTTCACCCTGGTCACGGAATCCGCCAAGTGGAGGAAGAAGGAACTGAAGGCCGGCACCTATACCTGCGTGGATATGTTACAGCCTGTCATCCTTCACGGAGAGGCTGCTCCGCTTCCGAGCCTTGATGAAACCATTGCCTATGCCAACAAACAGATGGAAACTCTGTGGCCGGAATACACCAGGCTCCTGAATCCGAACATTATGGAAGTGAACCTGTCGGATAAGCTGCAGGACCTGAAGAGCCGCATTATTGATGAGGATTTGAAAAAGATATAAGGAAATGCCCTTCTTCGGAGGGGCATTTTTTTATTTTCATGGGAGTATGTTTCTTCTTAACCACCGAAAGCAGTATTTACCTGTAAAATATATGAATTGACTTTAAGTGATTTTAGGTATACATTATGTACCAGCAAAAGCTAACGTTTTATTCAGAATGATTATAATTTGCTTCAGGGACAGGAATGGCGGCGTAATCAAGTGAAAAACAGGACATCTTTCATGCAGGCACTGAGTGACCATTTTCCCGGCGGTGTCATGGCATACCGGGATGATGAGAAAAAGGAAATTGTATATGGAAATCAAGAACTTTACTGTATCCTTGGCTGCAGGAATGAAGAGGAATTTTTAGCGCTTACCGGCGGAAGACTGCCGGGGCTTCTTAAAAGGGACGATACGGCGGTGGAGAAGGATATGGCGGACCAGATGCGTGTGTCCGGCGGACGGTTCAGCCTGGCCTGTTCTCTTTTTGCAGGAGATGGAAGCCGGCGGCAGGTGGATATGGTGGGCCAGAGGGGAAGGGACGAGGCAGGAAATCCGCTGGTCTTCCTTTTTGTAACGGCGCTGGATGAACGGCTGCCGGCCTATGAGATGGACCACATCACCGGATTTCCAGGCATGCGGCGCTTCCTGGCGGAGGCGGAGAGGATTGTGAAGGACAGCGGCCATCCGGAAAGGTATGCCCTTTTGTTTTTCGACGTCGTCCATTTCAAGCTTTTCAATGTGACCTACGGTATTTCGGAGGGGGACGCCTTCCTTCAGCAGATTGGCCATTGCCTCCAGGAAGTGTTTTCGGGCCATGTGATTTCCCGCATTGATGTGGATCATTTCATGGTGCTGGCGGAGAACCGGAATCTGGAGGAAAAGATCAGGGAGGCCCACAGCCGTATCCTCTCCATCCGTCCTTCCGCCAAGGTGGAATGCAAGGCAGGCATTTACCAGCTTGGCTGCTGGGGAGCCGACCCCAGCCAGGCAGTGACCAGGGTGAAGATTGCCTGTGACAGCATCCACGACAGCGCTGACCGTTTCATGGCCTATTACACCGCCGACCTGGACAAGAAGGTGGAGCTGAAGGACTATGTGTCCCGCCATATGGACGAAGCCGTGGAAAAAGGATATATCAAAGCCTATTACCAGCCCATTGTGAGGACCGTTTCCGGCGCCCTCTGCGGCATGGAGGCCCTGGCCCGGTGGGAGGATCCGGAGAAGGGATTTCTCCAGCCGGCGGATTTCATTTCCGCCCTGGAGGACAGCCGGCAGATTCATAAGCTGGATTTGGAAATCATACGGCAGGTGTGTGAGAATTTTGCCCGCTGCATGGACGAGGGGCGTCCGGTGGTGCCGGTATCGGTGAACCTGTCCCGCCTGGATTTCCTGCAGTGCGATATTTTCCAGGAAGTGGAGAACCGGGTGCTGGAGTACAATGTGCCCCGGGACATGATTCATATTGAAATCACGGAAAGACTGCTCACTGCCAGGGACGCCCACATACGGCAGGGCCTCCGGCGGTTCCGGAAGGCGGGCTATGAAATCTGGATGGATGATTTCGGCAGCGGCTATTCTTCCCTGAACCTGCTGAAGGACTATTCCTTTGATGTGCTGAAAATCGACATGGCCTTTCTGGGAAGCTCCAGCGAAAGGGCCAGAAACATTATCAGTTCCATCATTTCCATGGATAAGGGAATCGGCACCCGCAGCCTGGCGGAGGGGGTGGAAACGAAGGAACAGTTTGAGTTTCTGAAGAACAACGGCTGCGAAAAGGTGCAGGGTTATTTCTTCGGAAAGCCCATGCCCTATGAGGAAAGCCTTAACCACTGCATGAAGGAGGGACTGAAGATTGAGACCCGGGCCTGGAAGGCTTACTATGATGCCATCGGCATGGTCAATTTCCAGACCGATGAAACCATGGCTCTCCTGGCCTATGACGGCCATACCATCCGGTATCTCTTCGCCAATGAAGCCTACCTTGCCATGATCCACTCCCTGGGGGACCACGACCTGAAGGAGGCGGAGCAGTATATCAATGATCCCACCCTGGAGCTTTCCGCCTCGTTTCGGAAGTGTCTGGACAAATGCGTGGCCGACGGAAAGATGCATGAGATTGTCTACCTTGTGCGGAATCAGTTCATGAAGGCCGCCGGCCGCGTCATTGCCCAGTGCAACGGCGAAGCCTGCGTGAAAATCAGGATGTCCGACATTACCGGCAGTATGACCCATGAGGAGCAGCAGCGGGTGTACCATGTACTTCATAATGTGTATGCCGTGTATGACGGCATTTTCCTCCAGGACCGGGAAAAGGACACCCTGGAGCCTCTGGCTGTAAGCGACGGAGACTGGTCGGAGCATGAAAAAATTTCCCATGCCCGCCTTTATAACCGCCATTTTGCCCTGCGCTCCATTTATGCCGACGATTATGAAAGGTATCTGGCCTTCATGGATATGGATACTTTGGAAAAGCGTATCCGCAAGGCAAAGACCGGCTTCCTTTCCGGCTTCTTCCGCACCCGGGTGGAGGACGGACGGTTCATCTGGATGATTCACACATTGATTCCCATTCCCCGGACCCATTACGGCCAGGTGCTCCACTGCATTCACCGGATTTCCGGAAATAAGTCCGATTTCCCTGAAGAATTTTGCGGCTCTGCAGTGGAAGAAAGCAGAGGGGAGAAGGATGGTTTCCAGGCAAGGGACCTATGGGATTCCGTCATTAACGGCACCAGAAGGGCCTATTTCTGGAAGGACAGGGAAGGCCGCTACCAAGGCGCCAACCGGGCCTTCCTGCAGTATGCCGGCCTTTCCTCTTTGACCGCGGTGAAGGGGAAGACGCCCCAGCAGTTGGGGTGGCTCATGGACAGCCATGGCACGGAGGAAATGGAAAAACATGTCCTTTCCGGCGGCGTGGTGGCTAACCAGCCTACGGACCTCATCGTGAAGGGCACAGTGAAAAATGTGGTCTATGGCAAGGCCCCCATTTACAGGGACGGGGAAATCATTGGCACCCTGGGCTGGTTTGAGGATGCGGAACAGCTGGAAAAGGATACCGGCCGCCAGCCGGTGACGGTGACGGATAAGGTGACCGGTGTCATGAACAGCCGGGGGGTCATCGAATCCCTCATCGGCTGCCAGGAGGCTTATCGAAACTTCGGGAGCGACTATGCCATGCTCTTCCTGGCCATTCCCCAGTATCGGCGAATCCTTCATACCTATGGGGAAAAGACGGCCAACGGCCTTTTGAAAGCATCGGCCGATAAAATCCGCGGCATCATGGGCACCAGAGGCACCGTAGGCCGCCTGGACGGCGCCGGTTTCGTCATTCTCTTCCATTATGAGGACCAGACGGAAGTGACTGCCCTGTGCCGAAAACTTCGGAAATCGGTGTCCCGTATCCATGAGGTGGAAGGAAACAGCTGCACCGTGACAGCAGAAATCATCATCACCTACGGTTCCGACGGCATTACCACCGGCCGCCTCATAAGGGAGGCCGTGGGCATGATGCGCGGCGGCGATGATGGATACCGGGACAAAATGGACCGGTGGATGGATAAGGACGCCCTCTTTGATGCACTGCCCCTCCCCTATGCCCTGCTGGATGTGCCCATGGGAGTTGACGGCGGCATATCAGAAATCATCTGCCGCTACCACAATGCAGCCTGCAGCCGAGCCACAGGCCTCAGGGAAGATGAAAAACTGAGCCGCCATTTCACGAACCTCCTGAACCAGGAAAACTATACCTGGGCACAGAAGACCTATGAAGCGGCCTATGAAAATCATACGGTTTACGGAGAAAAATACGCACCCCCGCTGAAAAAAACGGTGCGCTACATCGTGGCGCCGGGCCCCTGGCGGGGAAGCTGCGTCCTCATGCTCCTGGGCAGCGGAGAAGAAGCAAAGCAGCAGCCCGTCCATATTTCCACGGAACACCAGATCCTCCGCCTCACCCGCATGCTTATGACCGCATCCAACTATGAAGCAGCGGTGAACCGGGCGCTCCGTGAAATCGGCAGCCTTGTGTCCTGCGACAGGGTGTACATATTTGAAAAGAAGGGTGATCGGATTTCCAATACCTTTGAATGGTGCAGGAAAGGGGTGAAGCCGGAAATGGACCATCTCCAGGACCTGAACTATGAAGAATACGCAGGCGTGTGGGACCGGTACCTGAAGACAGAAAGCAGCGTCATCATTCCGGACATTGAAGCCATCCGCCATACGGATTACATTACCTATGACTGTTTGAAAAAGCAGAATATCCACTCCCTCATGGAAGCGCCCATGTACCATGACCACAACCTGTCCGGCTGGCTGGGCGTGGACAATTACGGCACAAAGGACACGGCGGATTTGAAGGCTCTTCTGGAAAATATGGCGGTGTACCTTTCCTTGAAAAAGGACATCCATGACCTCATGGGGCGCCTCCGCTACCTCAGCGAAAACGACATCTTAACCGGCGTCCATAACAGGAATGCCATGAACAGCCGCCTTTCCGCCCTGGAAGCAGGAAATCGGCCCCTGGGCATTATCTACATGGACCTGAATAACCTGAAACAGACAAATGATACCTACGGCCACAGCGCGGGGGACAGCCGTCTCCGGGACATGACGGCCATGATGAAATCCGCATGCCCCACCGATGATATCTACCGCCTGGGCGGTGATGAATTCGTAGTCTTTCTGGAGGATATAAGCAAAGAAGATTTCGAGGGAACCTTCGCCCGCCTGAAGGAGAAGGCCAAAGCCCTTTCCATCCACGCCGCCGCCGGCGGCGAATGGATGCCGAACGCCTCCGCCCTGCTGCGGGGCATGAAGGAGGCGGAACACCGCATGTACCGGGAAAAGCGGCGCTCCCATGAAGGAAGGACCGATGGACTTTCATAGAATAAAAAGACTGTGAAGAGTTGATTTCTTCACAGTCTTTTTATTTCATGAAAGCAGGATAGAAGAGAGTTCCTCCGTGGAAGAAGCAATGGCATCGGCTCCTGCCTCTTCCAGTTCCTCCCGGCTGCCATAGCCGTATGTGACGCCGACGGAGGGAAGGTGGTTTTCCTTTGCCCCTTCTATGTCGTAGAAGGTGTCTCCTATCATCACCGTATTGCCGGCAAGGAAAGAAGGGGAAAATCCCTTCTTTTCCAGAAGGGCGAGGGCCTTTCGTATTATCCGGGCCTTCTGGTCCCTGGTGGCCCGCTTTTTCAATTCATCTCCTATGTCGCTGCCGCAGATGACGGAGAAATAGGAGGCAAAGCCGAAGTGGCTTATGATTTCCTTCACAAAGGGCTCCGGTTTGCTGGAAGCCACCGCCAGGGTATGGCCTTGGGATACCGCCTTTTCCAAAAGGGCGTCAAGCCCCGGATAGGGGCGGCAGTCCAGGATGCCCTTCGTTTCATAGACCTCCCGGAACCGGTTCACCGCCGTGACGATGTCCTCATCACTCATGTGATAGAGCTTCTTCATCTGCACATTGAGCGGCGGGCCGATAAAGCTTTCAAGTTTTCGGGGATCCCTTTCATGGATACCCACAAAAGAAAGGCCGTACTGCACGGCCTTCACAATACCCGGAGCGGATTCGGAAATGGTACCGTCCAGGTCGAAGAGAAAAACAGGATAGGATTTCATGGTGTCCTTTCGAAGTTAGTGAGTTAGTGAGCTGGTGAGTTAGTGGGCTGGTGGGCTAGTGGGCTGGTGGGCTGGTGGGCTGGTGGGACAGTGGGACAGTGGGACAGTGGGACAGTGGGACAGTGGGACAGTGGAAGGCTGTCCGCTTACCGCCGACTGCCTTAATTATATGAAACTATGCTTAGCGTCCATATTGCCACCGCGAAGCGGCTCTTATCAAATTGCGGCGGCAGCCGCCACCACAACCCTCAGCGCCGCAGGCGCTGTCAAACTTTAGAACCTTAAGAACCTTCGGGGCGAAGCCCCGTCAACCTTCCGCGCCAGGCGGCGCGGAACCCTATTTCGCTCCCTGCAGGATTTCCTTTAAATACTGGTTGGTTTCCTTCTTTTCGTCCAAGTTGTCCAGAAGGATATCCACGTAGCGGTCCAGTGTGTCGGCGTCGGTGTAGCCGGAGATGAAGGAGTTGCTGCGGTTGCTTTCCAGGATGATGGGGAATTCCACGGCCGAGAAAATCTGCATGGCCTTGAGTTCCAGGTCCTTTTCATTGGTGTACCCCGTGATTTCCGCCACGTTGCGAATGACCTTTTCCCAGCACTGGCTGTGAAGGAGGGAGAGGTAGATGAAGTAGGTGTCCTTGGCGTCTTCGCTGGAGGGGTTGGAGATGGAACGGAAGAGGGCGGGGTGCTGGCGGGCCAGGTGGAAATAGGCGAGGATGTATTTCTTCATCCGTTCCCTGGCGGTAAAGCGGGTGTCATCCAGGTAGGAAACGATATTTTCCAGATTGCCCATCATGTATTCCAGAGCGCAGCCGATGAGTTCTTCCTTGGAGCCGAAGTAGTAGCGCACGGAGGCGATGTTTACGTTGGCTTCCTTGGCAATGGTGCGGACTGTGGCTTTCTTGAATCCCTGCTGCTGGAGGATGTGCACAGTGGTGGCAATCATTTTTTCACGGACTTTTTCACCTTTTCCTGTTAATTTTCTTGCACTCATAATGTGGTACCCTTTCTGATGTTCATGGTCTTTCTGACAAAGGACAGGTCGTCCTGTGTTTCTTTCTTTTCGGTCAATGCATTCATCATCAGTTTCAGCCGGTTGGCCTGGTTCACTTCGCTGGCGCTGGCGTCGCAGTCAAGGGCCAGGAACACCGCTTCCGGATAGGCGCTGTGGAGTTTGTGAATCATGCCTTCGCCGGTGATGTGGTTGGGCAGGCAGGCGAAGGGCTGGAGGCATACCACGCCGCGGCATTCATGGTAGAGGAGGTCGATCATGTCGGCGGTAAGGAACCAGCCTTCACCGGCCCGGTTGCCCAGGGAAAGGTACTGGGAGGCCCGTTTGGCCAGTTTGCCGATGCTGGTGATTTCATGGAAGCGCTTGGAGTTTTTCAGCGCCTTTTCCAGAGGCTTCCTGTACCATTCGATGAGGTAGCGGGTAAAGGTGCCCTTCAGGTCGTCCTTGAAGGTGCCGTCCATTTCCTTTCGCTGGAAATGGCTGTCCAGGGAGCCGTAGAGGAAGAAGTCCAGCATGCCGCTGGTTTCCGCTTCGCCGCCGTTGGCTTCGATGGCGTGGACGATGTCGTTGCTGGCAATGGGGCTGAATTTCACGTAGATTTCACCGACAATGCCGATGCGGGGCCGGCGGGGCACGTCGGAGAGGGGCAGGCGGTCGAAGTCTTTGATGATGGATGAAATATTCTTCTTGTACTGATGGAAGGATTCGCCCTTCAGGATGGCTTCTGCCGCCTTTTTCTGCCAGGAGCGGTAGAGGGTCTCTGCGCTGCCCGGTTCCTTTTCGTAGGGGCGGGTGCGGTAGAGGCACTGCTGCAGGGCGTCGCCGTACACCACGGCCTGGATGAGCTTGATACCCAGGCCCGGAGTGAATTTGAAGCCCGGCTGGGGCTCAAAGCCGTGGGTGTTGAGGGAAATTACCGGTATCTGGGAGAGGCCTTCCTCGTCCAGGGCCTTGTGGATGAAGCCGATGTAGTTGGAGGCACGGCACATGCCGCCGGTCTGGGACATCATGACCGCTGTTCGGTTCAGGTCGTATTCTCCTGATTTCAGGGCTCTCATGAGGGAGCCAATGGTGATGATGGCGGGATAGCAGGCGTCGTTATTGACCGAGGAGAGGCCTTCGTCAATGTCTGCACGAATCGGCGGAAGCACCTTCACATGGTAGCCGCCGCTTCTGGCAGCTGCTTCGATGAGGGGGAAATGGATGGGGGACATTTCCGGCACCAGGATGGTGAAGTCCTTCTTCATGTCTTCGGTGAAGGCGGATTTCGGATAAAGGATGGGCTCTGCCTTTGTGTTTTCCTCCACCCTTTCCCGGATGGCGGATTTCAGGGAGCGCAGACGGATGCGCACGGCACCCAGGTTCAGACTCTGGTCGATTTTGAGGCAGGTGTAGAGGCGGTCCCGCTTGTTCATGATTTCCTGCACCTGGTCTGTCACCACGGCGTCCAGACCGCAGCCGAAGGAATTCAGTTCCACCAGCTCCAGGTTGTCGTGGCGGGTGACGTAGTCGGCGGCCTTGTAGAGGCGGCTGTGCCAGGTCCACTGGTTCATGACGCGGAGATTCGGGAACTGGCCGCCCACCATGGATACGCCGTCTTCGGAGAGCACCGCCATGCCCAGCTGGTTGATGAGGTCGGGAATGGAGTGGTTCACCGTGGGGTCCACATGGTAGGGACGGCCGGCAAGGACGATGCCGATGAGGTGCTTTTCTTTGATTTCCGCAAGAATCCGTTTCGTTTCCTGGTACAGTTCGCGGCGGTAGGTTTCTTCCGCCGCCTGTCCGGCGTAAATGGCGGATTCGATTTCACTTCCCGGAATGCCCAGGGGCTTGAAGAATTTCTTCAGCCTGCCGAAAATGGCCTTGGAGTGAAGGGGCAGGAATGGATGGTACAGCTTGGCCTTGTACCGGGAAAGCACTTCGTCCATGTTGGCCTGGATGTTTTCCGGATAGGAAGCAACCATGGGGCAGTTGTAGCTGTTGGTGCTGCCTTCGTCGGGACCCTTGTCGATGCAGGGGTACCAGATGAAGTCCACGTGCTTTTTGGCCAGGTCGTACACATGGGCATGGGCCAGCTTGGCCGGGAAGCATTCGGAATAGGATGGAATGGTTTCCATGGCTTCCGTAGGAATGTCCCGGAGCTGCTCGCTGGAAAGCATGACCCGGTAGCCCAGTTTCGTAAAGAAGGCATGCCAGAAGGGATAGTCTTCATACATGTTCATGGTGCGGGGAATGCCTACGGTGCCCCGCTTGGCGTCTTTCGGGGAAAGAGGGCGGCGGTGCCAGATCTTATCGTATTTCCAGCGGTAAATGTTTGGCAGTGTGGAGTGGGGTGCCGTCTTGCCGGTGAGCATGATGGCAGCGCCCCTTTCGCAGCGGTTGCCGGAGACGAAGGCGCGGCCGTCGTTGAATCGGGTGAGGGTAATCATGCAGTGATTGCCGCAGCCGGGGCAGCGCTTCATTTCATTGGTATAGGTAAGGGATTTCAGTTCCTCCGGCGTCACCAGGGAGGATACATGGCCTTCGGGGCAGGAGTCCTTCGTAATGAGGGCGATGCCGTAGGCTCCCATGAGGCCTGCCACATCGGGACGGATGACATGGCAGTCCAGCAGTTTTTCCAGCGCCCGGAGCACGGCGTCGTTGTAGAAGGTGCCGCCCTGCACTACCACCTTATTTCCCAGGTCCGACGCCTTGCGGAGGCGGATAACCTTGTAGAGGGCATTTTTGATGACGGAGTAGGAAAGGCCGGCGGAAATATCTGCCACGGATACGCCGTTCTTCTGGGCTTCCCGGACCCGGGAGTTCATGAATACGGTGCAGCGGGAGCCAAGGTCCACCGGATGGGGGGCTTTCAGGGCAATGCGGGAAAACTCCTTGATATCCATGCCCAGGGACTGGGCAAAGGTGTCCAGGAAGGAACCGCAGCCGGAGGAGCAGGCTTCGTTCAGGAGAATGTCATCCACGGCGCCGTCCTTAATGCGGCAGCATTTCATGTCCTGTCCGCCGATATCCAAAATGGTGGTCACGTCGGGAAGGAAATGCTTGGCGCCCCGGTAGTGGGCCATGGTTTCCACTTCTCCCACGTCCGCCTGCAGGGCCCTTTTGATGAGCTCTTCGCCGTAGCCTGTGACGCCGGCACCGGCAATGGTGACCCCTTCCGGCAGTTTGCTGTACAGGTCGGAAAGAATCTTTTTCGCCCCTGCCAAAGGTGTGCCCTTGTTGCTGCTGTAATATTCATACAGAATGCGGCCCTCTTTGTCCAGAAGCACTGCCTTGATGGTGGTGGAGCCGGCGTCAATGCCCAGCCATACGGAACCTTTGGCTTTGGAAATATCGCCCCGGGGCGCATGGAAGCGGCTGTGCCGCTCTGTAAATTCCCGGTATTCCTCTTCATTGGCAAAAAGGGGCGGCAGGGTTTTGGAAGTGCCAAGGTCCACGTCCTTTGCATTTTCCACTTTGGAGAGCCAGCTGTCCAGATCCATGGGACGGTCGTGGCGGGCGGACACGGCGGCGCCGATGGCTACATACAGTTCCCCGTGCTCCGGCACAATCATGTCTTCATCTGCAATGTCCAGGGTTTTCTGGAAACGCTCACGCAGCATGGGCTGGAAGGTGAGGGGACCGCCGAGGAAGGCCACTTTGCCATGGACAGGACGGCCGCAGGTGAGGCCGGAAATGGTCTGGTTCACCACGGACTGGAAAACGGACAGGGCAATATCCTCATGGGAAACGCCTTCGTTCAAAAGGGCCTGGATATCGGTCTTTGCAAATACACCGCAGCGGGAGGCAATGGGATAAATCCGCTCTGCCCTGGAAGCCAGCTTCCCCAGTCCTGCCGCATCCACGGAAAGGAGGGAAGCCATGCGGTCGATAAAGGCACCGGTGCCGCCGGCGCAGGCGCCGTTCATCCGCTGGTCCACGCCGTTCCGAAGATAGGTAATCTTTTCATCTTCCCCGCCCAGTTCGATAATCACGTCGGTATCGGGATGGAAGGTCTGAACCGCCTTCGTTTCCGCCAGGATTTCCTGGCAGAAAGGAAGACCCATGAGCTTGGCCAGTCCCATGCCGCCGCTGCCGGAAATGGAAGCGGTGATGCGGTAACCGGAAAACTTCTGCTCAAGCTCTTTCAAAAGAGACATGGTGGCGCTCCGGATATCGGACATATGGCGCTGGTACCGCCCGAAAAGAAGCTTCAGGTAAGGCGATAAAGCAGCCACCTTCACCGTGGTGGAGCCCACATCGATTCCTACATGAATGACTGGTTTCATGAAATACCTCCCAAGGCCGGCGGCAGTACCGCAGACCATTAAAAAACATTTAAAAAGTACTGTGTTACGAAAGATGTACTGTTGTTTATAATCATATGATTGATTCGTTCAGTTATATTTTAGCACTCTTCGATAAATACGACAATGAGAGAACTTTAAAACGACCGTTTAAAGCTATAGAAATTTGTGCCATTTTTCCATTAAATTCATAGATAAATGAATAGGATACTATGGAA
>ERZ772883.748-NODE-748-length-30355-cov-16.179703_pt1 | contig 30355 bp, 26 predicted proteins | sample MGYA00580575_ERZ772883 | MGnify/ENA primary metagenome ERZ772883 (study PRJEB29015, sample SAMEA2737666) | human gut metagenome | biome: human gut; feature: human-associated habitat; material: faeces | place: China | collected 2012 ...
TGCGGCTGCGGGCGCGGTACACCTCGTACTTGGCCGCGCCGGACACAGCCTTCCACTTCAGGGTCGGACGGCCCTGACTGTCATTGCCGCCGGTGACGGTGGGAGCGGCGGGACCGCTGCCGGCAAAGGTTATGTTAGCACTCAGCAGCGGGTCATTGTCATCGCCCATATCAATAGCATTCCACTGCGCCCGCGTGCCGGTGAAAGTCACCCTGGACAATATATTGCAGTTTGCAAAGGCATGATTCTCAATAACCGTCACCGTATGCGGAATGGTGATTTCCATCAGGTTGGCGCAGTCACTAAAGGTAAGATATTCAATCTTCTTGACACCATCAGGGATAACGATGCTGCTGAGACTGCTGCACTCTCTGAAGGCCTGACCTCCGATGCGCTGGAGGCCGCGGCCCAGTGTGACACGCGACAGGTTCTTGCAGGCGGTAAAAGCTCCCAACCCAATGGATCGGACGCTGTTCGGGATTGTAATGCTGCGCAGCGCGTCAGATGACATGAAACAACTTTCTCCCACCGTCAGTAACGTCTCCGGCAGGGAAACGCTGACCATTGAGCCGCAGTCAGCGAGCGCACGTTCTCCCAACGCCGTAACGCCGGAGGAAACCACCGCGTTCACCACTCTGGTGCTGATCCCCGAGCTTCGCAGTGCAATATCACACCAGGGATTATCCCACAGCGAGTAGTTGTACATGGGGCCGGTGCCGCTGATGGTCAGGGTGCCGGTGTTGTCCAGCGTCCAGGTGGCGCTGTCGCCGCACTGGCCGCCGGCGACATAGTAGCTCTGCGCCGCGACCCCTGAGGTCTCGGCGGCGTAGGCGGTGTCCACCATGCCCAGCGGAACGGCGCTGAGCAGCATGAGAGCCGCCAACAGGATGGATAGGATTCGTTTTTTCACAGAAACTCCCCTTTTCTTTATGATCTCCGCCGGCATGTGCCGGCAGGTCGTTACAACGATAGAGTACACCCGTTTTTGTGTGATTTCAATAAGCTGGCTGCATAGTATCGAGGATTTTTTTGCAAAAACGGAAAAATCGCATAAATAAAGAGAACGGCGGAAACCGTTCTCTTTTTTGCGTATGTGGGCGGTCACAGGATGGGGCCGCGGCGGTCGGGGTCCCGGGGTGCGAAGTCCGACAGGCCCTTGCGGCACATCACGCAGCCCGCCACGCCCACCGCCGCCATGGCGGCCAGCGCGGCTTCGACGCCGCCGGTGCCTCCGAACAGTCCCAGCGGATCGTTCATGGCGTTGAAGGCGGCGTGGGCGGCGAAGCCGGGCAGGATACTGCCGGTGCGGCGGCGGAGGAAGCCGAAGGCCAGACCCATCAGGAAGGCGTAGACCATCTGGATGGGCGTCCCATGGACCAGGCCGAAGATGGCGGCCTGTAATACCAGAGCCAGCCAGGGCGGCATGGCACGCTCCAGACGGGTCTGGATGACGCCGCGAAACGTCAGTTCCTCCGCCAGCGGGCCCAGCACTGCCATGGTCAGGAACGTGTTCAGGCCGGTGGAGGTCAGGACGGACATATCCGCGTTGTACGCGGCCATCCACGCCTCCGGCAGGAGGGACAGCGCCAGATCCGTCAGGACGTACAGCACGATGCCGGCAAAGACACAGAAGCCGGCAGTCCAACCGGAGCAGCGGCGCAGGCACACGGCCTCTGACAGCGGCGTCTGGCGTATTTTGAACCACAGCAGCAGTCCCGCCGCGATGAAGAAATCGGCCAGCAGCGTGGCGGTGTCCGCGCCGTCCAGGATGCTCTGGGGATCGAAGCCGCCGGGACGCAGCGCGGAGCCGGCGATGGCGATGGCGGCGTAGATCGCGCCGGTCAACAGCTGCACTCCCAGAAAGAACAGCACGTACAACGCGGATTTCCCCAGCGCGGTCAGCACGCCTCTGGCGGTATAGGGGTGTCGGTGTTCCATACAGTCTCCTTTCTCACAGATCAGGTTCGGGTACGGTCAGGGTCAGTATAGCAGGGCGCGGCGGTTGGTGTCCAGCAACTCTGCGTTGCGTTGGTGGTTTTTTGGCCAAAGCGGCGCAACTTCAGGTTGTCAGGGATAGAAAACAGGGGAGCGGCCCGTGTGCCGCTCCCCTGTTTTTACAGCTTGATGTCGCAGGACATACTCATGACAGCGCGTCCGCCCACGCGGACGGTGACGGTATCGCCGTCTGCATACAGGCGGCTGCGGATCTCCGAGGGGCGGTGCATATGTTCGCCCTGCAAAAATACGTTCTCCTGCTCCGGCTGCACCATGCCGTGGCGGTAGAGATAGTAGGTCAGGGCGCCGTTGCTGGTGCCGGTGGCGCACTCCTCGGGAATGTCATACAGCGGCGCGTAGTTGCTGCAATAGGCGGTGCAGCCGTCGCCCAGGCAGAACATGTGGACGCCGGTGACGTCATACTTCTTGGACAGCGCCGTCACCGCCGGTTCATTCTGGACGGCGCGCAGCAGCGTATCGCGGTCGCGGACGGGCATCATGATATCGGCCAAGCCGGTGGACACGATGGCGGGCAGCAGGCTGTCGGGGCGATCCGCCGGAGTCAGGCCGTAGGCTTCGTACAGCTCCGGCAGCTCCGGCTCCGTCAGTTCCCGTATCCAGTGGGGCGGCGCCATATCCATCCACACCGTGCCGCCCCGAACGCCGATGGTCAGATCCGCGGCCTTGGTGTGGGCGGTGATATCGCCGTCACCGATGCGCCCCAGCGCCCGCAGCAGCGCGAAGGAGGCGATGGTGGCGTGGCCGCAGAGCTCCACCTCCCCCGCCGGTGTGAAGTAGCGCAGGATCACGATGCCATCAGGGCTTCGGGTGACGAAAGCGGTCTCGGAGTGCTTGAACTCGGCGGCGATCTGCTGCATCTCCGCGTCGGTCAGCGGGCGGTCCGGCAGCACCACGCCGGCTTGATTTCCGCCGAACAGGCTGGCGGAAAAAGCGTCCATGACATAGGCTTCCATAGGGTGTACCTCCCAGTTTTTTTAATGAAGATAATTATAAACTGTCTCGCCATTCGTGACAAGAGTATTTGACAGAACAGCTCTTTTTCGTTAGAATAGAATTATATATCCGAAATGGAAATCAAAAAAGAAAGGAATCTCATCCAAAATGCTCAATGAGCGCAGTCTGTTATCGCAATTCCTGCATTTCGCAGCCGCTACGGTGGCCTCCCTCATGGTTTTCAGCCTGTATTCCATCGTAGACGGGCTGATGGTGGCCAAGGGCGTAGGCGAATACGCCATGGCGGCGGTGAATCTGGCGGTGCCGTTCACCAACGTGCTGTTCTCCATCGGCGTCATCTTCGCCGTCGGCACCAGCACCATCATCGCCATCTATCTGGGACAGAACCAGGGCGAGAAGGCCAATGGCCTGTTCTCCCAGAACATCGTGCTGCTGACCTGTATCGGCCTGACCATCACTGTCCTCGTCTTTGTATTTCTGGAGCCGTTCGCCGTACTGCTGGGCGCAAAGGGCGTAACGTATCAATATACCATCGACTATCTCAAGGGCCTTGCGCCCTTCGCCGTGTGCTTCATTATCTCCTATAACATGGAGGTGCTGATCAAAACCGACGGCTTTCCCCGTCTGGCCATTCTGACGGTCATCACCGGCTGTCTGGCCAACTGTGTGCTGGACTACGTGGCCATCTTCGTTTTGGACTGGGGCGTTTGGGGCGCGGCCTTCGCCACGGGCCTTTCCCAGCTTCTGACGTGCATCATCTATCTGCGGCACTTCCTGGGCGGACACAACACCTTCCACTTCGTAAAGTTCAGGATGGACTGGAGCATCTACAAGCGTCTGATCCCGCTGGGCTTTGCCGACGGCGTGACGGAGCTGTGCAACGGCGTGATGATCTTCCTGTTCAACCGGGTCATCCTTCGGTGCCTCGGCGATGACGGACTGGTGTGCTACACCATCATCGCCTATGTGAACACCCTCATCATCAACACTATGCTGGGTATCTCGCAGGGCAGCCAGCCGCTGGTCAGCTACCACTACGGCAAGGAGGACGCGGCAGGCTGCAGGAAACTGCTGCGGTACGGTTTTACGGCGGTGGGCATCATGACGGCGGTGATCTTCGCCGGTGTGATGATCTTTGCCCCCCAGATCGCCGGGATCTTCCTCGGCGCGGAAAAGCCGGAGCTGCTGGGCAGCGCGGCCGGTGCGCTGCGGCGGTACGGTCTGTGCTACATACTGCTGGGAAGCAACATCCTCATGGGCGGCTTCCTGACGGCGGTGGAGCGGCCGGAGGCTGCCATCTCCATCTCCGTGGGCCGCGGACTTGCGTTTCAGGCCGGTGCGCTGCTGCTGTTGGCGGCAGCCGTGGGCGGCACGGGCATCTGGTTCGCGCCGGTGATCTCCGAGGCGCTGTGTGCGGTGATGGCGGTATGGTTCCTCCGGCGGTTCCTGCGGAAAACCGCGGCATAACGAGCATACAAAAAGTATCCCACGGCACAGCCGTGGGATACTTTTTGCGCTCTATGGGATGTGTGCCTTACGCCTGCGCGGCCTTTTCCGCCATCATGCCCCGTATCACCTCGTCGATGCGGCGGGCAATGCGGCAGAAATCCTCCGCCGTGTAGCCCCTGGTGGTCATGGCGGCGGTGCCGATACGGACGCCGCTGGTCTGGAACGGGGAGCGCCGGTCTCCGGGGACGCAGTTCTTGTTAAGCGTGATGCCGCAGCGGTCCAGCTCCTCCTGCACCTCCTTGCCGGTGAGACCGGTGTCCGTCAGGTCCAGCAGGAACAGGTGGTTATCGGTGCCGCCGGTGACCACGCGGTAGCCCATGGCCATGAACTCCGCCGCCATGGCCCTGCAGTTGGCCACCACGCTGCGGGCGTAGGCGCGGAAGGCCGGCGTCAGGGCCTCCTCCGCCGCTACGGCCTTGCCGGCGATGACGTGCTGCAGCGGGCCGCCCTGGGTGCCTGGGAATACGGCGCTGTCCACCTTCTTGGCCAGCTCCGGACGGCAGAAGATCAGGCCGCCGCGCGGCCCCCGCAGAGTCTTGTGGGTGGTGGTGGTGATGACATCCGCCAGACCGAAGGGGCTGGGGTGTTCCCCTGCCGCCACAAGCCCCGCAATGTGGGCCATGTCCACCATAAAGCAGGCGCCTACCTCCTGCGCCGCAGCGGCGAAGCGGGCAAAGTCGATGGTGCGGCTGTACGCCGAGGCACCGGCCAAAATCAGCTTGGGATGCAGCCGGCGGGCCAGCTGCTCCATACCGTCGTAGTCGATGAAGCCGTCATCGTCCACATCGTAGAAGTGCAGGTCGTAGAGTTTGCCGGAGAAGTTCACCGGCGAGCCGTGGGTCAGATGACCGCCGTTGGAGAGGCTCATGGACAGCACGGTGTCGCCGGGCTGCAGCAGAGCCATGTAGGCCGCCAGATTGGCCGACGAGCCGCTGTGGGGCTGGACGTTGACGTGGTAGTCGGTGGAAAAGACCTCCTTCCACTTGGAGACGCAGTACTCCTCCAGCTCATCCACGATATGGCAGCCGCCGTAGTACCTGCCCTGATTGCCCATGGCCCGGTGGGCCGGATACCCCTCTGAATATTTATTCGTCAGGCAGCTGCCCACCGCGCGGAGCACATCGCTGCTGACGAAATTTTCGCTGGCGATGAGCTCCACCGTGGTAGCCTGGCGCAGTTCCTCCTGACCGATCAGGTCAAATACGCGGGACGCCATAGACCTCTCCCCTTCCCTATTGTGGTAATGTGATTCCTATTATACACTATCTTGTGGTTTTGGCAAGAAAAATCTTCTCTCCATGGCAGATGGCACGAAAACGCCTATATCCTTTGTGGGTTTTTTAGAAAAAATGCAGAAAGAGAAAAAAGGGGTTGACATTTGCCGCCAAAAGCGGTATGCTACGCCCAGCTTCGGCAAAGTACAGTGAGGAGGAAAGCAACATGAAGCGTCGCGGCACCGTTATGATGATGTGCGAGATGTGCATGGGTATGATGTCCATGTGCATGTTTCTGCGCGCCCAAAATGATCGGTTGCTTTCCAAAAACTGTTTGTCGGCTTGAAAAAGCCGGTGTGTGAACAAGCGGCGGAAGGTCGATCGACCTACCGCCGTTTTTTTGTTTGTTCCGGTGTGCAACAGGGCACGTGCACAGTCCTGCGGCTCGCCGTCAGCAAGATCATACAATTCCTTCAAAACACATTTGAAAAGGAGACATAAACCCATGAAACACAACACTTTCACCCGTTTGGCCGCTCTGGCCCTGTCCCTGGTGCTGGCCCTGAGCCTGGCAGCCTGCGGCAGCAAGGACAACAACACCAATGACACTACTGGCGACAAGGATGCCACCGCTGCCACCACCGTGAAGATCGGTGTACCCAACGACACCACCAACGAGGCCCGCGCTCTGCTGCTGCTGCAGGAGAACGGCATCATCAAGCTGGCTGACGGCGTGGGCATCACCGCCACCAAGAACGACATCGTGGAGAATCCGTACAATGTGGAAATCGTGGAGGCTGAGGCTGCCCAGCTGCCCAACCTGCTGCCCGACGTGGACTACGCCGTCATCAACAGCAACTACGCCATCAATGCCGGTCTGAACCCCGTCAATGACTCCCTGCTCATCGAGGGCAGCGCCTCCGCCTATGCCAACATTCTGGCGGTGAAGGAGGGCAACGAGAACGAGCCCAAGATCCTGGCCCTGAAGGCCGCTCTGGAGAGCAAGCAGGTGGCCGACTACATCAGCGAGACCTACAACGGCTCCGTGGTGTCCGTGGTGGAGAACCCCACCGACGGCTATGACGCCTCCGTGGATTACGACGCTCTGAAGGGTCAGACCATCTCCATCGCCGCCTCCCCCACGCCCCACGCCGAGATCCTGGAGGTCGCCAAGGAGATCCTGGCTGCCAAGGAGATCACCCTGGATATCCAGTCCTTCAACGATTATGTGGTGCCCAACACCGTCGTGGATGACGGCACCGTGGACGCCAACTACTTCCAGCACCTGCCCTATCTGGAGGACTTCAACACCCAGAACGGCACCCACATCGCCTCCATCGCTGCCATCCACGTGGAGCCCATGGGCCTGTACGGCGGTAAGCAGACTACGCTGGACGCTCTGACCACCAAGTAACGAAGAAAGGAGGGAGACGTCCATGATCGAACTCAAGCATGTCAGCAAAACATTTGATGCCGGTACAGCCGGTGGGGTAGACGCTCTCAAGGACGTCTCCCTCACCATCGAGGACGGCGACATTTACGGCATCATCGGTATGTCCGGCGCCGGAAAAAGTACGCTGGTGCGGTGCATCAACCTGCTGGAGAAGCCTACCAGCGGTGAGATCATCGTCAACGGCCAGCGGCTGGACACCATGACCCCCGCCCAGCTGCGGGCGGCGCGGCGGGAGATCACCATGATCTTCCAGCGGTTCAATCTGCTGATGCAGCGCACCTGCCTGCGGAACGTGTGCTTTCCCATGGAGCTGGCGGGCGCGAAGAGGGCTGAGGCCGAGCAGCGCGCCCGTGAGCTGCTGGAGCTGGTGGGTCTGCCCGACAAGGCGGACTCCTACCCTGCCCAGCTGTCCGGCGGACAGCAGCAGCGCGTGGCCATCGCCCGTGCGCTGGCCACCCATCCCAAGGTGCTGCTGTGCGACGAGGCCACCAGCGCCCTGGACCCCAACACCACGCGGCAGATCCTGGAGCTGATCCGCGACATCAACCAGAAGCTGAACATCACGGTGGTGGTCATCACCCACCAGATGAGCGTGGTGAAGGAGATCTGCAGCCACGTGGCCATTCTGGACGAGGGCCGCGTGGCCGAGTCCGGATTGGTAGGCACGGTGTTCGCCGCCCCCAAGTCCGCGGCGGGCCGTCGGCTGGTGTTCCCCGGCGGCGCGGACGCCCAGGTGTACGATCCGTCGGAGGAGAAGCTGGTGCGGCTGGTGTTCAAGGACAGCAAGACCACCAGCATCCCCTTGATCGCGCGGCTGGCGGCGGAGGAGAACATCTTCTGCAACGTCATCTCCGCCAGCACCCAAAAGCTGTCCGAGGAGGTCTACGGCAGCATGATGCTGGGCATCCCCAGCAGCCAGTTCGACAAGGCTGTGTCCTTTATTCACAACGTAGCCAACGTGGAAGTTGAGGAGGTGGAGTGAGTATGTACAGCGATCTGTTTTCCCAGAAGTCCGTGCAGGACCTGCTGACCGTGCTGCCCTCTCTGCCCCTCGCCGTGTGGGAGACGTTCTACGTCACCGTCATCAGCACGGCGCTGTCGCTGGTCATCGGCCTGCCCTTGGGCGTGCTGCTGGTGGTAGGCGAGAAAAACGGCGTGCTGCCCCTCCCCCGCTGGCTGATGCAGGTGCTGAACGTCATCATCAACCTGCTGCGCTCCATCCCGTTCCTGATCCTGATGATCATGGTATTCCCTCTGTCCCGTCTGCTCATCGGCACCGCCGTGGGCACCACGGCCACTATCGTTCCGCTGGTAGCGGCGGCCTTCCCCTTTGTGGCGCGTCTGGTGGAGAGCAGTCTCCGCGAGGTGGACGGCAACATCATCGAGGCCGCCCAGAGTATGGGCGCTACGCCGATGCAGATCATCTGCAAGGTAATGATCCCCGAGAGCGTACCCTCTCTGATCCAGAACGTGACCATCGCGCTGACTACCATTCTGGGCTACTCCGCTATGAGCGGTATCATCGGCGGCGGCGGTCTGGGCAAGATCGCCATCGACTATGGCTACTATCGGTACAAGTACCTGGTAATGCTGGTGGCCGTGGTGATCCTGGTGATCCTGGTGCAGCTGTTCCAGAGCATCGGCACATGGCTCAGCAAGAAGTGCGACAAGCGCCTGAAAAAATGAAAGCAAAAAGAAAGGACCCTTGGGGGTCCTTCCTTTTTGCTCTCTTTCGGGGTAGGTCTGTCCCGATCAAAAAAAGAGACGCCCGCAGGGTAGCAGCGCATAAGACAGGTTTATAAGGTTTAGAGAGAACAGCGTGGCGGAAGTCACGCTGTTCTGCTTTTTGATGCGTGAGTGAGCATTTCGGCAATGATGCTCTCCGGCAGGAAACCAATGCAGGCAAGGCTGATATGCACATCTTGCACCCGATGTCCGCTGCTCTTATCAGGCGCGTGGACATACACCTTGTTCACAAGATCATGCAGCACAGCGGGCGTCAGTTCCTGCAAGTTGGGATATTTCTTCGCCCGGAGGATGAACTGCTCAATGCTGTCGGCTTCTTCCTCCTGCTGGGCAATCTCCTGTTCCAAAAGCTGCATTTTCTCCGTCAGCTCTGTTTGCTCATTTTCATAGTCGGCGGACAGCTTTTCAAATCGGCTATCATTGATTTTGCCGGAGATATTGTCCTCATAGAGCCGTTTGAACAGACGGTCAAGCTCTTCCATCCTGCGCTGTGCCTGCGTGAGCTGTCTGCGCTTTGCGGCGAGTTCTTTCTTGAAGTCCTCCTTGCGCTTTGCACCCAGCTTATCGCGGAACAGATCCTCACAATCGGAGATATACCAAAGCAGGATTTGCAGAAATCTCAGCACGCCCTTTTCCAGAACAACCGCACGGATGAAGTGCGTCCCGCACACGTCTTTTCCCTTCTTGCGAGAGGTAGAGCAGACGAAATGATCCTGTCGTTCTTCAAAGTTCCGCGAGGTGCAGTAGTACATTTTTTCTCCGCAATCGGCACAGTAGGCAACGCCGGAAAAGAGGTTGCTCTTGCCCGTTCTTGCCGGTCTGCGTTTGTTGCGGCGCAGCTCCTGTACCCGCTGAAAGGTGTCCTCATCCACAATGGCTTCGTGGGTGTTGCGGAATATCTTCCATTGCTCCGGTGGATTCTCGATGGTCTTCTTGATTTTGTAGGACTGCCGGTGCGTTTTGAAGTTCACGGTATGCCCGCAATACTCCATCCGTTCCAGAATTGCAGCAACGGTACTGCCGTTCCAGTTGTAAGGATTGTCAGGCAAAGCGCAGCGGACTTTTCGTTTTTGCCTGTCCTGATAAACGGTGGGCGTCAATACATGATCCTCTTTCAGCATCCGGGCAATCTGCGTCGGACCGTTCCCGTCCATGCAAAGGGAAAAGATGCGTTTGACCACCTGTGCCGCTTCCGGATCGACGAGCCAATGCTCTGAATTATCCGGGTCTTTGACGTAGCCATACGGCGGAATTGTCGTCAGGTGTTCGCCGGATTCTCCCTTGATCCGGAGTGAGGTACGCACTTTCTTGCTGCCGTCCCGAACGTAGTATTCGTTGATAATGTTGACGAACGGGACGAACTCATTGTCTTGCTGGTTAGCGCTGTCCACACCGCTGTTGACGGCAATGAACCGCACGTTATTCTGTGGGAATGTGATCTCGGTATACATCCCAACTTCCAGATAATTTCGACCGATGCGGCTCATGTCCTTCGTGATGACCGTGCCGATCTTTCCGTCTTCCACCAGTGCCATCATGCGCTGCCAATCCGGTCTTTGAAAGTTCGCGCCTGTGTAACCGTCATCTACAAAGAACTCCGTATTGCGGAAGCTGTGTTCCTTTGCATATCGGCTGAGATAGGCTTTTTGATTCACAATGCTGTTACTGTCGCCCTGTGATTCATCGTCACGGGACAGTCGGCAATACAGCGCGGTAATTTTGTCAGACTGCTTCATAGTAGATTCCTCCATCATCTGAGGACAGTCTGCCAAGACAAGGTTGCTGTTGGTCACGATCACACACTCCCTTCGGAGTCGATCAGCTTCACCGCCTTTTCGGGAAGGGTGTGCTTTCCGTCAAAACTGGCAGTAAAGCGGTAGATGGTGTTTCCTTCTTTCAGGCGTACCGTGATCTGCGGTAACTCCTGCCAGAGAGGAACGGGGGCGCTGCGGCTGCCGTCCGATTCCACTTGGACGTTACGTTTCTTGTTATCCATTTGCACCTTCCTTTTCATTCAGATTTCCGAGCAATGCCGCATGAATCTCCCGGAGCAAAGTGTGTGATATGACCTATTGTTATTCAGTATATCACGGCAATTTCCGGGATTCCACTGGGCAATGTGCCGGGATTCATAGGAGAATTACGGGCAGTTCGCCGGGTCGCACAGCCGATCACCGCTGTCAAGGAATCGGCTTCGCCTCGCTGCGCGTCCTTGACAGCGATGCTCTGCTGCGCGGGCAGGTGATCAAGGCGGCGATGCCGCCATTTGCCAATGAAAATCAGCTGCGTTCCAAGATTTTTTAATCTCGTAGTCCAATTATAACAAGAACAAACGTTCGAGTCAATGCGATTATTAGAGGAAGAGCAAGCACAGCAAGTGTAGCTACACTTGCGAAAAACGGCGTGGGTTGACCGGGATTTCCTTGTAGAGCAGCAAGCAAATCCGCTGGGGTCCCACACCGGAAAAACAGAGCGTTCCGGCTGACCGCCGAAACGCCCTGTTTTCATTTTTGGGATAGTCCCAAGCCCTTGAAAAAGCGGAAACAAGATATTGACATTTGTCAATGCATAGTGATAGTATTTTATAAGAGGTATCACATACACATCGTAATATCGTTTCATAGTTCCGTAGACTGATGGATTGAAGAAAGGATGAAAAGGTTATGAGTGAAAGGTTCCCAGACATTGATTGGTATTGCGACCGTTGCAATGCACACCTTAATGAGCAGCCGGGCTTTGACGATCACCACTACGTATGGAAATGTACTGAATGTGGTCATAAGAATAGTATCTCTTCTGATTCCATCTATGAGTCGGAAGAAGATTTTCGCAATTTCAACAATTAACAAGGAGGGCACGTAATGAAGCACCTTTTTAGAGCAACAAAAATCGGCTGGGAAAAGGAAAAAGAAGGTGTATGGTTTGATTCTGATGCCTATTCCAAAGAAGAAGCAGAAGCGGAGTTCAAGCCATATCAAGGAACTACGCAGCGAGGTTATCCCTATACTGGTTACGAACGTGATGGGCAAAAGTATCATGATGTAACCTATTTAGGTGAGTTTGAAGATGATGAACTTCCACATTCAGACACTGAGCTTTTAGACGCTATTCTAAAGCAGAAAAAGTAAAATATAGCTTTGTACAAGCATTGTACTTGGCATGGGGGAAGAAATAATTCACCTATCTTTTGCGTGGCTCATAGACAATAAAATCGTTGATTTCCGCCCCTAATTTATATGCAATTCACCCTTTTACTTTTGCATTCACATTGGACGGATGCAGACGGCCTACTCCGATTTGCGTCCACGATTTAATCGAGCAAATAAGAAGCCCATATACAGATATCTGCCTTAGCAGCGTCTGTATATGGGCTTTGTTGTAGATTTCTGATTGCACTCGCACCGCCGTTTTTCTTGTCATGCTTTATGCAAGATTGTCATTGAACCAGTTCTTGATACCAGCCATGTCGCTGTCGGTGCTGTTGGGGTCAATGGTGTCGAAGTGGTCGTTGATGGCAATATACCGCACGCCGTACTGAGGAAACGTGTAGTTGATATAAAGCCCTGTCAGCGAGGAATTACGACCGAGTCTTGAAAGGTCTTTCGTAATCACCACTTCCACATGACCGGCTTCAATTTCCGCAAGCATCTTCTGAAAGCCGGGGCGGTTGGAAAAATCCACGCCGCTGTACCCATCATCAATAAAGAACGTCGGGTTCGGAAAGTGCTGAGATTTTGCATACTCCATTAACATGATCTGCTGATGCTGTATGGAGTTCGACGGGTCATCCTTGCCGCCTTTTTCTTTGGTGTCCTCCACGGACAGTCTGCAATAAAGCGCTGTGATTTTGTCGGTTGCCCTTAACATATTGTTGTCCTCCTTCGGTGGGGCAACTGCTTGAACAGGATTGGATTTTTGGTTTATATCAAGAGAAACGTCGTTACTCATCGGCGTCCTCCGTGATACTACTTTTATCATCGGCAGCGTTCTGCTCCATAATGCGTCTGAGCTTCTTGTCGAGGGTTTCCGTTCCCTCATAGCTGCCAGTTACGGTGTATTCCGTGCCGCCGTGTTCCTCCACGATTTTGACATCGGGCAGCCAAAAGGCGGACGGATTCTTCACCACGATGTTGCCCTTTTCGTCGAAAGAAAACTCCCTCTTGGGGGCATCGTCGGGGCGCGGCTTGACCTTGGCATACGGGTCAGGATTGGAGAAATGAAACGAGCGGATTTCACCGTCCTCCTCGCCGTTATCAAAATCATCATCGGCAAAAATCTCGTCCAGTTCCTCGTCGGTCAGCTCAATGATCTCATTGTCATTTTCTTTTGGATTCACTTCGTCAAGCCTCCTTCGCTTCGATTCATTTCATTCAAAATTATAGTCGGAGTAGCAAAATGGACGAACGCCGTCAATGGTTAAGATGAACGGCTGCGCCGCCATTGACAGCGCCCGTCCGTTTCGCTTTTTGGCAGACAAGGCGGCGGTTGCCGCCGATTTCCATTTGGAAAATGACGCTTGCTATCATGGGAAACGGAGAATAGCAAGCACAGCAAGTGTAGCTACACTTGCGAAAACCGGCGTGGTACGACCGAGATTTCCTTGCAGAATAGCAAGCAAATCCGGTGAGTACCCACACCGGAGCTTACCATTCTGGCAAGCAATGCACAGCGGTACCCACTCGTGCGTTTTGCAAAATTTCAGCCTTGCTGACCTTTTGCAAAATCTTGTTGGGAAACATCCCAAACCCTTTAACGATTTCTAAGAAATTGGCTACGCTCCTGCGGAGCTGAATATCAATCTATCTTCGGAAAGTGAGTCATGGATTTTTGGGTTCACGGCGTTCAGGCAAATCCGGTTTTGCTGCATATCCGTCGATCGCCATTTTCCGAAGGTAAGCGCTCATATTCTCTATACCAAGCTGCGCCATCCTCGCCTTTATCAAGCTGAGTTCTTTTTCATCTACGAAGAATTTGACCTGTATCGGTCGCTTACGATTCCTGTTGTCTGGCATTGAGCGATCTCCGTTCTTTTACAGTTCAATCTGTTCGGGAAATGCTTCTTTTCGCATGATACCCCACATCTTGTCGATATAAGATAGCGTGTAAAAATTCTCATAGTAATGATAGTAGAAGGCACCTTTTAGCGTCATTTCATAAGTGCCGTTGTGTTCCTTGACAAGCCCTAATTGTTTGGCAACCCAAAGCTCGAATCCATACATTTTTTTCAATGACACACCAAAGAATTTTTCAAAATCTTCGGCAGTTACTCTCGTGCTGTATGCTGTCCAAAATAGCCAATAAACCATCCGTTGCCGCTTGGTAAAGCGAATTGTCAATGATGTGGCGAGGTTCCCGGAACGAATTCTTTCACAGTAGGAATCTACATCAAAAGTATTGATTTTGAATTGCTCTTTGAATAGACTCGTAGCAGAGCAACCGAATCCGAGGAAATTATCTCTGGTCATGGATGAGTAGTTTGCATCCGTTCCACTTGAGAAAGTCCAGATAGAATTTCGAGAGTATCCTTTTCCTAAACAGTATTGAGTAATGGCATCCAGCAACTCTCGTTTATCTTTTTTAGGCATTGCAGTAACGGGACTTTCTGTAAAAGTGAAATCAATGAATGGGTATATGGCAACGTGATTTGCCCCCAATAAAAAAGCGGTATCAATATCCGACTTCAAATCATCGTAGGTTTGTCCAGGCAGCGCAAAGATAAAGTCCATGGAAACAGTTTCAAAAGAAACGGCAGACAACGCAGACATCATTTCTGCGGTATCAATTTTCTTTCTGCCAAGAATCTTCTGATACTTATCGCAGAATGATTGAATGCCGATGCTGATTTTTGTTACACCTGCATCTTTCAACATTTGCAGCGTTTCCACATTCACATTATCGGGATGAAGTTCCAGTCCAATCCCCTCTGTGATAATAAAGTGCTCACTCAATGCATTAACGATTTCTTTTATACGGTTGGCTGCGAGTGCAGGTGTCCCACCACCGAAGTATAGGCTGGTTGCTTTTCTATGCTCCGCATGTTGGCTGCCCACAATGTGTATTTCTTGAATCAAAGAATCTATGTACCTATCACACAATTCAGCAGAATACCGCACTTTGCAATAAGGGCAAAAGTTGCAGATACTTTTGCAAAAAGGGATATGAACATACAGCCCAAGGTTTTCACATTCTGCATACGGCAATATCTGGTCATATCCATTTTTGAACGTAAATGGCTTCGCTGTCCGTGTAAGCCACATTCTCGTTAAACCTGTAATGAAGCTCATATTACTCCTAAATATACTTCAAGTATGTATGAAGCATCTCAATGATTATTTTGGGATTGCCTCTGAACAGAAGCGTATATTCAGCAACAAAAAAGTATCCGCATTGGTCGCAAAGGCCAGGAACATCTATACAGCGCCCGCAAGTAGACAACTTTCCGTTTTCCATCACTACGCACTGATGGCAAGGCGTAGGAAAACGATTTTCAATAAGATATGGAAACGCACTTTTTAGGTTGAATACAGGTGCGCCTTCTTTCATCATTTGAGTTATCGTATCACAGCACTTGGCTTTTTCCTCTTTAGTCAGAGCTAATTTTTTTGTGTCAGGATATGGTGTATGGAAATTGAATGATACTGCACGGACATTTTTAGTGTCACGAGCCGTTAGACAGACATCTCGTACATGATCTTTGTTGATTTGATTGATTGCCATATAGAAACAGATATTGTCTGCGGTAGCATTGCTGATGTTCTTCATGATAGTGTCGTAGGTGTCACCACGAACTTCATTATGGCGCTGCTTATCTCCGTCCAAGCTCAAAAGAATCAAATCTGCTTCTGGGAGATCAATGGGAAACGTTCCGTTCGTAACTACGTTGACGATGAGAAAACCCATGTTCTTTGCTTCTATAACCAAATCTCTGAGAGTGCGTTCGCCATCTTTCCAAAGAAATGTTTCGCCACCGCAGAAGAACAAAATGCGAACTCCCATGTCATATAGCCGCTGCATTTCTTGCCAGATCTGTTCATATGGATGGACGATTGCTGTAATATTGTTGACGGAACAGTGCTTGCAATGCAAATTGCATTTGTCTGTTAGGATTACAGTTCCAAGGATTGGTGATTTCTTTCTAAGCAGAATCGTCTTTACGCCAAAAGCAGCGAAGTGAAAAAAGGATGATAGCTTCATTTTTCCTCCATAGCTCTAATTGGGTATCCCTGAATAGTGTGTACACATTATATTATACTCATTTTCTTCTGCTTTTTCAAGATAATGTGGCATATTTCAGAGAATTAGTATAATCGGTTTATTCGCTCCGTTTGGGTCACTTTTCCTGCATGTAAAATAGTGATGCTTATTCAAGCAAAAATTTATGCTGCTATGTATAATGACTTCATCGTAAAGTGATTCTCTGATCCGTATAATCAATATGTTGAAATGTGGCCTTTTTCATGTTTCAAACTTAATCTATGTGAATAAATGAAGCCAGATATGCTCACTTTTGAACAAAGCCACACAGAGGGGAAAACAAGCAATTTTCAACCCTCAGATGTACAAAAACAGGCAGCACCCAACCGAAGCTGAGTGCCGCCTGTTTTGCTGTCCAATCCTACCTATCAGCTGCCGATTTTGTAGTTTTCTCAAATTACTGTCTTATCGGCACACGGCAAATGCCCCGCTTTTTTACTGCTCCTCTGTTTCGCGCGCCGCGCGCTGTTCGTCGAACAGCGCCTTGACGGACGGCGCGTTTTTCGTCAGGCGCTTGATGCTCAGATCCTCGGCCTTGCTGTTGGCAAGGCGCAGGTTGTTCTCCGACGAGAGCAGCGCGTCCTTGATCTTCTGCAAGTGCGTGATGGTCTTGTCGATCTCGTCGACGGCGGTGCGGAATTTCTCGCTCGCGATGCGGTAGTTGCGGCCAAAGCCCTCCTTGAAGGCGTTCATGTTCTCCTCAAAGTGCAGGATATCGAGCTGCTGATTTTTCACGATCTCCAGCTCGCGGCGGTATTGCAGCGAGTGCAGCGCCGCGTTGCGCAGCAGCGTGATGATGGGGATGAAAAACTGCGGCCGCACGACGTACATCTTCTCGTACCGGTACGACACATCCACGATGCCGTTGTTGTACAGCTCGTTGTCGATCTCCAGCAGCGACACCAGCACCGCGTACTCGCAGTGCTTTTCGCGGCGGTCCTTGTCCAGCTCCTTGAAAAAATCTTCATTTTTGTGCTTCGTCGCGGTCGCGTCGGCCTCATTTTTCATCTCGAACATAATGGAAATAAATTCAGTGCCGCTCTCGTCCGATTCGCGGAAAATAAAGTCGCCCTTGCTGCCCGTGCGCGCGTCGTTGTCCTTTTCAAAGTACGCCGTCGGGAAGGCCGTCATGCGCAGCGTGTTGAACTGCGTCAGGCAGTGCTGCTCCAGACTCTCGCCGATCATCTTCGTCGACTGGCGGGCCTTGAAATCCTTGTAATACTCGATCTGCTCGTCCTTGCTTTTGAGCTTTTCCTCGTACTGCTCCTGCAGGGACTTCTCCTTCAGGCGGCTCTCGGTCTCGCGCGCGGCCAGCTCGTTCTCCAGCGTCAGAATGCGCTTCTCCCCCTCGGACAGCGCCTGCGCCTGGCGCTGCACGGCCTCGGCCACGGCGAGCTTTTTCTCCGTCTCGCTGCTCTCCAGCCGCTCGCGCAGGCGCTCGGCCTCGCGCGCGCTCTGCGCGAGCGCTTCGTCCTTGTCGCGCAGGGTCTTTTGATACGCCTGCTCCTGCCGCAGGCGCGCAAGGTCCAGCTCGCTCTCCTGCCGGGCGAGCAGCTCCTGCTCGCGGCGGCGCAGCTCCTTGTCGAATTCACTGTCGCGCACCTGGCGGGCCAGCTGCGCATAGCCCGTCTCGTCCACCTGAAATACCTCCCCGCAGTGGGGGCAGCGGAGCTCCTGCATGGTCTTTCCCTCCCCGGTTTTTCGGTCTTTTCCCGTTTTTTCGCGATAATGATACCATATTCCCCGCAAACAGGCAACCATTGTCTATTTTTATTAGCTAAAAGGTTTGAAAAAGGCGGTTTTGGGGGTTGCTTTTGCGCAATGAGCGTGGTATGATGCGGATATATCCGGTGGGGAAAGCGGTCGCCTTCCGCCGGGAAGAAAATAGCTGGCAAACCTGCCGAAAGGCAGGGACGCAAAGCCAAATGGGTCTAATGCCCGTCTCCTGCGGGGGCGTGTTATGACAGCCGGTTGCATTTTTCGCGTACTGCTGTCCCCTGTTTGCTTTGCGGGGGGCATTTTTTTGTAGACCAACCGCGGGGAGCCGCGGAAAACGATAGAAATAAGAGGAGGACTTCAAATGAAGAGAAAATTGTGTTCCGTATTGTTGGCGCTGTGCATGGTGCTGACGCTTCTGCCGGTGTCGGCAATGGCGGATGACGGAGCGGAAGCGGGCGAATCTGCGCCGGCGGAAGTGCCTGCTGCGAGTAACGTCGCCAAGATTGGCGATCACGAGTATGCGACGCTGGCCGAGGCTGTTAATGCGGCACAGAATGGCGAGACCGTTACGCTGCTGAGCAATGTGACCGTTACCAAGCCGATTGAAGTTACGAAGAGCATGACGCTTGATCTGAACGGTCATGTACTGACTGCTGCGACGGCATCGGATAGAAGTGGACATAATGACGTGAAAAACAGTGCGATTTGGGTCACTGCTGAAAAGGTAAATTTGACCATCGACGGCACGACCGCAGGGAGCGGTATGACGATGGGAGATACGCATGATACCAACTGGATGACAAAAGTGTGGGGCTTTGTTGACCTTCGCGAGGGTTCTGCTGGTTCTACGGTAACTGTTAACGGTGGATCTTATACCAGCAGCACCTGCGCAAGCGACAACTACCACTACACTGCATTGTTTACGGTGGGCAGTGAGAGCAAATTGGTTCTGAACAATGTCATCGCCGAAACGGACGAGCGCGTTGTGAAGGCTTCCGCCTGTGGTGAGGTCATTGTCTCCGGCGGCACCTATAACATTACTGGTATTGATGCGTTCCTGGGCGCTGCCTTTGAAACCAAGACCGCATCGTTCACCAACATGAAACTGACCGCAAAATACGGCGGCTGCGTACAGGTTGGAAATAATGCAACATTCGAAAATTGCGAGATTAAGGTTACTGATATCAGAATTGGAGAGGGCACGCATCTGAACTGTGCAGTAGCTGTTCAGTATGGCGGCACTGCCACTGTAAAGAGTGGCATCTATACCGCTCCGTATGCTGCCTATGTTTACAGTTCCGGCGGTACGATCAACATTGAGAATGGTACATTTACCGGTGTTGTCCGCGCTGATGCTACAACTGACGCAACCGCAACTATCAACATCAAAAATGGCTCCTTCGATGGAGAAATTCAAAAGGACGCTGGCGCAGATAACGAGACCATTACCATCTCCGGCGGCACCTTCTCCGATCTCAGCGCTCTTGATTATCTCGCCGAAGGTGCAACCGTCACCGTCAAGCTGGCGGCTGATACCACGAAGGATGTTACCATCCCCGCTGGTGCAACCGTTACCCTTGACCTGAACGGCCACAAGCTGACCAATGCCAGCGGCCACACCATTACCAATAACGGCAAGCTGACTGTTACCGGCAACGGCACGGTCGACAATGTCACTCATGGCAAGGGCGCATTGTACAATAAATCTGGTGCAACCGCCATTCTGAATGGCGGTACGTTTACCCGTAGTCAGGAGGCCGGTACCTATGAGCCTAATGAGGGCAACGGAAACTCTTGGTATACCATACAGAACGACGGCACCATGACTATCAATGCAGGTACCACTGTCACCACGCGACTGAACGATAGCGGTAAGGCTGTAGGCGGTTTTTCCAGTCTGATTCGCAACGGCGGCAACGCGGGTACTGCCCCCACCCTTCTTATCAACGGCGGTCATTTCAACGGTGGTATCAACACGGTCAAAAATGATGAGGGCGGCACTCTGACAATTAAGGGCGGCGATTTCAGCAATACCACGCAATATGTTATTATGAACTGGAACATCGCAGATATTTACGATGGCACGTTTGAAGCTCAAAGCGCCGCCTCTGCTGTTTTGTTTAGCTCCTCTTGGAATGGCTCTGCTGGCACTTTGAATTTCCACGGCGGCAATGTTAAGACCACCAGCGCTTCTCAAAAGGCCATCCGTGACTATTGGGATAAAAACAACAAGGGTAATGTCGCTGTCTCCGGCGGTATTTTCACCGTCGACCCCACCGCTTATGTCGCCGATACCCACATCGCCCGCAAGGACGGCGATACCAAGTTTGTCGTCGTTGAAAAGGCCAACCTGACTGCCGGCGTGTATACGAGCGACCCCTCGAGCGCTCTCGCTCCCGGCTATGTCTCCTACAAGAACAGCGATAACACCTACACCGTCTATTATCCCGTTCCCGTGACGCCGGGCAACAATAACAACAGTTCCTCCACCACGACCAAGAACCCCGACGGCTCGACCACGACCACCACGACCGATAAGACCACCGGCACCGTGACCGAGACCACGAAGAACCCCGACGGCTCCACCACCACGGTCGTGACCAAGAAGGACGGCTCCGTGACCGAGACGAACAAGACCGCCAACGGCTCTGTCGGCACGGTCAAGACGGACGCGAACGGCAACAGCGAGATCAGCGCGAACATCTCCGCCGCCGACGTCAACGCCGCCGCGAAGAAGAACGAGCCTGTCGCCGCGCCCGTGAGCGTCGCGCCCGCCGCGTCCCCCGCCGCCGCGCCCGTCATCAAGCTCAGCGTTCCCGCGAGCGCCGGCGAGGTCTCCGTCGTCATCCCCGTGACCAACGCCCAGCAGGGCACCGTGGCCATCAAGGTCAACCCCGACGGCACGGAGGAGATCATCAAGACCTCCGTCGTCACCAAGGACGGCGTGGTCCTCGGCGTTAAGGGCAGCACCCAGATCAAGATCGTGAACAACGACAAGGACTTCGCCGATACCGTCGGCCACTGGGCCGAGTCCGATGTGGACTTTGTCTCCGCCCGTGAGCTGTTCACCGGCACCGCCCCGCAGACCTTCTCCCCCGAGGCCGCCACGACGCGCGGCATGGTCGTCACGGTCCTCGCCCGTCTTGCCGGTGAGAACACCGACGGCGGCGCGAACTGGTACGACAAGGGCTGTGCGTGGGCCGTCACCAACGGCGTGTCCGACGGCACCGACCCGAACGGCACCGTGACCCGCGAACAGCTCGCCGCGATGCTGTACCGCTACTTCGGCTCCCCGGCCGTGAGCGGCAGCCTGAGCTTCGCGGATGCGTCCTCCGTGAGCGAGTACGCCCACGACGCGATGCAGTGGTGCGTGAACAACGGCATCATCAACGGCATGGACGGCCTGCTGAACCCGCAGGGTCAGGCCACCCGCGCCCAGGTGTCCGCGATGTTCGCCCGCTACATCCGCCTGATGTCCACCAAGTAAAAATCAAGCAGCGCAATGCGCCCCCTGCCTTCGGCAGGGGGCGCATTTTTTGTCCCATGGAAACAGCAAAATTCTCCCCTTCGCGATGCGAAGGGGAGAATTTTTACATCTGTACGGTGTGCGCGTCCGGCAGATCGAGCGCTTCGTGCGCGGCGAGCAGGACGATCTTCTTCTCCGCCGCGCGCAGGATACACGAAAGCGCGATATCGCGGTTTCCCGCGTCGAGTCCCGTGAAGGGCTCGTCGAGCGCGAGCGCGTCGCAGGGCGCGAGCAGCGCCCGCGCGAGCGCCAGGCGGCGCTTCATGCCGCCCGAGAAGTCGCGCACACGCTTGCTGCCGACAGTGCCGAGACCAAGCGCTTCGAGCAGCGCCGCCGCTTTTTTTCCGTCATACGCCGCGCCGAGCGCGAAGCGGAGGTTTCCCGCAGCGTCCAGGTGCTCGAGCAGGCGGTCCTCTTGGAAGACCGCCGCCCAGCGGAGGTCCCTCGGTGCGGACGTGCCGCTGTCCGGCGTCTCCAGCCCCAGCAGGATGCGCAGCAGCGTCGTTTTGCCGATGCCCGAGTCGCCGACGATGCGCGTCAATCCCACGGGCGCGGTGAAGGACAGGCCGTCCAGCACCGGCCGGCCGTCAAAGGACTTTTTGAGATCTGCTACGACAAGCTCCATCATGCACCGACCCTTTCCGCCAGCCTGTCCACCGCAAGGAGGAACAGCTTTTCAAAGCCAACCGACAGCAGCACGATGACTGCCGTCCACGCGAAGAGGTCCGGCGTCTGGAAGTACACCTTCGCCGTGTAGAGCCGTTCGCCAATGGTGCCGCCGCTCAGACCGATGACCTCTGCCGCCGTGCCCGCCTTCCAGCACAGGCCCAGCGCCACACTGACCGCCGAGCGGAAGTACGGCAGCACCTGCGGCAGGTAAATACCGCGCAGCGTGCGCGAAAACGGCACGCGAAAGACCCGCGCCATCTCCAGAAGCGGTGCATCCGCACGGCGCACCCCCTCCAGAACATTCAGATACACCGGCGGGAAGACCATCAGCGCGGAGATGAAGAACGCAAGGCCGCGGCTCGGCAGCCACACGAGTGCAAGGATGATGAACGACGCGACCGGCACGGCCTTGATGACCGCGACGAGCGGCGCAAGCAGCTCCTCCACGCGGGAAAAGCGCGCCGAGAGCGCCGCCAGCACGACCGCCAACGCGCACGAGAGCAGAAAGCCCCCTAAAATATGCGCGGCCGAAGCGAGCACCGCCCGCCAGAACGCCGCCGTCCCTGCAAGCGTGAAGAGCCGTTCGAGCGCAGAGAGAGGGGATGCGAGCAGCAGCGCACCATGCGGATAGAGCGCGCGCAGTGACATTGCCGCGCCCTGCCAGATAAGCAGCCAGAAAATGACCGCCCACACGCGTATTTTCTGCGGTTTTCGCTTCACACCTTCCCCTCCCCTCTAAACGGTCAGCGGCGGGGCAGCGCCCGCCGCTGAAGCTGATTTAACCGACGAAATAGAAGTCGCTCTCCGGCAGCGCGCCGCCGACAGACGCGCTCTCCGCGTCATAGAGCACCTGCAGATAGCCCGAGAGCTTGGCCTGCATCTCGTCCCCCGTCAGGCAAACGATGTTGCAGTAGGGCAGCGCCTTTTCCGCGACGGCAGCGTCCACGATGCCGTACTCGCCGATGAGCGCGGCGGCGTCCGCGGTATTGGTATTCACCCAGTCAACGCTCGCGGCGTATTCCTTCAGGAATTCATTCACGGCCGCGGGATTTTCCTCCACGACCTCGCGGCGGGCGACGATCACGCCCGTGATGAGGCCCGAGCCGTTATCGAGCGCATCCCATTCGGCGTTCAGGTCGAGCGCCATACGCAGCCCCTCGATCTTGCTCTGCGCCACGGTGACAAACGGCTGCGGCAGCAGCGCGATGGTCGCCTGACCGCTCGCCAGCGCCGCAACGCACTCGCTGTGCTCGCTCTTCCAGTCGATCGTCACGTCGCTGTCGGGGTCGATGCCGTTCTCGCTCAGAAGGTAGCGCAGGGCGTATTCGGGCGTTGAGCCCTTGCCCGCGGCCACGATGGTCTGGCCCTTGAGGTCAGCGATGGACTGCACGCTCTCGCCGTTTTCCACGATGTAGAGCACGCCGAGCGTGTTGACCGCCAGCACCTCGACCGCGCCCTCGGTCTTGCCGTAGAGCACGGCGGCGAGGTTTGCGGGCACGCAGGCCATGTCAAGCTCGCCCTTGATCAGCGCGGGCGTCACTTCGTCGGCAGAGCCCGCAAGGGTAAAGGTATAGTCATTGCCGCTCGTCTCGCCGCTCTCGCTGTCCTGCATCAGCTTGACAAGGCCCATGGCCGTGGGGCCCTTGAGCGCGGCGACGGAGTAGCTCGCAGGGGAAAATTCGGTCTGTTCGGTCTGCTGGTCATCCTGCGCGCCGTCCGGCGTTTCCTCCGCCTTCTGCCCGCAGGCCGCGAGCGAAAAGACGAGCGTGAGCGTCAGGCACAGAGTCAAAATGCTTTTGAGGTTCTTTTTCATTGGTTTCCTTCCTTTCCGATGCTGCGTTCGGGGGCGTAGACAGTCTTCGCCGTGATGCCGTCGAGCCGGCCGAGCTTGCCCGAGAGCGCCGAGATCACATCGCCCGGCGCGTCGAGCGCCACGCTGATGATGTTCACGCCCTTTTCGCGGTACGGCACACCCATGCGCCCAATGATGTACTGCCCGTATTGATGCAGCAGCTCGTTGAGCGGCTGGACGGAGCTTCCCTCGCGGACGATGACCGCCAGCACAGCAACACGCGTTTCCATATGCGTCCCCTCCTGAAAAAATAGAGCATCCCTCCTGCCGCTTGGCAGAAGGGATGGAAATAGCAATGCCCGGACCCGGCTCGCGCCGCGTCCCGTTTCCCCCTCTTCTTCAGGCTCGGAGCGTGTCCTTGCCGCCAGAACGGTAAGATGAATTTTGCTGTCCGCCGGTCAGAGCGTATCTTTCCGGGAACAGCGTGATGATACCATGTTTTTTTGCATTCGTCAAACGGCATTTTTGCTGTTTTTCCGTGCGTTTCATCGAAAAACGCAGAAAGCGCGCAGATCACTGTGGACAATTTCTCGCTCTTGCGGTAACATCAATGGGTAACAAAAACAGAAACGGGAGCTTTCATGGATAAATACAGCATCTTAAAACAGTATTACGGGCACACCGCGTTCCGCGCGGGACAGGAGGCGCTTATCGACGCCATTCTCGCCGGGCGCGACGCGCTTTGCGTCATGCCGACGGGCGGCGGCAAGTCGCTCTGCTATCAGATCCCCGCGCTGCTCCTGCCGGGCATCACGCTCGTCGTCTCGCCGCTCATCTCGCTGATGAAGGATCAGGTCGCAGCGCTCAAAAGCGCGGGCGTGCCCGCGGCGTACATCAACAGCTCGCTGACTCCCGAGCAGATCCGCACGGTCTACGCCCGCACGCGCAAGGGCGCCTACAAGCTCATCTATGTCGCACCCGAACGGCTGGAAACGAGCAGCTTTCTCTCTCTGATGCAGGAGATGGACGTATCGTTCCTTGCGGTGGATGAGGCGCACTGCATTTCGCAGTGGGGACAGGACTTCCGCCCGAGCTACCTCGGCATTGTCGACTTTGTCAACGCCCTGCCGCGCCGTCCCATCGTCGCGGCCTACACCGCCACGGCGACAAAGCAGGTGCAGTCGGATATCCTGCGGCTTTTGCAGCTGGAAGACCCCTACCGCATCGTGACCGGCTTTGACCGCCCGAATCTCTATTTTGACGTTCGCCGCCCCAAAAACAAGTCCTCCACCCTTGCCGCGCTCATCGACGAGCGGCGGGACAAAAGCGGCATCGTCTACTGCGCGACGCGCGCGGCGGTCGAGCGCGTATGCGAGAGCCTGTGTGACCGCGGCATCGCTGCCACGCGCTACCACGCGGGTCTCACGGATGAGGAACGGCGGCAGAATCAGGACGATTTTCAGTTCGACCGCAAGACCGTCATGGTCGCGACAAATGCCTTCGGCATGGGCATCGACAAGTCGAACGTCAGCTTCGTCATTCATTATAATATGCCAAAGAGCCTCGAGGCCTACTATCAGGAAGCAGGGCGTGCCGGACGTGACGGCGAAAACGCCGACTGCATTCTCCTCTTTGCCCCGGCCGACGTGGAGACCGCACGTTTTCTCATCGAAAACGGCGGAGCCGACCAGCTCTCGGAGGAGGACGCCGCACTTGTGCGCAAGCGCGACTACGAGCGTCTGCGGGCCATGACGGGTTACTGTAAATCCGTCGACTGTCTGCGCGGCAGGCTGCTCGACTACTTCGGCCAGATGCATCCCGCGAGTTGCGGCAACTGCTCGAACTGTAAAGCGACTTACCAGACCGAGGACATCACGCGCTCGGCACAGATGATCCTATCCTGCGTCATGCGCATCCGCGAGCGGCTCGGCTATTATGTCGGCAAAACGCTCATCATTCAGGTGCTGCGCGGCAGCCGCGAGCAGCGTCTGCTGTCGCTCGGCCTTGCAAGCCTGTCGACCTACGGGCTGATGGACAAGACATCGCCGAGCGTCATCGAGCGTTACGTCGAATATCTCGAATCCGCGGGGTATCTGGAGCTCGAAGCGCGCTATTCGACGCTCAGACCCACCAAAAAAGCATCCGCCGTGCTCTTTGACGGCGAGAGCGTACTGATGCGCAGGCGAATCGAGGCGCAGACAGAGAAGAAGCGCCTGCGCGGTGCATTTTCGGACGAGTTCGAGGAAAGCAGCCTTTACGCGGCGCTTCGCGCCCAACGCGCGGAGCTCGCAAAACGCGAGAGCGTGCCGGCCTACGTCATCTTTTCCAACGCAACGCTCACCGACATGGCGGAAAAGGCCCCGCGCTCGATGGAGGAGCTGCTCGAAGTATCCGGCGTGGGCGATAAGAAGGCCGCGCGCTACGGCAAGGCCTTTTTGCAGGCCATCGAGGAGTACAAAAACGACCGATAAACCCCACAAAAAAGCGAATGTCCGGCACGCGCCGGACATTCGCTTTTCTTTTTACTGATAGTTGCTCACGAGGAACAGGGGCTTAATAACCACGACCTCGTCGTATTCCTCCTGCTCGACCTGCACGTCGGCGGTAAGTGCCTTGAGGTCGGACTTGAGGACGTCCAGCGCCTCCGCAACGCTCTGGGCGCGGCCCTCACGCAGGATGCGGATCATGCGCCTTGCCACGATGGGATGCGCATAGCACGCGGGCAGCGGGAAATCCTCGGGCAGGATGTTTTCCATCGCATCGACCGCCTGTGTCCACGCGCGCTCGACCGAATGGCGGTTATTCTTCGCCGTGGGCAGCACGTGTGCACCCGAGAAGAAGAATACCGCGGCAAAGCCGAAGAGCGCGAAGTATACGCCAAAGTCGCCGCCGCTGCGCCAGGAGATGATGCCATAGATGAGCGATGCCGCGCCCGCCAGCACAATGGCCAGCGCCACCCAGCGGTAGGCGGGATTGGTGCGCTCATTGACGCGCTTGGCCTTGGCCGCGAGCGCGAGCGTCTTGGTCATTTCGGGGTAGCCGGAGAGGAAGGTCTCCGCCTGCTCGAGCGTTTCGCGGGCGGAGAGCGCCTGCGGTGAAAGCTCCTTGCAATAGCGCTTGGCCTCCTGCTCCGCTTTGGCCTGCAAGCGCTGCTCGCCGCCTACGCTGAGCGTCGGGATCTCGGGATGCGCAGCACTGATACAGGCGAGCATCTCGTCCACGTCCTCCTCGCGCTTGAAGGTGCACTGCTTTTCCTGCCCGTTGTCATACTGCACAACGAGATAGGGGATCGAGCCGAACACGCCCTGCCCGGAAAAGCCGCCTTTGCTCAGCGCCACGCGCTTGAAGACGCGCTGCACCGAGGAAAGCGCGACATAGCAGCGCCGGTCGATCAGGAAGCTATTGAGATACAGCGCCTTTTCCCCTACGCCGCAGGGTCCGAAGCGCTTGCAGGACTTTTTGTCCGCAGCGAGCTCGCTTGCTTCAATGCTCGTCTCGCCAAGGCGCACGGGTGCAAACATCATAACGGTACCTCCCGAAATTCAGAAAAAGCGGTGGGAGTACATTCTCCCACCGCTCTACGATTTGGTTTACTTGTGCAGCGTCTCGTAGTGAGGCTGGGTGTGGCGCTTCTTGATGGTGTACAGGAAGATGCCAAGGAACACGATAGCGGCGATGATACCGACGGGATAAGCGAGCGCAGTGTTGTAAATGGTCGCGCCGTCAGCAGTCTTGGTATTCAGGAACTGGCCGAGGCACTCGTTGCCCAGCAGGAAGTACGTCACGGACACAGCGCTCATGAAGGTCGCGGGAACAGCGGTGATCCAGTAGTTCTTCTTATCATAGAAGAGGTACATGGAAGCGGCCCACAGAACGATCATGGCGAGGGTCTGGTTCGTCCAGCTGAAGTAACGCCAAATGATGGTGTAGTCGATCTTGCCGAGGGCGTTGCCGATACCGAGGATCGCGCCGACGCCGAGAACGGGCACGCAGAGGATCAGACGGTTCTTCCAGCTCTTCTGCTCCATGTGGAACCAGTCGGCCAGAACAAGACGTGCGGAACGGAACGCGGTATCGCCGGAGGTGATGGGGCAGGCGATAACGCCGAGCATGGCGAGCGCGATGCCCACGCCGCCCATGGTCTTGGAGCAGACATCGTAAACAGCGGTGGAACCGCCGCCGCCGAGAGCGAGGAGCTCTTCGCCGGTGTAGAGAGCGCAGCCGGCAGCAGCCCAGATCAGAGCGATGATACCCTCAGAGACCATTGCGCCGTAGAAGACGAAGTGGCCCTGCTTCTCGCTCTTCATGCAGCGAGCCATCAGGGGGCTCTGCGTGGCATGGAAGCCGGAGATCGCGCCGCAGGCGACGGTGATGAACATGAAGCTCCAGATCGGAGTGCCCTGCGGGTGGAGGTTGGCGAAGTTGTTCCAGATCTCGGGGATCTCATAGCCCTTGGTGAAGATACCCAGAGCCACGCCGAGCGCCATAATGATCAGGCAGATACCGAACAGGGGGTAAATCTTACCGATGATCTTGTCGATGGACAGGAACGTTGCGATGAAGTAGTAGATCAGGATCAGGACCAGCCAGAAGAGCTTGCTGGCGAAGACACCGGTGCTGCCGCCGTTGGTGAACAGCAGCTGGATCAGACCGGCAGGGCCGACCGCAAAGACCGTACCGACCATGACGAGCAGCACCACGCTGAACACACGCATGACGTTCTTCATTGCGCCGCCGAGGTAGATGCCGGAGATCTCGGAGATGGACGCGCCTTCGTTACGCTCGCTCATCATACCGGAGAAATAGTCGTGGACTGCACCGGCAAAGATGGTACCGAAGGTAATCCACAGGAAAACCACGGGGCCCCACAGAGCGCCGCTCAGAGCGCCAAAGATCGGGCCGAGACCGGCAATGTTCAGAAGCTGGATCATAAACAGCTTCCACTGAGGCAGGACCATGTAGTCCACACCGTCGTTGATCTTCACAGCCGGCGTTTCACGGTCATCGGGGCCGAAGGTCTTTTCGACGACTTTGCCGTAAACGAAGTAGCCGCCGATCAGCAACGCGAGACAGATCAAGAAGCTAAACATTTTCTTCTCCTCCTATTTTTTGACATGGTGTGACAGCAAATTTGTCATACAACTTGCTTTCGCCAAATATATTAATTTTTTGGGAGAAAAAGTCAATGGTCAAAATGAACAAATTTTTAACGAATGTTTATTCAGTTCACGCGATTACTCATTCATTATTATTCATGAACGACGTCTTCGATCGCGTTCAATAATTCGTCATAGCTTTCAAACGCCGGAAGATGCGGGTATTCCCGCTTGATCTGCTCGGTCGTGCGGAAGAGGAAACCAGCCTTGGAAGCCTCGATCATCTCAAGGTCATTATAACTGTCGCCGCTGGCGATGGTTTCAAAGCCGATGGACTGCAAACCGCGCACGGTCGTAAGCTTGGAATGCTCGCAGCGCATCTTCACGCCGCAGATAAAGCCGTCGGCGTCTATCGCAAGAGAGTTGCAGAAAATGGTCGGCCAGCCGAGTTTTTTCATCAGCGGTTGTGCAAATTCCTCAAAGGTATCGCTCAGAATGATGGCCTGCGTCTCGCTGCGGAGCTTGTCGAGGAATTCCTTTGCCCCCGGCAGCGGGTCGATGCGCGCGATCGTCTCCTGAATTTCCTTCAGTCCCAGGCCGTGCTCGCGAAGCACGCCCATGCGCCATTTCATCAGCTTATCGTAGTCCGGCTCGTCGCGCGTCGTGCGCGTCAGCTCGGGGATGCCGCTCTCGCGGGCGAATTCGATCCAGATCTCGGGGACGAGCACGCCCTCCATATCAAGGCAGGTAATATACATGATTATTCTCCTTTATCACTTTTTCGCAGCGGCCTTGCCGAGCACATAATCGAGCATTTCGTCCCGCTCGATGACGTCGCGGTGGCGCACCTCGCGCTCGCGCAGCGCGGCAAGATTCTTTGGCACGGGCACGCCCGTCACATCGTGGAGCTGCTCCATCACGTCGAATTCGTCGCCCTTCGCCTGCTCGCCGATGCCCTCGAGCACGGCGGCGGGGAACTTGTAGGGAGAGGCGGTGGAGAGCACGACGACAGCGTTGTGCGCGGGGTTTTCCTTCTTATACTGCTGGGCAACATCCCAGGCGACCGCCGTGTGCGTATCGCAGAGGTAATGCTCCTCCTTCCAGACCTTGCCGATGGCGGCCTTCGCAGCCTCATCATCACAGCAGCCGGCCCAGAAGAGCTCATGCAGCTTTGCAAGCATCTCCGCGGGCACCTCGTAAGCCCCCTCCTCGCTGAGGCTCTTCATCAGGCCCGCGACGAGCTTGTCGTCGCCGGAGAGCAGGTACAGCAGTCTCTCCAGATTGCTGGAGACGAGAATATCCATCGAGGGGGAAACGGTCTTGTAGAACGGGCGGCGGCGGTCATAGCGGCCCGTGCGCAGGAAGTCGGTCAGCACGTTGTTGGCGTTGGAGGCGCACACGAGCTTG
>ERZ772883.751-NODE-751-length-30313-cov-6.266310_pt1 | contig 30313 bp, 23 predicted proteins | sample MGYA00580575_ERZ772883 | MGnify/ENA primary metagenome ERZ772883 (study PRJEB29015, sample SAMEA2737666) | human gut metagenome | biome: human gut; feature: human-associated habitat; material: faeces | place: China | collected 2012 ...
TTGCCGCCACCGCGTACGGGTGGAACTTGCGCATCGGAGACAGGCCGCATTTTTCTACCTTGCTGGAAAATTTCATAAAACGCACTGTCCTTTCTGAATTTTGAGAATAAGATAGCCTGAACGCCACGGCAATTGCCCGCGGCGTTCAGGCTGTAGGAGGGGATGACTCAGCGCCTATTAAAGATAATTATTTACCGAAGGCGATACAGCATGCTCACGATCTGAGCACGGGTGCAGGTGGTGTCGGAGGAGAAGAGACCGTTGCCGACACCGCTGGTGACGTTCTGCTCTGCCGCCCAGGCAACTGCCGGAGCATAGTAGGCGTCAGATGCAACATCGGTAAAGGAGGCAGCGGCGGAGGCGGCCTTGCTGCCGTTGGCGCGCCACAGGAAAGTCACACCCTGAGCGCGGGTGCAGGGAGCGTCGGGGGAGAAGGTCGTGGCACTGGTACCGGTAGTGATGCCGTTTTCAACAGCCCACAGAACAGCCTTGCAGTAGTAAGCGTTGGCTGCAACGTCGGTGAAGGGATTGCTGGCAGTCTTCGGCTCCGGGCTGCCGCTGGCGCGCCACAGGAAGGTCACGATCTGAGCGCGGGTGCAGGAGGCGTTGGGGGAGAAGGTCGTGGCGCTGGTGCCGGTGGTGATGCCCTTCTCGACGGCCCAGTTGACGGCGTCATAGAAGTAGTCGCCGGGCTTGACATCGTTGAAGCCCTTCTGGCTGGGCTGCTCGGGCTGGGAAGGCTGAGAGGGTCGGACGGGCGTGCTGGGCTGAGACGGGATGACCGGCGTGCCGGGCTGCGTCTCGGCGTCGCCGAAGAGGTCTGCAAGGATCTCGGCGGCGCTCATATCAGCGTAACCGTCGGGGTCGGTCAGGCCGGTGCCGTCGAGGTTCCAGGAGAAGTTGCCGGACCAGGTCTCTTTGAAGGGACTGCCGGTGGCGGGGGCCGCGTAGGAGTCATAGCTTCTCAGCACGGCGTCATAGCGCTCGCTCCACTCGGGGTAATACTTGGTCATGTACTTGGTGACGAGCTTGTAGGCCTCGCAGTTCTTGTCGTCGTCGCTGTTGGGGTTGAGGGCGCTGAGCTGAACGCCGCCGCCGCCCTGACCGGCCTTGCTGTCGGAAGGCGTGGAGTGCAGGAAGACGATGGAGCCGTCGTCGCAGACGCCGAGGACGGTCCACACGTGGCCGCTCATGCTGAAGATGTCACCGGGCTTGAAGGACTTGATATCGCGCGTCCAGGTGCCCCAGCCCTTGTCAGCAAAGGTTTTGGCCATCTTGGTGGAGCTCATCACGTAGCCGTCGTTGTCGGTGTTGACGGAATTCTGGGTGTGCATCACGTTGTAGACGACCCAGCCGACGTAACCAGAGCAGTCGAGACCGGCATAGTAGTACTGGTTCCAGCTGTTGTGCGGATAGTAGCTGTGCGCGGGGTCGGCACTGTTCTTATAGGTGTAGTTGGCATCCTGCTGCTGGAAGAAGTCGATCCAGCTCTGGGAGAGGCCGATGGTCATGGACTGGTTGGAGGAAAGATCGTCCTGCCAATCCCAGCCCGCGCCGTAGACGTACAGCGTAGTGCCGACGGGTTCGAGAGCGGTCTTGAGGTAGTTCTTGAGGGTGCGCTCGCCTGCCTTGCCGCTGACGGGCGCGGTGTAGGGCTTGGCAACAAAGGTGAGGTAAACGACGCCGTCGTAGACCTTGGCGGTCTTGCCGGCGAGGTTGCTGAGATCGGTCACTTTGGTCACGGCGGTGGCGCCGGCGGCGTTGTTGCTGATCTCATAGATGGCGCTGTACTTGACAGCGGCGCCGTTAACGGTGACGGTGGAGTCGTCGATGGACGCGATCGTGCCTTCGGCGTCGGCCGTGGCAGCGGCGGCGTCGGTCACGACACCGCCTTCAATCGTCAGATCGTAGACATAGCCTTCCTGAAGCTTGTTCTGGACGGCGTACTTATTGTCACTGCTGGCGATGGTATACTGCACTTCTTCGCCGTTGGTGTAGAAGCGATGGACAAAGTCGGGCTTGCTGTCAGCTTCCACGGTGCCGTAATCCTTCACGCCGAGATACACGTAAGTCTCGTTGCCGACGCTAGTCGAACCGTCTGCCTCAAGGGCGGAAGCCGGCGCGACCAGAAGCGTGGAAAGCATCGTGAGGACAAGTAGCAATGAGCAAAGTCTTTTCTTCATGTGATGAATTCCTCCTCAAATATTGTGTGATTCTGTGAATGCGCGGCGTATTATGGCGGCTCCTCACCTCTCTTGGCTGCTGCAAAAGAAAAAACCCGGCAAAAGGCGCGATAAATCCACGTCTTTTGCTGGGTTTTATTTGCGGTGAAGAACGTTGTGGCATTCTCAAGCAAAGTAAAGCAGCAGTGATAATCAAGTTTTTAAAAGCATATTTATGCTACCATGTTTAGACCGCAATTGCAAGGGGGAAGGTGATAATCGTTGATTTGACCATAGTTTATGTGCCTTAGCGATTTTTTGACAAGGAATTGTTGTGCGTTATCGATAAAAAACGGCAGAATCATCTGGTTTGACAAGAAGATATTGACAACTCGGTCAATGGCCGCTATAATAAAGGCACCCAATGATGCTGATACAGGGCGTTTTTGATTATTATACATTCCGTGCATTCTCCTGTGAAAGGAAGGACGGTTCTTTGAATCAGATCAATTCGGTTTTTGTCATTGGCGAGTCCAGAACGAATTCGGACAACGCCATCACAAAAAACTACGGCACGTTTTATATGGCGTTTGAGGTCGACGACCTGACGTCCAAGGTTCTCGATTTCAGCTGTACCCATACAATTTCCACGACGGAGGCTTTCCTGCGTAAACTTTTTGTGGGGCAGGTTTTTCCGGAGATCGATGTGTGGTTGGAGAACACGCTCAACAGACGATACGGCGGCTCGTCCCGCCGGGCCGTACTTGTCGCTTACCGCGATGCGCTCAAGCGCTGGCGGTCAATGACGGGCAAGCCGGAAAGCAAAACCTGATTACGTATAACTGTATATGGCTGCTTCGCAGTCGCCTGCCATGAGTTCCCTCGTGGTGCCGCGTGTGAAACCCAGCAAGATCAGGCGTTGAAAAACGCTCGGTTTTGTTGGGCTTTTTTCTGTTTTGTCTTTTGCAGCGGGTCCAGGTACCGCCCCGCTGAGAAGAAATATATTTTTTGGAGGAGAAAAGTATGTTACCTGCTATTGAAAACGGTTTTACTTTCATCGCATTCCTGATGTTCCTGGCCGGCGGGCTGCTGGCAATGGAAAAATACACCAAGTGGAAAGTCTTTAACTGGGTCCCGCCGCTGGTATGGATCTATATTCTCAACATGGTCTTCTGTACCCTGGGCCTGTACAATTCCGAAGGCGTCAGTGCCGCTTACGGCGTACTGAAGAATAACCTTCTGTACGCAATGATCTTCGTCATGCTGCTGCGCTGCGACTTCCGCAAGATTGCCAAGCTCTCCGGACGCATGATCGCGATCTTCCTTGGCTGCTCGATCACTCTTGCACTCGGCTTCATCGTCGGCTTCCCGATCTTCAAGGGATCCCTCGGGGGCGGCGAGACCATCTGGGGCGCTACCGCAGCTCTGTACGCTTCCTGGGTCGGCGGCTCCGCCAACATGGCTGCCATGCAGGATGCTCTGCCGGTCGATGCCGGCGCTTACGCCTGCGCTCTTACGCTCGACACCGTCTGCTACTCCGTATGGATTGCGCTGCTGCTCTTTGCTGTGAAGTATGCCGGCAAGTGGAACAAGTCCGTTAAGGCGGACACCTCCAAGCTTGAGGCCGTTGCAGCCGCTGCCAACGCAGAGGTCGCCAACGAGAAAAAGCAGGCCAAAGCTGCCGACTGGATCTGGCTTATCGGCCTTGCTCTGATCGTCTCCGCGCTGTCTCAGAAGATCGGCCTTGTCATGAATAACGGCCTCAATGAGATCGGCCTTGACATGTTCGACAAGGGCACCTGCACGACGCTGTTCGTCACCGTTCTCGGTCTGGTCTGCGCAATGACCCCGCTCGGCAAGCTTCCTGCTGTTGAAGATCTTTCCAGCGTCCTGCTGTACGCCGTCGTCTCCCTGCTCGCTACGCAGGCTCCGCTCAATGCGCTGGTCGAAGCTCCGATGTGGGTCGTTTACGGCGTGTTCGTTCTTGCGATCCACGTTGTCGGTATGTACATTCTCTCCAAGGTCTTCCACTGGGATCTTTGCATGGTCTCTACGGCATCGGTCGCCAATATCGGCGGTTCCGCTTCTGCGCCGATCATTGCCTGCGCCTATGACGATTCCTTTGCGGGTATCGGTGTTCTGATGGGTGTTCTTGGCGCTGCTATTGGTAATATTTTTGGTCTTGGCATGGGTGCGATCCTGCATATGATTGCATGATCCCCGCCGGATGATTTTTCCTGCTCCTGCGGCCCGTGCCGTGGGAGCAGGATTCACAAAGAGGTTATTCTTATGAATATTAACGATACCTTGCAATATCTGAACATTGGCCTGCCGGACGATATCGCCCGGCGCAAGGCATGGGGCGATTTTGAAGGCGCGATCCGCCTCATCGATCTTCGCCTTGCGCAGGATAACCTGTCTGAGGCAATGCGCGCGTGCCTGACCGCCGAGCGCGAGATCATCTGCCGGATCCCGCAGAATTACCCGTTCGACCGTGCCGCCGCACTCGCTGTGGTGCGCGGGCACATCCCCGATTTTACCGAGGAGGAATTCGACGAGCGCGTGGACGCCGGAAAAATCAGCTGGCTCTATGTCAACGGCGAGATGCACTTCCTGGACCGCTTCTTTGAGACGCTGTGCAAAGCAGATCCATCCTTTGCCGTCCGCGCGGGCGTACAGGTGCACGGTGTGGAGAGCGTGACGAAGGAGCAGGGCGAGGGCCGTCTTGACCGTGTTCGCCGTCTGATGTGCGAGAACGGCGGTATCTCCAATCGCATCCGCATCCGTTCGAGCGTCCGCGTAAACGATGATCGGTTCACACCCGGTATGTTCGTGCGCGTTCACCTGCCCATCCCCGCCGAGTGTGAGCAGCAAAGCGAGATCCGCATCGAGAAGATGTATCCCGAGACCGGCAAGCTCGCACCCGAGAATGCGGCGCAGCGCACGATCTGCTGGGAGGAGAACATGGAGGAAAACCACGAGTTCTATGTGGAGTACTCCTATGTCCACACGGCGCGCTACCACGATGTTTCCACGATGAAGGCAGACGCCGTACAGCCTGATTTCGACACGCAGGAGCAGGCGCCGCACATCGTCTTCACCCCGTTTATTCGTTCCCTTGTGGAGATGCTGACCGAGGGTGTGACCGATCCTCTGGAAAAGGCGCGTATCTTCTACGACTTCATCACGCTGAACATGAAGTATACCTTCATGCCGTCCTATTTCATTCTCGAGTGCATCCCGGATTCTGCGGCGCGCAGCTACACCGGCGACTGCGGTGTGTTTGCCCTGCTCTTTATCACCATGTGCCGCTGCGCTGGCATTCCCGCCAGGTGGCAGAGCGGCCTGACCGCTGAGCCGGACTTCTGCGGCGCACACGACTGGTCCCGCTTCTATATCGCGCCATACGACTGGCTCTATGCCGACCCGAGCTACGGCACGGCGGCGGTGAGGGCGCAGAATGAGGAACGCCGCAAGTTCTACTTTGGCAACATCGACGCATACCGCATGGTGGCCAACAGCGAGTTTGAAGCGCCGTTTACCATTGAAAAGCAGTTCTGGCGCGCCGACCCCTATGATAACCAGGTCGGCGAAATTGAGACCTCAGATCGTGGACTCCGGTACGAGGAATACACACGCAGCAAGGAAGTTCTTTCCTGCGAGGAGCTCGACCCGCGGGCGTAAAGTCAAAGAAAGGATTTTAAATTAGTATCATGAACAGTTATGGTTTGATCGATCTGCACTGTGACACTCTGGCAGATTGGAAGTATGCCAACACCGGCAACCCGGACACGCTGGACGATCCCGGCCGCGTGCTGCAGCTGAGCAACATGCCGAATGATGTGCATTGGGCGCAGTTCTACGCAGTCTTCATTCCGGATGAGGAGCGCGGCGATGCAGCCATCGCTTATTTCGAGAAGAACCGCATAAACTTCTATCGCCAGATGGAAAAGTTTTCCGACCGTGTGGCTCCCTGCCGCAATGCCGCCGATATGGAGAAGGCTTGGGCTGAGAATAAGACCGCCGCATTTCTGACTATTGAGAACGGCAGCGCGCTCGCCGGTGATATCACCCGTGTTCACACACTTGCCGAGCAGGGTGTGCGTGCCATTACGCTGACATGGAACGGTGAAAACGAGCTTGGCTCCGGTCACACCACTGACCATGGCCTAAGCGAGTTTGGCAAGGAAGCTGTGCGCGAGATGGAGAAAGAGGGCATTCTTGTCGACGTCTCCCACCTCAACGACCACGGTTTTGCCGACCTGCTGGAGGTGGCGGCCAAACCCTTTGTCGCCACGCATTCCAATGCTCGTGCGCTGTGCAGTCACAAGCGCAACCTCACAGACGACATGATCCGAGAGATGGTCAGGCGCGATTGCCTGATCGGTCTGAATTACTTTGTGAAGTTCCTGCGCGACGACGGCGAAGTTCACAGCCTTGACGATATCTACCGTCACACCATGCATTTCTTTGAGCTGGGAGGCAAAAAGAATCTTGCTCTCGGTTCGGATTTCGACGGTTCCCTCCTGCCGGAGTGCCTGAATACACCGGCCAAGGCGGCGTCGATTTACGAGTATCTGATCTCCCGAGGCGTTTCGCAGGAGGATGCCGATGGCGTAATGTACAAGAATGCGCAGGAATTCTTCCGGAAGAACTTGAGATAAAAACACAGTAACGATAGGTGATGCTGTGCTGAATAAGCTCATAGCGTTCGCCGCCGTGGGCATCATAGAATTGGCAGATCCGCCTCTGTGTGATACAGAGGCGGATCTGCTATTTCGTGAGAAGCCTTTGCGCTGGAAATCCGGCCGGGGCTGTGGTAAAATAGGCGGCGGCGGACGCTTGGGCGTCTGCCGCCGCTGACGTTAAACCATGCAACGAAAAGAATTTCTATGGATATCATTCAGACGCTTGCCCGGGAGCTCGGCGAGAGCGCGCAGCACGTGGAAAACGTTGTGCGCTTGCTGGACGAGGGCAATACCATCCCCTTCATCGCCCGCTAAGCTCACACGGAGGAGGGATACCCATGATGACCATTCACGAAGTCAGCAAACTGGCCGGTGTCAGTGTCCGAACGCTACACTACTATGATGCCATCGGGTTGCTGCCGCCCACAGCTCTCACGGAATCGGGCTACCGGCTGTATGACGACACAGCCTTGGCACGGCTGCAATCCATTCTGCTGTTTCGAGAACTGGAGTTTCCGCTCAAAGACATCAAGCGCATTCTGGATGGCCCGAACTTCGACCAGGCCACCGCTCTCACAGATCAGATCAAGCTGCTGGAGCTGCGTCAGAATCGGTTGGGACAGCTCATCGCCCTCGCCCGTGAAACCTTAGAAACAGGAGTAACACCTATGAAATTTGACGCATTTGATAAGACCGAGCAGGAAAAGTACGCTGCAGAGGTCAAAGAAAAATGGGGCAATACCATCGCCTATCAGGAATATCAGCAGCATGAAAAAGGCGGGGCTACCGGCAACCCTGCCGATTTGATGAGGCACTTTGCAAAGCTGGGCAAGCTGAAGCACCTTGCCCCTACCGCGCCAGAAGCGCAGGCGGCCATTCGTGATTTGCAGCAATTCATCACCGATCATTTTTACACCTGCACGCTGGAGATACTGGCTAGTTTAGGCCAGATGTATGTGGCCGATGACCGCTTCCGCAAAAACATTGACATGGCTGGCGGCGAGGGCACGGCAGCGTTTGTCGCGCAGGCCATCGCCGCCTACTGTGGAAAGTAACTCTTCTTTGTCTATAGCGCTGCAAACTTTGAGTTGCGTCTTTCGCAAGATTTTTTGCACTGTCTAACCTCCAATGCCTCGAAAAAGCTCTCGCTTAATGCCTCGCGGAGCCTTTAGCGAAACAAATTTGAAACTACTCTCCATATACATATCATTGAAAAGGAATCGATAGGTCTGCAATCAGAAAACAACCTTATCCTTTCTTTTCGTACTTCTCTCTCAGCTCGGCCAGGACTTGCTGATAGCTGGTCTGCCCGCTGGCGATTCGGTCAAGATTTCTGCGGGTATATTTGCTGACCGTCATACCCTCGGCAGCAAATGTCCCGCAGATGTTGCGGAGGTTACTCTTATGCTTTGCTGCGGAGTATTTGTATTTTTCCAGCAGTTCTGCAATATCCTAGTGTTGCTTTTTTCGTCAGGATGCGATAAAATATATACCACGAGGTCCAACACTATAAGTGAGGTGTATCTTTTGAGCAGCATTAAAGAAGGCTATCTGTATGATCCCGTTGCAAAAAAACCGAGAAAAGCTACGGATGAAGAATATGTTCGACAGGAGATGTTAAAAGCTCTTGTGTCTGAATATGATTACGTATTTTCTGACATGGAAACGGAATATACTGTAAAGGTCGGTTCAGAGTCAAAGCGAGTAGATATTGCTATTTTCAAGCAAGGAGAAAAGCATCTGCAAGAAAATATCGTCTTGATTGTTGAATGCAAAGCGGCACAAGTAAAATTGAATGATAAAAATGATGGCGTCGGACAGTTAATTGCTTACGTCGCGGTCTGCCCTGCGTGCTTGTATGGCTTATGGACTAATGGCCCAGGCTGTGAACGTCAAGTTGTGAAAAGAGCCGGTATCGGAAGTGGAACTGTTTCCCGGACGGATTTTGATATTCCGCGTTTCGGCCAGGAAGAGTCGGATGATAAGGGCCCTCGCCTAAATGATCTAAAACCTGCAACAACCGAAAGCCTGAGGTGGCGTTTCAAAAAGTGCCATGATATTATTGCAACTTCTGGCGAAGATAAAATGACCGCATTCTGGGAGCTGCTAAAAGTTATCGAAACAAAAATTGAAGATGAACGAGAGGATAAAGAGTTTGCTGATTTTTATGCCTCTCAAAGTGAATGCAAAACACAAGATGGTATTTCGAAAATTTATGCAAGAATCAATGCACTGTACAAGCGACTTTTTCACGGAAAGTATAAAGGCATTTTAGGAGAATCTATCAATATTAAACCTGCTTCACTTGCTAGAATTGTATGTGAACTTCAAAACTATTCTCTGCTTGAGACCAGCGCCAGCGTTAAAGGCGCTGCTTATGAGGAAATAGTCGGTTCGAATCTGCGCGGTGACAAAGGCGAGTTTTTTACGCCGCGCGGGGTGATTGATGCAGCCGTTACGATGCTTGACATTCAGCCGGAAGATATTTGCACAGATCTTGCTTGCGGTTCAGGCGGATTTGTTATTTCAATGCTTGAAGCCGGGAAAAATGCCATTTCCAAAAAATACAGCAAGCGAAAAGGTGATTTTTCAGAGACCATTCGTCGGGAACAGGGCGTTTTTTCAATAAACAACATCGTTGCTAATGATATCAATCGTAATCTTGCTAACGCCTGCGAAATGAACCTGGTAATGAACGGCATTGAAGATGCTGTTGTCTTCGATCAAGATATTTTAGAACCACCCCAAAATTGGACTTGCAATCAATCCGATAGATTGAAATCTCTATACGGGTTAGAGAAAAAAGAGGTTGGCGGAAAAACCTTCTACGTGGGAAAAGTAACAAAAATTGGTGCGAACCCTCCATTCGGCAACAACATCACGCGTACCGAGGACTATGTCCTTGAGCAATATGATCTTGCAGAAGGGCGCCCCTTCCAGATTGTAGAGATTCTGTTTCTTGAGCGCATTGTGCAGCTGCTGGTGCCTGGAAAAGGAAAAGCTGCAATTGTCGTACCCCAGTCTATTCTTAATAATCCCGGCCTTGAATATGTGCGGCAATGGCTTTTTGCTCACACAAAGATTCTCGGCGTTGTTGAACTACCGGTAGAAACCTTCCTGATAAGCGGCCGCGAAGGGACAGGCACTCTTACTGCAATTCTCTTAATTGAAAGAAGGCCTCTTGAAGAGACTGTCCAGATTCTTAATGACGCGAAAAAAATGGATAACTATCCAATTTTCATGGCAATTGCAAATTATGTAGGGTACGACAGACGAGGTAATAGAATCTTTATTAAAGACGACGAAGGGCAGGAAATCTATCGGGAGTATATTGTAAATTCAAATGTGATGCGCGAAAAAATTGTGAATAACGAATTACCGCAAATCGTCGAGGAATATCTGACATTCAGGAATAAGCTACAGGCTGGTAAGGTTTACTATGATTTTGCAGAGGAGGTTTATTGTGTCTTATAGTCCTAAAACGCAAATCGTGTCAAGCCTTGATGCCATAACCAGAAAATACAGGCTTGATCCAAGCCAGTATTATGCCAAAACCGAACTTATAATTCGACTTTGTAAAACTCATGGAATTAAGCTCCTTTCGCTAAACGAAACAGGGCATCTGATCGAAGTATATCTTCCCAATCGATTTACCCGCTTATACACAAAAGACGTTAAACTTGGAGTCCCCATGATAGGGACCTCTTCGATGCTTAATCTGCGTCTTCCACAAGATATGCGAATTTTCTTGAGAAACATTCGCAATGCAGACAAGTTATACATTAACGATGGAGATATTTTGGTTTCTCGTTCCGGGACAGTCGGGACTTGTGTGCTGTGCGGAAAATCTTATGAAGGGTTTATTGCAAGTGACGATTGCATTCGCTTGCGTGTTGATTCTGATTTACAAGGCTATATTACAGCATACCTAAAAAGTCAATATGGATATGCTTTAATTACAAGAGATGCTCACGGAAAAGTAATCAAGCATTTAAAGCCGGAAGATCTTGAAAATCTTCAAATTATGATGTTTGATGAAAACAGCATAATTTCGATCAACGGCAAAATGCTACAATCTAAAATGCTTTACGATGAGAGCAGAGACCTTTTATCCAAAATAGATTCTCTGTTAGATGAATACTTGGATCATATAATTCCCGCATCACTCCCTGAACATAATTATAACATCATTGCATCAACGGCTTTGCGCATGAATCGACTCGATCCTCATATGTATGACAGTTATAGCAATTATCTGTTAGCAGAAATAGTTCGACATGGTTCTGTTCCGCTTGGTGAAATAGCTACTCCGTGGGTTGTCCCTCGTTTTAAGCGAAATTATCTGAATGCACAAAATCCTAATGCTGTCCCACTTTTTTCATCATCAGATATTGTTCGTGCAAACTTTTCCGCCAGCAAATTCATTTCGAAAAAGCTCAATGCAAGAAACATTTCTCTGTGTAAAGTGGAGAAGGATTTCATTTTGATTCCTTGTTCCGGTGCATATGGGGGGATCCTCGGAAAAGGTATTTTAACAGGAGATCTCTTGGACGGTAAAGCAATGTCGCAGCACGTCCTTCGTATAAAAAATCGGCCAGACAATTCAAGCATGGATTTCTTCTATGTTGCAGCATTTTTGTGCAGCTATAAGTTTGGCTATCCTTTGATCACTGCTACCAGATTTGGAAAAGACATTCCCGAGCTTGATCCGGAGGCGTTAAAGTCGATTCCCATTCCCAATATTCCAAATGAGCTTCAAATCCGTATTGGTACGATGTTCAGGAAATCTCGCGACTTGCAGGAGGAAGCGAATCGCCTTGAAAATGCAGCAATTCTTGAGTTTGAGCGTCTGTACGAAAACTCTGTAGAAAGCAACTAACACAACTTGTTCGTGGTCAAATTAAGTCTGAAACTCAAAAAGTTCCCGCCCAAGTCGGACGCACGTAACCGACTTGAAGCGGGAATTTTATATTTATATATTGTACCGCAAGCAGTTTTGTCCAACCGCTTGTCCGGCGCAGCCACTTGACGTCTTCGCGCAGCGCCAAAAGCTCATTTCAGCAGAACGGTGCTGTCAGGCAGGGCATAGAGATGGTCCAGCAGCTCTTCGCCGTCCCCTGTTCTCCGCCGCCTTTTTCCAACCGGTGATGCATTCTCCTGCTTTTTCCGGCTCGGAAATGAATGATGCGTCATCGCCGCCGTTCAGCACTTCTCCATCGGCGTGAGGTTGGTGAACGAGCCCATCGCGCGGCAGAGCTTGTCGTAATATCCGTTTTCAAAGAACAGGCACTTTGCCGGGTCGACACCCTGCTTATCCCCCGTGAGGGAGAGCGCGATCGCGCGGCAGCCGCCGGTGCAGAATTTGAAATACCGGCAGCTCCCGCATTTTTGGTTGACCTCGGCAAGATGCCCCACCGTGGTGCAGACCTCGGAGAGATATCGTCCGCTCCGCAGCAGCGGCGCAAGTCCATCTGTCTTGACATTGCCCAGAATGTCCCCGTGCGCCTCGTAATAGCCCGACATCTGCATATCTGGTCGATACCGACAAGGTGCTGCAAATGGCAAAGGCAGACTTTGACAAGGGAGAGTACCAGTGGGTCGCGGAGGTCACGAACACCATCGTCTTCGCCGATCCGACAAACACCGATGCGCGCCTGCTGTACGCCGACGCGCTGGAGCAGCTCGGCTATCAGGCAGAATCCGGCCCGTGGCGCAATGAATACCTGACCGCCGCGCAGGAGCTGCGCTACGGCAACGCCAACTTCACCGAATCCGCCAAGAGCACCGGCGAAATGGTCAAGGCGCTCTCCGCCCCCATGCTGTTTGACTATATGGCCATCATGATGGACAAGCAGTCCCTGGCGGACTACGACTTCATCATGAACGTGACGCTGCCCGACGTCGGCGAGCAGCATATGCTCCGCGTGAAAAACGGCGTGCTGCTGGTCTACGCAAACTCGCTGTCCGACGAGGCAGACGTATCCATCACCTGCCCGAAGAATGCGCTCTTCGCGATCCTGACCAACAACCAGGAGACGGTCGCAAAGGCCGTCAAGGTCGAGGGCGACGCCGAACCGCTGACACTGATGATGGAGCATATGGATCAGTTCCCTGTCACCGCCACCAACCCGTTCAATATCGTCGAGCCGTAACAGCTCTTCCCGCTTGGGGCCTTTTCATAACAGACAGGGGGCCTGTGTTATTCAACACAGGCCCCCTGTTTTCTCTTTATCTTCCCAAGCAGCAGGCTGCGGCCTCCCGCTCAGGCGCCCGGCGCGCCGCTTTCATCGCCGGGGCGTAAAAATGCCCCGCTGACCGGGCATGATATCTCACTGTCCGGTCAGCAGGGCACCGCTTGGTCTTATGCCACAGGGGATACATTGCATCCGCTGCGGCCATGCTTCTTGGTGTAATACAGCGCGTGATCCGCTGCTTTGAACAGGCTCTCCTTTTGCCCGTCTTCGTCCGAAAACGCCACGCCTGCGCTGAGCGACACCGCCGGAAGACCTTCTTCGCATATGGCCAGCTGCCGGTTGATCTCAGCGATCTTATCCGTAATGGTGTAGTACAGCTCGCGGGTCATGTCCACCATGATGACGGCAAATTCATCGCCGCCGATCCTGCACACATAGTCGACCGAGCGGAACGTGCTTTGCTGCAGCGAGGCCGCCTTCTTCAAGATCACATCGCCGACGTCGTGCCCATAGGTATCGTTGACGCTTTTGAAGGTGTCCACGTCCGACAGGATCAGCGCAAAGCTGTTTTTATCCTTTGTATACAGGTCCAATATCCGGTCGAACGACCTGCGGTTGAGCAGCTCCGTCAGCGGGTCGTGCTCTGCCTGATGCTTCATCAGCATCTCCCGCTCCTCGTTTTCCGCGTAGATGCTGTTGTAGGTCTCCGCGAGCGTTTGCAGCTCCTGCACACCATGAACAGGCGAAATGAGCCCGTGGCGGATATTCTCATTATACTCCAACAGCGGGCGAATCACGCCGCGGCGGATGACCAGACTCGCCAGAAGCATCATCACCGCGAAGATCACCACGCAGACAATGATCGTCCGCAGCATCCTGACAAAAACGTCCGCAGCCCGGTGTTGGCGCGCCATGATCTCGTTGGTCAGCACCGCCAGGGCTTCATCCACATCGCCCGCGATCTCGTCCTTGGCGCCCTCATACTCCGTACCGATGAGCATTTTCTGCGCCTTGTCCATCTTTTCCGCGTCCGGGAGGGCCGCATCCTCTGCCGACAAGACCACATTTCTGATCTTCTCCGGCCATTCGGACCTCTCCGCGTGGGTCGCCTCCTCCACCAGGCGCATCGAATAGTACTCCGTCTGCATCAGCTCCATGGAGGCGGCAAGCGCCTGCTGCAGGGGCTGCACGGCTGCGGGGTCATCGTGCAGCGCGGCGAGCTCATCCACCGCCTTCTCGCGGCTGCGCGTCACATCGGCCTCTTCAAAGTAGGCGTCGATATACTGCTGCTGCCCCGTCGACGCGGCCAGCCTCACCTGCTTGGTCAGCATATCCGACCCCTTCTGCAGCTCATGGGCCGCCGCTTCACAGGCAATGTAATCCTGTGACGCGCTGCGCAGGGCCTCATACTTTTGAAATCCGAACACACAGGCCGCAATGCAGAGCAGTGCCAGAAGCCACGTGATCACAAAGCTCCAATTGCTCAGCGTTCGAATCTTCAACTTTTTGACCATAGCAAAAGCTCCTCCCTGCGAATGAGTGCAAGACCCTCACAGCGCACGCCGCGGCTGTCCGCCGTCTTCTTCGGTCCCGTTGGCCGGCCCTGCACGCCGCCGGACTGTATTCACGCTTTCTTAACGGCATATTGTTGCTATTATACTACAACGTCCGTAAAATACCACCGCTAATTTCAAAACGGAATGTACTTTTCTGCGATTTTTTTGAATACCGACTCCGGTATGCGCAGCGCTTCCCCTTCCGGCAGCTCCTATCCGGTCAGCCCAAATAAAAATGCAGCGGGGACAGTCAGTCTGCTCCCGCTGCATTCTCCGCTTTTTCGCTTTTTTAATACAGGCCGCTGATGATATCCACGCACCTGTCGATCCCCAGCACGCCGCTGTCGAGCGTGAGGTGATAGTTCTCCGCGTAACCCCACTTCATATTCGTGTAAAAGCGGTGGTAGGCCGCGCGGCGCTTGTCCTTATCGCGCAGGCGCTGCTCGGGCGACTGCTCGCGCTCGCCGTACACCTTGACGATGCGCTCGGCGCGGAAGGCCATGTCCGCATGGATGAAGACCTTCAGGCAGTCGGCCTTATCCTGCAAAACGCAGTCCGCACAGCGGCCCACGATGACGCAGGACTCCTTTTCGGCAAGCTCTGTGATGATCCTGCACTGCATTTCCCAGAGGATATCCTCATTCGTGGGGCCAAAGGCGCGGTTGGAGAATGCCGAGGCCAGAAAGCCTCCGGGCGTGTACTCGCCCGCTTCCTTGATATAGTCCTTGGTAAAGCCGCTCTCCTGCGCGAGCTTTTCGATGAGCTCGGAATCATAGCAGGGGATGCCGAGCTTATCGGCGACCTTTTTGCCGATGGTGCGGCCGCCGCTGCCGAATTCGCGGCTGATGGTGATGATACGGTTCATTTGAGTGTCACTCCTTCTTCACTGAGTTCCCGGTAGGTTTTTACAATCATAACCGCCGCGATGACGAATGTCAACACATCCGACACCGGCATGGAATACAATACGCCGTCAAGTCCGAAAAAGCGCGGCAGCAGCAGCGCAAAGCCCACGCCGAACACGACTTCGCGCACCATGGAGAGCATCGTGGACGGAAGCGCCTTGCCCACAGCCTGCAAAAAGATGAAGCACGCCTTGTTCACGCAGGCGAGCACCATCATGCAAAGATACGTGCGGAACGCCTTGACAGCGAAGTCCGTGTAGTAGACGCTCTCGTTCTTCGCGCCGAAAATGGCGATGAGCTGGCGCGGGAAGCCCTCCGCCAGAACGAGCGCAATGAGGCCGACAAGCGCCTCCGAAAGCAGAAGCTTTGTAAAAAGTTCGCGCACGCGCGTCTTTTTTCCCGCACCCATGTTGTAGCCCACGATGGGGATGCAGCCCGCCGCCATACCGACAACGATGGAGATGACGATCTGGAAGAACTTCATCACGATGCCGACGACGGCCATCGGGATCTGCGCGTACTGCTCCTGCCCGAAGATCGGATCCAGCGCGCCGTATTTGCGCAGCATATTGTTGATGGCCGCCATCGCCGCGACCAGGCTGATCTGGGAGAGAAAGCTCGTGATGCCGAGCGTCAGCATCCGCGCGTAAACAGTCGCACACAGGCGGAAATCACCCTTTTGCGGCTTGACGGTCTTCATGCGGCAGAGATACCACACCGCAAGCGCCGCCGTGACGATCTGGCCCAAAACCGTGGCGACCGCTGCGCCCATCATGCCCCACTTGCAGCCAAAGATGAAGATGGGGTCTAAAATGATATTGAGCGCCGCGCCCGCAAGCGTGGAGATCATGGCGAATTTCGGGTCGCCGTCGGCGCGGATGATGGGATTCATCGCCTGACCGAACATATAAAACGGGATACCGAGCGAGATGTAGAAGAAATATTCCTGCGAATAGTGAAACGTCTCCTCATTCACCGTGCCGCCGAACATGGTGATGATCGAATCGGCAAAAATGAGATACAGCGCCGTAAGCAGCACGCTGCACGCCACCGCCAGCACGACCGCATTGCCGACGCTTTTCTTCGCCTCCCCCACTTCACCCTTGCCGAGCGAAATGCTGACGAAGGCGCAGCAGCCGTCGCCGATCATCACCGCGATGGCAAGCGCCACCACTGTGAGCGGGAAAACGACGGTATTCGCCGCGTTGCCGTAGGAGCCGAGATAGCTCGCGTTGGCGATAAAGATCTGGTCGACGATGTTGTACAGCGCGCCCACCAGCAGCGAGGTGATGCAAGGGATGGCGTAGCGCCGCATCAGCGCGCCGACGCTCTCTGTTTCCAGAAACGCATTTGACTTTTGTTCCATTGGTCCTGACCTTCCTTTTCAATCTATGCAAAAAATGCGCAAGGCCGGAAAAAATCCGGACTTACGCATTTTCAGCCGCACGATCATGTTCTCTATTCTCTTTTTGCACAAAAAAAGCGTGTGCCGCATATGCAACCGGATTTACGCATATGTGCCACACGTTGTGGGCTTATTATACGCGGTCCTTTTTCGCTTTTCAAAGGTTTTTTTTCACAGCCGATCCGCCGCCATCCCCTTTTCTTTTGTGCAATTCCGCAGAATATCTTCGTCTTAGTCCATCAAATATCTGCATTCGCAAAGTTTTCCTTGCTTTTTGCCGATATCCGAGTATAATGTGAACGAATTCCACAAGGAGGTGCAGTATGCTTGTTTCCTATAACGGTCTTTTCAAACAGCTCATCGACAGAGGCTGGAACAAGACCGAATTTGCCCGCGAGGTCGGCATCAGCTCCAATACGCTCGCCAAGCTCTCGAAAAACGAGCTTGTCTCGCTCGAGGTGCTCGTGCGCATCTGCCAGAAGCTCGACTGCTCGCTGAGCGATATCGTGCAGATCGTACCGCTCGACCCGCCGCCGCTCAAAAGCGGCCTTGAGCGCGTGATCAAACGTAAGGACGACCGAAAGAAAGGAGGCAGCGTGTTCCGCCATGAGTAACGAGACCAAAGAGACCGGCTCTTCGTTTATGGAAAAGCTCTCGACGTTCATCGTCGACAAACGGAATCTGATCTTTCTTCTCACCATCATCCTGCTGATTTTTTCCGTCTTTTCCCGCAACTGGGTCAAGGTCGAGAGCGACCTGACCTATTACCTGCCCGCCGATTCCGAGACGAAGCAGGCCCTGAATATCATGGACGAGCAATTCGTCACCTACGGCACGGCCGAGATCATGGTCGCCAACATCACGCCCGAGCAGGCCGCCGCGCTCGAGCCCAAGATCAAAGAGATCAAGGGCGTGCAAAGCGTGGACTATGACGAGACCACCGCTCACTACAATAACCTTTCCGCGCTCTACTCCGTCACCTTCGCCTACAGCGAGGATGACAAGGCCTGTCTCGATTCGCTCGATGCGGTGAAGGAGCTGCTCGGGGACTATGACCTCTATGTGAACACAGACCTCGGCAACACGCAGCAGGAGACCATCGACCACGAGATCAGCGTCATCATGGTCTATGTCGCCATCGTCATCGTCGTCGTGCTGCTCTTCACGTCCGAGACCTACGGCGAGGTGCCGGTGCTCATCCTGACGTTCGTCGTCGCGCTGGTGCTGAATCAGGGCACGAACTTCCTGATGGGCAAAATTTCGTTCATCTCCAATTCGGTCACGAGTATTTTGCAGTTGGCACTGTCTATCGACTACGCCATCATCTTCTGCAACCGGTTCAAGGAGGAGCACAAGCTCCTGCCGCTGCGCGAGGCCGTCATCGTCGCGCTGAGCAAGTCCATCCCGGAGATCGGCGCGAGCAGCCTGACGACCGTCGGCGGCCTTGTGGCCATGCTGTTCATGCAGTTCAAGCTCGGCCCCGATATGGCCCTGTGCCTCATCAAATCCATTCTCTTCGCGCTGCTCGCGGCGTTTATCGTGATGCCGGGCCTTCTGATGCTCTTCGGCCCGCTCATCGACCGCACGCAGCACCGCAGCTTTGTGCCGAAGATCCCGTTCGTCGGCAAGCTCGACTATGCCACGCGCCACATCATCCCCATCGTCTTTGTGGTGCTGGCCGTCATCGGCTACCGTCTCTCATCCGACTGCCCCTATGCCTACGGCTACGGTCTCATTTCCGCGCCCAAGCAGAATGAGACGCAGTTTGCCGAGCAGATGATCGAAGAAAACTTCACCACAAAGAATATGCTCGCGCTCATCGTTCCCACGGGCGACTACGACAAGGAGGCCGCCATTTTGAACGAGCTCGGCCAGTACGACGAGGTCGATTCCACGATGGGCCTGACCAACATCGAAGCGCTCGACGGTTATATGCTCGCCGACAAGCTGACGCCGCGCCAGTTTGCCGAGCTTGCGGGCCTTGACTATGAGGCCGCGCAGGTCGTTTACGCGGCCTACGCCGCTCAGCAGGCGGAATACGGCAAGCTTGCGGGCAACCTCTCCTCGTATAAGGTCCCGCTCATTGATATGTTCCTCTTCGTCTGCGATCAGGTCGACTCCGGCCTTGTCACCCTCAGCGACGAGCAGACGAAGATGCTTCAGGATGCTGAGGTGCAGATGAACAGCGCCAAGGCCCAACTCGAAGGCGAGGATTACGACCGTATGCTCATCTACCTCACGCTGCCCGAAAGCGGCGACGAGACCTACGCCTTTACCGACAAGATCCTCGAGATCGCGCAGAAGTATTACCCCGACGAGACCGTTTATCTCGCGGGCGAATCGACGAACGAATACGAATTTGAAAAGTCCTTCGCCGTGGATAACAAGGTCGTCAGCATCGTGTCGGTGCTCGTGGTTATGCTGGTGCTGCTCTTCACGTTCAACTCCGCCGGTATGCCGGTGCTGCTGATCCTGGTCATTCAGGGCTGCATCTGGCTCAACTTCTCGTTCCCGACCATCACGGGCAAGTACATCTTCTTCTTAGGATATCTAATTGTTTCTTCCATCCAGATGGGCGCGAACATCGACTACGCCATCGTCATCGCCAGCCGCTATCAGGAGCTCAAATCCAAAATGCACCACCGCGACGCCATCGTCGAGACGCTGAACTTCGCCTTCCCGACGATCATCACCTCCGGCTCGATCCTCTCGATCTGCGGCTTCCTGATCGGCAGCATGACGTCCGAGCCGGTCATCGCGGGCATCGGTGAGAGCCTCGGCCGCGGCACGGTCATCTCCATCATCATGGTCATGTTCGCCCTGCCGCAGATCCTGCTCATCGGCAGCGGCATCGTGGACAAGACCTCCTTCTCCGTCCCGTCCATCACCGAGAAGAAGAGCGCGCACGGCAAGATCTCCGTCAACGGCATGGTGCGCGGCAGCATCAACGGCACGGTCCACGGCGTGATGCACGCGACCGTCGAGGGCGATATCGACCTGAACCTGATCTCGGGTTCTGCAAATGAGGAGCAAGACGATGATGAAGACTAAATTACATCGCTTTCGCGCGCTGGCGCTGTGCGCGCTGCTGCTGTTGTCGCTTCTGCCCGTCACGAGCGCGCTGGCTGACGGCGACGGCGCCATCCATATCAAGACCGAGGAGGACCTTCAGTCCTTCGCGCGCTCCTGCACGCTCGACTCCTGGTCGCGCGGCAAAAAGGTCGTGCTCGACAACGACCTTGTGCTCGAAAGCGCCGACGCGCTGCCCATCCCGACGTTTGGCGGCACCTTCGACGGCGGCGGCCACACCATCAGCGGCCTGAGCATCGAAGACAGCCTCTCCCCCGCCGGTCTTTTCGGCACCGTGCAGAAGAGCGGCGTCGTGAAAAACCTGCACGTCGAGGGCACCGTCGCCCCCTCCGGCGACAGCCAGAATTTAGGCGGTATCGCGGGTGAAAACCACGGCGCCATCGAAAGCTGCACCTTCAACGGCTCGGTCTCCGGCAAGCGCAATGTCGGCGGCCTCGTCGGTCAGAATGCTGCCACGGGCGTCATCCGCTCGTGCGAGGCCGCAGGCGCCATCTTCGGACAGAACATGACCGGCGGTCTTGTCGGCTGCAACCTCGGCGCGGTCGTTTCGAGCAAAAACCGCGCGTATGTCAATATTGAGAGCACCGACCCCGCCATTGACTTAGGCGATCTGAGCCTCGAGTTCTCGCTCGATCTCTCCAAGCTCTCCCAGCTCGACACCGTCAGCATCTCCACCGACACCGGCGGCATCGCGGGCTACTCTTCGGGCGCCATCTCCGAGTGCGTGAACGAAGCCGCCATTGGCTACCAGCACATCGGCTACAACGTCGGCGGCATCGCGGGGCGCAGCAGCGGACAGATCCGCGCCTGCACCAACCAGGGCGCGGTCTGCGGGCGCAAGGATATCGGCGGCATCGCGGGCCAGATGGAGCCCTACGTGCGCACCGAGGTCTCCGGCAGCCAGTTCTCCCTGATGAAATCCCAACTCAGCGAGCTCAACTCCCTCGTTGAAAAGGCCGTGAACGACGCGGAGTACGGCTCCGGTGAGATCTCCAGCCGTCTCTCCCTCATCGCAGGCTACCTGACCGACGCGGCGGACGCCGCGGGCGATGTACGCGTGAACGTCGATACCGACGCCATCACGCCGCCGAGCATCGACGCAGACGGCAACATCACCTTTGACCCGAATGTCAACGTCTCCGACGTTGTCACGGTCACGAACTTCAATATGGTCGTCGGCGCGATCACGGCGGCGGGCAGCCAGCTCTCGTACATCACCGAAAACGTCAAGACGACCTCGACCGCCCTTTCGAGCGACCTGCGCTCCATCAACAGCAAGTTCACCGAGCTTTCCAACACCATGTTTTCCGCCATCGCGAGCGTTGGCGGCAGCTCGGCCGATCTCGTCACCGATGCCTCCACCGTCGATATCAACGCCGTCACGCTCGGCAAGGTCTCCGGCAGCAAAAATACCGCTGCCGTCTACGGCGATGTGAACACCGGAGGCATCGCAGGCTCCATGGCCATCGAATACACGCTCGACCCCGAGGATGACGTGACCGGCGATCTCTCCGGCAGCTACCGCACGCAGTATCAGTACAAGTCCATCGTGCAGGCGTGCGTCAACACCGGCGATATCTCCGGCAAGCGCAGCTATGTCGGCGGCATCGTCGGCCGCATGGACCTCGGCTATGTCACCGCCTGCGAGGGCTACGGCTCCGCCGCGAGCGAAAACGGCAGCTATGTCGGCGGCATCGCGGGCGTGACCGGTGCGACGGTCTGCGGCAACTATGCCAAGTGCACACTCAGCGGCAAAAAGTATGTCGGCGGCATCGTCGGCTCCGGCGTTGAGACCAAGGCCGACGGCAGCGGCTCGAGCGTGACGTGGAACTATTCCCTTGTCGATATCACCGACTGCCAGCAGTTCGCAGGTGCGGTCTCCGGCAGCGATACGGGCACATTTGAGCACAACTACTATGTCTCCGACGATCTGCCCGGCATCAACCGCCAGGGCTTTGCCGGCCGCGCCGAGCCCATTTCCTTCTCGCAGCTTTCCGCCATCGCGAGCGTCCCCGCGGGCATGAAGACCTTCACGCTCACCTTTGTCGCGGACGACGAGGAGGTGTCGCGCCGCTCGTTCGCCTACGGCGCGTCCTTCGGCGAGAGCGACATCCCCGAAATTCCCCAGAAGGAGGGCTATCACGCTCACTGGGACCGCGCAGACCTTGAAAGTCTGCACTTCGACACCGTTGTCACGGCCGTGTATGAGGCCTACACCCCCGGTCTTGCCTCCGAGCAGACGCGCGAGGGCGGTCTCTCCGTCCTCCTTGTCGAGGGCGAGTACAGCGACGGCGACAGCATCAAGGTGACGGCCGAGGCCGTCACTCCGGAGGCCTTCGACATACAGACCGGCGCGCTCCCCGACCGCGTGAAGGGCTATTTCTCCTGCCTCGGCCGCGGCGAACTGCCGCCGATGCTCGCCAACCGCGAGGTGCTCGAGCAGTGGAAGCTCGAGCTTGCCGATGACGGCCAAACGCAGCACACGGTCCGCTATCTGCCGCCCGACGGCTACAGCAGCCCGCGCATCTATGTCCGCGAGGGCAGCGCATGGCAGAAGGTCGACACCGGCACGATGGGCAGCTACCTCACCTTCCCCGTCACCGGCATGAGCGTGGAGATCGCGGCGGTGAGCACGCTTTCCGTCGGCGGCATCTGGCTTGCCGTGCTCGGCGTGCTGCTCGTGCTCATTCTTCTCATCATTCTTCTCGTCAAGCGCGGCAAGCGCCGGGCGCGCCGCCGCGCCGAGCGACAGGCTGCCGCCGTAGCGCAGGCCGAGGCGATCGTGCAGCACGCACAGGAGGACTCGCCCGCGCCCGAAGCGGCCGCGGAAGCCGTTCCCGCCGCTGTCGCCGCACCCGAGGCCATCCCCGCGCCGGAAAGCATCGCACAGTCCGTTTCAGATGCGCCGCCGGCCGCCCCTGCGGAGCCCGCAGCCGAAGCCGCCGCGTCCGCCGATCCCGATTCCATCGAGGCGCGTCTTGCGCGCGCGGAAGAAGAGCTGCGGCTGCTGCGCGAGGAACGCGAATCGCGCGAAAACGCGCTCACCCGGCCCGCCGTCAAGCCGGCCAGACCCCGCCGCAAAAAGCGCCGCTGGCTCCCCGCGCTCATCACCGTGCTGGTACTGCTCGCGGCGGCCGCCGTTTTCTTCTTCCGCTCGGATGTAAAAAAGGACCTTGAGGCCTATCGCCTCGTCGAGGCGCGCATGAAGCAGGACCCGCTCGCCATGGACGTCACCGTTGACGCCTCCTACGGCAAGCTCGCGGTACAGGCCGACGCCGCCGTCACCCGCACAAAGGTCGACGGCACGACCGTCACCTGCATCGACCGCGACGGTGCGACCCTCTACTACGCGGACGGGACCATCTATCTCTCGAACGGGCGCGCCTATCCCATAGCGGACGCATATCCCGATTATTCGGCGCTGCTCGACAAGACCGCTGAGCTCTGCCGCAGCCTGACGATCGACAAATCGGTCGACGGCAAGGAAAAGGTCTACACCCTTACCGCCGAGGGCGATGACGCGGCAGCGCTGCTGCGTCTCCTCGTCTCCGACGAGATCGTCGACGCAGCGGCACTTTACTCGCTGCGCGTCGAGCTCGTTGCCGAAAGCGGCGAGCTGATGGAGCTCCGCTTTTATACCGAAGGCGCGGGCGATCTGAGCGTCGACGCGTCGGCGGTCTTCCGCAGCAGCGCCGCCGCTCCCGTCATCCCGGATGACGTAACTGACGCGATGAGCTCGTCCTCCACCGAGGTAAGCGGCACACTGACGGACGACTCGCTTCGCCTGCTGCAAGCGCTCTCCGCGCTGCATGAGCAGGATACCCTGTCTGCCGATATTGCCCTCTCCGCCGACTGCGGCCCCATCGTCCTGAGCGACACGCTGCAATACGACCGCCACGACTACAACGGACAGCGCATCGCCTGCATCCGCAAAAACACGCTCTCCTATTATTTTTCCAACGGCGTGATCAGCGACGCAGACGGCAACAAGCTCGACTCTGCCGAGCTTGTCGATTCCGCGCAGCTCATCGAGCTGTGCTACGAGCTGCTCGCGAACGGCACCGCCGCCTGTACCGAGACCGACGGCGGCTGGTCCTACACCCTCACGCTGGAGGAGGACGGTATGTCCGATCTGGCCGCCGCCATCGCTCCCGGCATCAAGGAGCAGGACGTGAGCTTCACCTCCGGCCGCATCGAGGCGCTCGTCACAGCGGACGGCGCGCTCCGGTCCGTCAGCGTTTCGTGCAGCGGCGCGCTGCACCTCATCCTCACCGACGCACCGGCGACGGTCTCCGCCGTCATCACCCCCACCACGCGTGAATTTACATTTGCCCAGCCAGCGCTGAATGCGCTGAAGCAATAAGAGAGCGGAGGAAGAAGTATGGGAAATCGCATCATCAGCATCAGCCGGCAATTCGGCAGCGGCGGCCACGAGGTCGCAGTCAAAACAGCGGATCTGCTCGGCATCCGCGTGTACGAAAAGGAACTCATCCGCCTTGCCTGCGAGTACGGCGAACTCTCGGAAAAGACGCTCTCGCCCTCCGATGAAAAGGCCACGAATCCCTATCTGTTCCAAACGGTACACGAGGGCAACTACCATGTTCTGCGCGGCAAGCCGACCAGCGAGGTGCTCTTTGCCCTGCAAAGCCACGAGATCCGGCGCATCGCCCGCCACGAAGAGTGTGTGTTCGTGGGCCGCTGTGCGGATTACGTGCTGCGCGATGAGGATGTAAAGCTCCTGCGCGTTTTTGTCGCCGCGCCTGACGAGCACCGCATCCAGCGCAAGATGGCGCAGGAACGGCTCTCACGCGATCAGGCGGTGCGTCTCATCCGCAAGATGGACAAGCAGCGCCGCAAGTATTACGAGAGCTATACCGGCCGCACCTGGGGCGCGCCGAGCGGCTACGAGCTCTATCTCGACACCGGCACGATGTCGACCGACGAGGCCGCAGCCGTCATCGCGGACCGCTTCCGCAGAATGTAAAAAAGTATGGGACCACCTATTCGGTGGTCCCATACTTTTTTGTTGCAACACAAGAACTGCTCCCGCCGGGGAGCTTGGACGGCGTCCGGCCTTTAATTTTCTCCAAAATGAACGGTGATGGGGCAGATCTCCGCCTTGGTACCCACGCGCATATTGGGCCCGAACAGCCCGACGCCGGAGGTGACGATATTGTGCATCTGCCCTTTTTTGAGATATCCGCAGGCGTTCTCCCACATCAGCCGGATGGTGAGATTGCCCGGGAACATCTGCCCGTCGTGCGTGTGGCCGCAGAGGTCCAGGTCAACGCCCGCGTCCGCAAGCGCCTGCAATTCCTTCGGCTGGTGGTCGAGCACGATGATGGGCTTACCTTTGTCCATCTCCGCCGTGATCTCGTCCGGCGTTTTCCGCACCTCGACGCCGCGGCCGGGACGGTGCGCGTCCGGGCGGCCGTAGAGGTAAAACTTTCCGTCGATCAGCGTCCCCTCGTCGTGCAGGAGCGTGATGTTTGCGTCCTTCAGGAATGCGTCCATGCGCGGGTCGCTCTCTTTCTTCTCGCTCTGGCGGAAGGTAAAGCCCGCGAGCACCGCTTCTTCGATATCGTGGTTGCCGTAGCAGGCGTAAACGCCGTATTTCGACCGGATGCTGCGCAGCGTGGCGGCGATAGTCTCCGGCTCATCCACCGCCTCCCATTCGTTGTCGAAGATATCCCCCGCGATGACGACAAGGTCGGCGTCCTGCTCGTTGATCCTGTCCACCATCTGCTGCATCTGCTTTTCGCCGATGTTGTAGCCGAGGTGCAGGTCAGCCACGAGCACGACCTTCATCTCACTCATGCCCTCGACGGTCTTGTCGACCGTCACGTCATACGGCGTCACGTGGATGATGCGCGCATTGATAACGCCCCAGACGGACGCGGCCAAAATGACAAGCGCGCACACGCAGCCCGCGATGCGGTGCATCTTCGTCGTGACAAAAATGTGCTTGAACGGTAGCACGTACCCGAGCAGCAGGCGCAAAAGGTCCGCCGCGATGACCGCGAGCAGCACGTACAGCAGCACACCGAGCCAGTAGTTGCCGATGAGCTTCATCACGCGCCGGAGCCGACCCTCCGGCAGAAAAAATGCGATGACGATAGAGCAGGCCAGAAACGCCTGCACCGCCACAGGCAGCGCCCAGTGGCGCGCTGTGCGGAAGAACGGAAACCACGCCTTCACCCAGCCCATCACGCGGCGCAGCAGATAAAAATTTGCCAGCAGGTATACCGGCGCAAGCAGAATCGCGATCATGTCAACGCGGGAGCATCGCTCCCCTCGCTTCCTTTCGAATCAAAAATCTCCGGCTATCATAGCACGTTTTCTCCGCCATTGCAACGCATCGCCGCGGTTGACATTCCCCGTCCGGCATGATACCTTTAAGCTCGAAAAAGAAAATGCGTCAAGGAGGACGACCCGATGAAAAAGCCCGAAACTCTTCACCTTCTCCCCGTGCGCGCGGAAAGCGCCGCGCCCGCGCTGCTGCGCGGCAAAAAGCTCGACCAGCGCGCCGTATTCCAGCTCGTCCGCAAAATCGACTGGAAAAAGGCCGGCCTCATTGCCGGGGGCACAGCCGCCGTGTGTGCCGCGGCCGGTACGGTGAGCCGGTACAAGTTCTATCAAGGCATCGTCGCGCGTGAGCTCAAAAAGCAGCTTGCGCCGCTCAACGACAAGCTCGACGCCCTGCAGGACGAAAACCGTATGCTGCGCGCGGAGCTTGAAAAAAAGCAGGCTCCCGCCGAGGAGTCGAACTGATACAAAAAGCGCCAGACCGCGTCGGGTCAGAGCAGCGTGACCGGACAGGTGCGCGTGTGCTCATAGCCTGTTTCCAGCCGCTCGTCGCGCTCGGCATTGGTTTCGTCCCAGCGCGGATAGGGGTAGGCGCAGTGCGCCGTCACCGCGAAGTCGATCCGCTCATCCGTCTGTGCGGGCAGCGTAAATTCGTTGGGAATATTGCTATAGCCAGGCTTGGAAAAGGCGGTAATATCACCACTGATGTACTTTTGAAAATTTACGAAACACTAAATTGCCATATGGAAGATATTCTTGAAATTATAGACGAATATGGAGAGATCAAATGTTTAATGAAAAAAGAGAGTTGATGTTTAATCAATACAATAGAGCCAGAAATTATTTTATACAGAACCCTAACCAATTGATCGAAGTCGAACATCACATTGTCAACCTGGTCAATCATACTATTGCTTACAATCTTGAGGAGATCAAAAAAGATTATAACGAAGCGTCTTACCTTTATCCGTTTTGGGCTGAGTATCAACCGGTGAAACGCGGTCGTGATCCTCGCGGCGATCAGGTGCCCTGGATCGAAGTTGGAGAGCATGCAGTCGGCGAAAAAATAAATCGTTTCATATCTTCACAATACCGAATAGCTGAGGTCGGATTACCTTCCGGTGCCGACGATAGATTTGTCCTTTATTCTGATGAAATCAGCAAAATCACACAGGGGTTTACCAATTGTGTTTTTTTGTTTTTGGATATCAAATCCGTCGGACCTCGAGATAATTTTGACCACACTGTAGTTTCACCCTATCAAGTATCAGGTGACGGGGTATGGAACAATCCAAACGACGTGTTAAAAAACTCAACTATGATGGCTACCGGAGCAAGGGCACAGCATATATTCCACCCGGCAATATCTCCGATATATGTTTTATCCGATGGAACAATCGCACCAAGCGTTCATCTTTTTGTTAAACCAATTTATAAAATGCTGCGGCTGGAAGATCCCTCACAGGATGGCCAGCCGCTTGACTGCATAACGAATGTTTGCCTTCCCAATGGATTACTATTAACAACAAGCCCTAACTATCTTCAAACATACCCCTCACTGTTTTATCCAGGAAAAGACGATGCCGGAAAAGATCCTCTAAAAATACGTGCAAGGGTTTCCTTTGAATTGTTGCGAAGGATTGCCTCGTGGCGATACAGCGATTTTCCTATTTCTTAGATCAAATCGTTTATGGTCATCTGGGAAGCCGCCCGTCTAAACGCCTCTATATTGCGCTTTGATAAATCTACATATTCTTGTACTTTATCAATACCAATATAGTGGCGGTTTTCTTTAATTGCAGCCATGGCGGATGTCCCGCTTCCCATAAAGCAATCTAATACTACATCTCCGGGTTCAGAAAAAATCTTAATAACACGTCGTGGTAGTTCAAGCGGAAACTTGGCCTCATGATCATCATTCCTTTGAACTGACCTGATATTCCACACAGCTCTGCTTCCCCAATCGGACCACTCATTTTTATTAAGCCTATTTTTATCAACTTTCGTTATTCCGGGCTTCCAAAAAATATAAACATATTCGAATTCATCAACAGCTCTATATGAATTTGTAGTCCAACTACTGTTTGCCCATGCAGCATCCTTTATCCATACCCTTCGGTCATATAAATATAGCCCTGCATTTAAGGCCATTTCTTCAAGAAAACCACCTACAATTTTCACCCGCGTCTGAGTATTATATTTTCCGCCTCTTATATTATTTCCGTGTAGTCTCCGATCAACTGTCTGCTCACTGCATCCTAACAAAGCGGCCAACTGTCTTCTGTTAAAATCCGGATGCTCATCTGCAGCCTTTCTAACTTCTTCCTCAGTAATTTTGCATTTACGCATATTAATATTGTTTGCCTGTATTCTTGGCATTTCCGGATCTGGAAAGCAAAGAATATCACCAATGTTTATTGCCAAAAAGCCTCCCGGCTTAAGTACCGTAAAATGAAGTTTTATAACTTCAGATAGCATGGTAATCCACTCTTCATAGCTTTGATCTGCTTCATAATTTTTTCCAACGTGGTACGGCGGCGACCACACACTAACAGCCACAGATTCAGGTTTGATACTTTTCATCAGTTCTTCTGCCGTACCGCAATAAATATTGTCGATATCAAGATATTTCATTTATTTGCTTCTCCTTCTGCATCGATATCAAATTCAACAATATCCCCGACATTACACTCAAGTACGCGACATACTTTTTCAAGAGTTTCTAACGAAACCGATTCATTCTTTCCCATTTTCGCTACCGCATTGTAACTTATGTGTGCCGCTTCCTTTAGCTGCATCTTTGTGATTCGCTTATCAATGCATCTCTTCCATAATTTTGAATAATCAACTGCCATCTTTTCGCTCCTATCGTGCCGGTAATACCGATTAATCTTACCTTTATCCATTATACCTTCACCTGTAGAAATATCAAGATAGTCTTTATATTTCTACAGATTACGCGGCGTTATTTTTTTCAAGAATATTTTTTCAATCGTTTTGCAGCCTCACACCAAAAAGCAATAGTTATTCAGTCTCGCCCAGAAGATTTTTAATGGTCAGAACTATAGTCAACAACACGAAAAAGGGATTCCGGTAGACTCGTCCATTTAGGGCAATCTATCGGGATCCCTTTGATTTCAGGTCATTTCAGGCTGATTTATTATTTTTCACGCGACAGCAGCGCCACCGTCTCAACGTGATCTGCTCTTGGGAACAGGTCCACCGCGCAGGCGCGCTTGGCTTTGTAGCCGAGCGCCGCAAAGCGCTTCACGTCGCGCGCCATAGTCGCGCTGTCGCAGGAGACGTACACGATCTTCTCCGGCTGCATTGCGGCGATGCTCTCCACCACGTCGGCAGCCAGCCCCTTTCGCGGCGGGTCGACGGTGATAACGTCAGGGCGCAGATGTTCCTGCACGAGCTTTTTTGCCACATCGGACGCATCGCCGCAGAAGAACTCCACGTTTTTGACCCCGTTGCGCACGGCGTTTTCGCGCGCGTCGTCGATGGCCTCGGGCACGATCTCCGCGCCCAGGACCTTCTTCGCGTGATCGGAGAGCGCAAGCGTGATGGTGCCCGCGCCGCAGTAGAGGTCAAGCACCGTCTCCTGCCCCGTGAGCCCCGCAAATTCGATGGCCTTTGCGTACAATCGCTCGGCCTGCGCGCGGTTGACCTGGTAAAACGACGGCACACTCAAGCGGAAGCGCTTGCCACAGAGCGTATCCTCGAGCCGGTCTTCTCCCCAGAGCGTGCGGTAGCGGTCGCCGAGGATGACGTTGCCCTTTTTCGTGTTCGTGCCGAGCACAATGCCCGTGCACTTCGGGCACGCATCGCGCAGGAGCGCGACGAGCCTGTCTTCCTTCGGCAGCCTATCGCCGTTCACAAGCACGCAGATCAGGCTCTCCCCCGCCGCGTTCGAGCGGACGTAGAGATGGCGCATCAAGCCGCGTCCCGTCCGTTCGTCATAACCCGCAACGCGGCAGGACTGCATATATTCGCGCAGCGCCTCC
>ERZ772883.752-NODE-752-length-30308-cov-8.306846_pt1 | contig 30308 bp, 44 predicted proteins | sample MGYA00580575_ERZ772883 | MGnify/ENA primary metagenome ERZ772883 (study PRJEB29015, sample SAMEA2737666) | human gut metagenome | biome: human gut; feature: human-associated habitat; material: faeces | place: China | collected 2012 ...
CACAGGTTGTTGTTTTGCCAACGCCGCCTTTCTGGTTGGCGATGGCGATGATTTGTGTGTTCATGACTTCACCTCATTTCTGATTGTTGCTGTTGTTTCTGGAAATAGAAAAAGCCGCCACTTCAAAATTAACAGTGAAGTGACGGCTCTTTCTATCGCCGGAATACGAGTTCCTGAAATGAAAAAAGCACCCAGCATTTATACTGTGTGCTACATCAAATTCATATTCAATTATTCAAATTAGCTCAAACTATGCCAAACTGCCACAGCCAAAAAACGAGGGGAAGGAGGGCTGAAAAGCACCCCAAAAATCGGCTCTCGGTTAACCACTTTGGGAACCACTTCCCCCTCTTTTTGCCCTCTTTTTGGCCAGTTAACCACTTGCGGACCACTAAAAATTGGATGAAATCGGCTCTCGTTTTGCCAAATTTGGTCAAACCATATCAGCCCGTTTAGATATAGCAAAAGCCCGGAAAACCTTGATTTTCCGGGCTTTTTGAACCATTTTGATATAGTCTGAGCAGTCGATTATCGCTTGCTGAACTGCGGAGCGCGACGAGCTGCTTTGAGACCGTACTTCTTTCTTTCCTTCATACGAGGGTCTCTGGTAAGGAATCCAGCCTTCTTCAGAACGGGTCTGAAATCACCGTCTACCTGAAGCAGTGCTCTGGAAATACCGTGTCTGATTGCACCAGCCTGGCCGGTGTATCCGCCACCGTGAACGTTAACCAGAACGTCGAACTTCTCAGCAGTCTCAGTAGCTGCCAGAGGCTGACGAACGATAACCTTCAGAGTCTCCAGACCGAAGTACTCATCAATGCTTCTCTTATTGATTGTAATATTACCATTACCGGGTACTAAATATACTCTGGCGATGGATTTCTTTCTTCTACCGGTTCCGTAGTATCTTTCTGTTTTAGCCATGATTTATTTTCCTCCTCTCAGTCCTTTAGAATGTCAGTACTTCAGGCTTCTGAGCTTCATGCTTGTGCTCAGGTCCTGCATATACGTGAAGTTTGGTGAACATCTGTCTTCCTAAAGGTCCCTTGGGAAGCATGCCCTTAACTGCAAGCTCGATTACCTGCTCAGGCTTCTTTTCTAATTTTTCTCTCAGGGTAGCTTCTTTTAAGCCACCAACGTAATCGGAATGATGATAATATACCTTCTGATCCATCTTCTTACCGGTTACTTTGATCTTCTCAGCATTGATAACGATAACGTTGTCACCGCAGTCGATGTGGGGCGTGAAGATAGGCTTATTCTTGCCTCTCAGCACTTTAGCAACCTCAGATGCCAGACGGCCTAAGGTCATGTCAGTAGCGTCTACTACATACCATTTTCTATCGATTGTAGCTGGACTAGCCATAAATGTTTTCATTATGTTCCCTCCATATTACTTTCGCCGATTCCTGATCGACTTTTTCAGTGTTCCGGTCTGATAGTAATCTGCAGATGTCCGGCTACATTTTACTTCTTCCCAAAACGGTTGAATACTTTATTTCAATGCTTCGTCGGGGCTTTGACTCAGCATATTGAAACACTGTCACAGTCATATATTATATGATACGGTTTCGTTCGTGTCAATACATAAACTAAACTTTTTTTGCGTTGTTTTGCGTTCATCTTTTATTGCTCAGCCTCTCTTATGTTTATATCACGTATGGCGAAGCTATTACAAGAACTCATATTTCACTAAAGTCAGTCCATGGGCCGGTGCGGTAGGTCCCGCTGCACTGCGGTCTTTTGCCTCGAGGATTGTGAAAATATCCATGGGGTCCCGCTTGCCCTGTCCGATATCTAACAGGGTTCCGGCAATGATCCTCACCATATTATATAAGAAGCCATTACCACAGACCCGGATCACCAGATCATTTTCTCCCTGCTCTTCCACTTCCACGGAATAGATGGTGCGAACGGTGGATTCCACCTGGGCACCGGTCTGGCAGAAGCTTTTGAAATCATGTTCTCCCTCCAGATAAGCCGCCGCTTCCTGCATCCGGTTCACATCCAGTTCATAATAAGTAAACAGCGAATACAGACGTTTCACCGGCATGGGGAACTGTGCCCGGTAGATCCGGTATTCATAGGTCTTGCGGCTGTCGCATCTGCGGGGATGCCAGTCATCCGGCACCTGTTCGGACTTTTGTATCCGGATATCCTCCGGAAGTCTCTGGTTCAGCGCATAAGAAATTTTCTCCGCAGGCATCCGGCTGGTCGTGTCAAACACAGCGATATTCCCCAATGCATGCACACCGGAATCTGTCCGGCTGGCACCGATGACCTCAACAGGCTCCCGCAGCAGATCGGTCAGACACTGGTTTAGTTCGCTTTCGATGGTGATCCCGTTATTCTGGATCTGCCAGCCGTGGTAATTCGTACCGTCGTACGCCACGGTCAGGCGGACACGCTTTTTTTCTTTTTCCGGCTGCTTTGACAGCTGTTCTATTATCATTTCCGATTCCACTGTATTTCACCCGCTTTCTCTTCTGCCACCTGTCTTAGGTTCCCCGGCATTCTTTCCTGTATTTGACGATATACTATCTGCTAGGGGCATTATTGTTTTACAGTAAAAATTTACGGTAAAAACGGTAGCCTTCCTACCACAATGCTGATCACCATATATGCAGCAATACAGCCGTAAGCAATGTAATCTCTCTTATGATAGATCAGCGGTTTCATCTTCGTCCTGCCCTCTCCGCCGCGATAGCATCTGGCCTCCATTGCCATGGCAAGGTCGTTGGCTCTGCGGAATGCAGAGATAAACAGAGGTACTAAAAGGGGCACCATTGCCTTGGCACGTTTGAATATATTGCCGCTCTCGAAATCCGCACCTCTTGCGATCTGTGCTTTCATGATCTTATCTGTTTCTTCTAATAATATAGGTATAAAACGAAGTGCAATGGACATCATCATGGCCACTTCATGTACGGGCACCTTGCATACTTTTAAGGGTCCCATCATTTTCTCCATACCGTCCGTCAGATTGTTCGGTGTGGTAGTCAGCGTCATCACAGAGGATCCAATGATCAGTAACGTCAGGCGGATTGCCATGGAAATGGCCATCTTCAGACCTTCCTGCGTGATGGTCAGCTTCCAGATCGTGAGTAACGGTGTTCCCGGTGTCAGAAAGAGATTGAATACCACTGTGATCAGCATGAGCATAACAATGGTCTTCATTCCCTTTACCATGAATTTAAAAGGTACCTTCGACAGACGGATCACCAGGCCCAGAAACAGGGCCGCGATCACATATCCTGCATAATTTTTGAAAAAGAACAGGGAAATGATAAATAAAACGGTACCTCCCAGCTTTACCCGGGGATCCATCTTATGAATCAATGATTCCGTCTGATAATATTGTCCTAATGTAATATCTCTAAGCATATTGCTCCTCACCAGAGTTTCTGCCCGGCTCCTGTCGGGTCAGAACTCGTATCTTCTCTCTGCTCATGCTGCAATTTGAGCATTGCAGTTCAAATCATTACTTCTGATTGTTCTGTTTCCAGACTCTTGCAATTTCTTCCGCAGCCTCTTCGATCGTTGTGGCATCTACATCCACATCCGCTCCCCGTGCTTTCAGCTCATGCATGATGTAGGTGACCTGCGGTGCTGCCAGTCCTACTTCTTCCAATTCTTTGTAATGTTTGAACACTTCTCTCGGGGTATCGTCATACATGACGCTTCCCTTATTCATGACAATAATACGATCCACATACTCCGCAACATCTTCCATGCTGTGTGATACTAACAGAATGGTCAGTCCGGTTTCTGTCTGCAGCTTTTTGATCTGCTGTAAGATCTCATCTCTTCCCTTGGGATCCAGCCCGGCAGTGGGCTCATCCAGGATCAGCACTTCCGGCTTCATGGCCAGTACTCCGGCGATCGCCACACGACGCTTCTGCCCACCGGACAGTTCAAAGGGTGACTGATAGAAAAGCTCATCCGGCAGTCCTACTTTTTTCAGAGCATCGTATGCCCGAAGCTCTACTTCTTTTTTATCCAGTCCCAGATTCTTCGGTCCGAAACAGACATCGCTGAACACATCGATCTCAAACAGCTGATGCTCCGGATACTGGAACACCAGTCCGACCTTGCTGCGGAGCTTCTTCATATCATAATCCTTGTCGTAGATATCTTCTCCGTTAAAATAGATATGTCCGCCGGTAGCACGGATCAATCCGTTCATATGCTGCATCAGCGTGGACTTACCGGAACCGGTATGCCCGATGATACCAATGAACTGTCCATCCGGTATCTTCAGGCAGACATCGTTCAGGGCATGAACTGCCAGCGGTGTATCTTCACCATATACGTAATTCACATGATCTAATATGATAGACATTTTGTCGATCCTTTCCCGGGTACTTTCATTCGCTGCCATCCCCGCCACTATTTCCTGTCGGTTTTTCCATAGCCCAGTGCATTGACCAGCTCTTCTCTTGTCAATATGCCATTCGGCAGCGGAATTCCGCGTTTCTGCAATTCATACGATAGCAGCGTTACCTGAGGCACATCCAGCCGTAGCTTTTTCAGCTGCTCCACCTGCGAAAAGATTTCCCGGGGGGTACCCTGCATGGCAATTTTTCCCTCATCCATGACAAATACCTTGTCCGCATGAATGATTTCTTCCATATAATGAGTGATCAGGATCAGCGTAACGCCTTCCACCTGATTCAATCCACGGACTGCACGGATGACCTCCTTGCGTCCACTGGGATCCAGCATGGCGGTTGGCTCATCTAATACAATACATTTCGGATGCATGGCCAGCACTCCGGCAATGGACACTCTCTGCTTCTGCCCACCGGACAGCTTATTCGGGGAATACTTTCGATATTCGTACATGCCTACCGCACGTAAGCTCTCTTCCACACGCTGCCAGATCTCCTCCGTGGGGATTCCCATGTTCTCCGGACCAAATCCCACATCTTCTTCCACTACCTGTCCTATGATCTGGTTATCCGGATTCTGAAACACCATGCCGGCTGTCTGACGGACCTTCCAGATGTTGTCCTCATCCTTCGTGTCCATACCATCGACCCAGAGCGTTCCCTCTGTCGGATTTAAGATGGCATTCATATGCTTTGCCAGCGTAGACTTGCCGGAACCGTTATGTCCGAGGATGGCTATGAACTGTCCCTGCTCTATATCCAGAGAAACATCATTCACCGCTTTGGTGATCCCTTCCACATTTCCCTCTTCATCCCGACGAATATATTCATATACCACATTATCTGCTTTAATGATCTTCATAAATAATCTCCATTCCATATTCGCTTAGTGCCGGAGAATCTGCTATCTTCTGCATTTGCAAGATATCGCTCCTATTTTACTAGATTATGCACATATTTACAACACCTAACGGGGAACTGACCCGACTTTTTCAAAATCTCTTGTACTGCTTTCCAAAAACCTTTATAGTTATTCTTGTATCTTGCTACTACAGATAATTTCAGAAAATAAAACGAGGAGGTATTCTATGAATCCGATCGATCGCAATAAAATATGGAAGATGGTGGGTATCCTTGCGCTCATCACTGTCGTGGCCGGAGGACTGCTAAGGGTATCCCAACACAATTCCTACACTCTGGGGGATTATGCGGTGGACAATCCTTCCCTGGCTTATCAGACGGCAGAGCCGTCACCTACCCCAGCGCCTACACCAGTTGTCGACAATTCCAATGAAAATGCGACAGAAAACTTGCAGGAAGGATCTTCCATGGCAGAAACTACTGTTTTGACCGGTTATTCCCTGAATGGAGAGCTATTGAGCGACCAGCGGACCACGCTGTCCGACGGCTTCTATTATGAGCCGTTATCCGAAAAATTACAGAGATACATAACAGGTGTTTCTTATCCAGCCACTGTGGATAACTCTGATAGTTCTTCGGAAACACTGTTGAAATCTGTCGAAATCAGCTATGACGATCTGCGCTATGTACATATAAGGCATTATAATTTTGAAGGAAATCCTGCAGAAGGGGAATTAATCTGTAACAAGGCGATCGCGCAGGACCTGACAGAGATCTTCTACGAGCTGTATTGTAATGAATATCAGCTGGAAAAGGTACTTTTGATCGATGAATATGATGGGGATGACCTCGCATCCATGGAGGATAACAATACCTCCTGCTTCAACTACCGCCCGGTGGAAGGAACTTCCTCCCTGTCTAAGCATGCATTAGGGCTGGCGATCGATATCAATCCCTTTTATAATCCTTATATTACTTACAATAAGGATGGCAGCGAAAAGGTATCTCCTGCAAACGCTTCCGCCTATGCAGACAGAACCTCTTCCTTCCCCTACAAAATTGACGAAAACGATCTGTGCTATCAGTTATTTAAGGAACATGGTTTCACCTGGGGAGGTCACTGGAACTCCTGCAAGGATTATCAGCATTTTCAGAAGGTAGTGGAGTAAGCCGCTTGTCAGCAATCATTTTTCTGTAATAATCGAGTAGACTGTCTCCTACTCGATTTGTATACTTCGCATACACAAAAAGCGCCTCCGGAAATGAGTTGGCTCATTTCCGAAAGCGCTATTTTTATGTCTGCTTATAAGTTATGGATTAAACTAACTCCAGAACAACAGTCATAGCTGCGTCACCCTTACGCTGACCGATCTTAACGATTCTGGTGTAACCACCCTTACGGGTAGCATACTTGGGAGCATACTCATCGAAGAGCTTTGCAACCAGGTCAACTTCCTTGGTGTTCTTTTTCTTGCCTGCTGCATCAGCGGGAACCTCAACTACAGGGTTCAGAACCTTCAGCATCTGACGACGTGCATGAGATCTGGTAGGCAGATCCTTCTTGATCTCCTTCTCAACTTCGTCGTATACAGTAACGGTAACACCATTCTCGATCTTAACCAGCTTGCCATCCTTATCGCGATGGGACTCAGCCAGGACCTTACCGGTCTCCTTGTCAACGATCTGCTTTACGCGCTTGCCGTCCTTGTCCTTGCGGGCAACCTTGGTGGTAACTTTAACAGTTTCGAAGTTATCCTTCTCTTTTACTGCCAGCGCGATCAGTCCATCAACGATCTTCTGTACTTCCTTAGCCTTAGCTTCGGTGGTAACGATCTTGCCGTTGTTGATCACTGCAGTTACCTGATTTCTTAATAATGCCTTTCTCTGTGCAGATGTTCTGCCGAGTTTTCTGTACTTTGCCATGATAATTTTCCTTTCTCCATTCATGGTACATCCGGCCATGCACTTTGGACTTACTTACCGAATGCGTTGTTTTTTGCCATTTAGAGATAAACCGCATCCGAACACTTTGGGCTTACCGGATACGGAAATCTTACTTTTTATGTTCAGCTGAAATTAGTTCTCATCACTGGGGTTCAGCTGTAATCCCAGCTCTTTCAGTTTAGCCAGAACTTCTTCCAAAGATTTACGTCCGAGGTTACGAACCTTCATCATATCTTCTGAAGTCTTATTGGTTAACTCTTCTACAGTATTGATACCTGCTCTCTTCAAGCAGTTGTAAGAACGAACGGAAAGCTCCAGCTCGTCAATACTCATCTCCAGAACCTTTTCCTTCTCGTCGTCTTCCTTCTCTACCATAACCTCAGCGGTCTTAGCATTTTCGGAAAGGTCGATGAACAGGTTCAGATGCTCGCTGAGCACCTTAGCTGCCAGGCTGACTGCCTCATCGGGAGCCAGGGTTCCGTTGGTGTATACATCCAATGTAAGCTTGTCGAAATCAGTACTCTGACCTACACGGGTATTTTCTACCGTAACGTTAACTCTCTCTACAGGTGTATAGATAGAATCAATGGCAATTACGCCGATTGGTAAATCTTCGTGTTTGTTCTTGTCGGCACTTACGTAGCCGCGGCCTCTTGTAATAGTTAACTCCATGTAAAGTTTGGTATCTTTACCGCTCAGAGTAGCGATTACAAGGTCGGGATTCAGAATTTCAATATCCTGGTCACACTGGATATCAGAAGCTCTTACAACACCTTCGCCTTCAAACTCGATATATGCAGTCTTAGCCTCGTTGGTCTCGCTGTTGTTCTTGATCGCAAGGCTCTTGATGTTCATGATGATCTCAGATACATCTTCCTTTACGCCGGGAATAGAACTGAACTCATGAAGAACACCTTCAATTTTGATCTGGCTCACTGCAGCACCGGGCAGGGAAGACAGCATGATTCTTCTCAGGGAGTTACCCAGAGTAATACCATAGCCTCTTTCCAGGGGTTTTACTACGAATTTACCATACTTTTTGTCTTCTGAAATCTCGCTAACCTCAATATTAGGTCTTTCAAAATCAAACACTGCCAATACCCTCCTTTGCGAACTTTATATGTTGACATGTTCTTACGAACAATATCCCATGGAATAATATTCCACAGGAAATGTTCATTGGGGTTACATAAAACTTACTTGGAGTACAACTCGACGATAAGCATCTCGTCAACAGGAACATCGATCATCTCTCTGGTAGGCAGATTCTTGATGGTTCCCTTAAAGTTCTCAACATCAGCATCGATCCATTCGGGTACTAATCTTCCAGCAGTAACATCAAGGATATCCTTGTATCTCTGCATGGACTTAGCGCTCTCCTTGATCTCGATAACATCGCCAGCCTTGATCAGGTAAGAAGGAATGTTTACACACTTACCGTTTACAAGTACATGCTTGTGGTCAACGATCTGTCTTGCTTCTCTTCTGGTTCTTGCAAAACCCATTCTGAACACTACATTGTCCAGTCTGCTCTCTAACAGGGTCATCAGGTTCTCACCGGTCATGCCCTTCATTCTATCAGCCTTCTCATAGTAGTTACGGAAAGGCTTCTCCAGAACGCCATAGATGAACTTAGCCTTCTGCTTTTCTCTTAACTGAAGTCCGTACTCAGATACCTTTTTGCCTGCTCTTGCAGAGGTTCTGTTAGACTTCTTGTCATAGCCCAGGTAAGAAGGCTCAAGGCCAAGGGCTCTACATCTTTTCAGTACAGGTACGCGATTTACTGCCATTTTTTTATTTTCCCTTCTTTATACTTCGGAAGTGACTTCCGAGGGTTGTTTACAGTGCCGCAATGCGGCACTTTCATCCAACTTGTTCTAATGTTACTTCATTAAAATTAATTGTTTCGTCTTCTGACGATTTCTCACTAAACGCGACGACGCTTAGGCGGACGGCATCCATTGTGAGGTACAGGAGTTACATCACAAATGCTTAAGACATCCAGTCCACTTGCAGACAGAGCTCTGATTGCTGCTTCACGTCCTGAACCAGGACCCTTTACGAATACGTCAACGGACTTTAATCCGTGAACAAGAGCAGCCTTTGTTGCTGTTTCAGCAGCCATCTGTGCAGCATATGGAGTAGATTTCTTTGAACCTCTAAAACCAAGACCACCGGCACTTGCCCAGCTAAGAGCATTACCTTCAGCATCTGTTAACGTTACGATTGTATTGTTAAAAGAAGACTGAATATGTGCCTGTCCGCGTTCAACGTTTTTTCTTACACGCTTTTTTGTTACTTTCTTTGCAACTTTTTTAGCCATTTTAAACTAACCTACTTTCTCATTTCCTGGGGATGCTTACATTTGCTTCCCTCTCACAGTTACATTTTGATCTCAATTACTTCTTCTTATTTGCCACCGTGCGCTTAGGTCCCTTACGAGTTCTTGCGTTGGTCTTAGTCTTCTGACCACGAACAGGAAGTCCTTTACGATGACGAATACCACGATAGCAGCCGATTTCCTGAAGTCTCTTGATATTCAGAGCGATTTCTCTTCTCAGATCACCTTCTACCATAACGCCAAGCTTTTCGATAGCTTCACTGATCTTCTTTACCTCATCATCGGTAATATCTCTCACTCTGGTATCAGGATTTACACCTGCTTCTGCTAACAGCTTGTCAGCAGTAGGTCTGCCTATTCCATAGATATAGGTCAAACCGATCTCAATTCGTTTTTCTCTAGGTAAGTCTACACCTGCGATACGAGCCATTTACGTTTCCTCCATTTTCCTGCGTAATCTCTTACGCTTTGCGCAACATTTCTGCGCTCACAACTTTCGTTGTGCGTGCGTACGTTTGGTCTGTTAGTTGTACGCTCAATAGTTACTAATTGATTGGGGCTCTCACCCAATCGGACACGATCCGATCTTTCCACGACGATAATTTTAGAAATTCTTTTCACCGTGGTATCAACAAGTAATCTCCCGTAAGCTCTATCCAAATCTATTATGAAAATTGATATTTTTGATAATGATCAATTCAGCCGCACATAATAACCGGACAAGAACTCACATACCTGATCAAATGACGATCAAGCGGTGATTATCCCTGTCTCTGTTTGTGCTTCGGATTCTCACAGATTACTCTGATGCGTCCTTTTCTCTTGATGATTTTGCACTTTTCGCAAATCGGTTTTACTGATGATCTAACTTTCATGTTAAACCCTCCTTTCAAAAAAGACCGTCTTACATTATAGCATGACGGTCTTTCCTTTGCAAGCGTATTCTTACGCTTTTTTCAATATTTTTTAGGTTTTTTCAACTTTTTTGTGATCTTTTTGCCTGCTTTACGATCAAAACAATAAAAGTAATGGCTGCAGCCGCTGCAACACTTAAAATCCGGAAGGTAAACCTTGCATGCAACGCAGAATGATGTTGTACGGCAATGATCCAGGCAAAAGGAATTGCAGCTGTGACAACGACCGGAAGTAACTGTGCATACACATTCTTCCATCTTCCCATAACAATGATCATCACCATCAGTCCTACTGCCACTGCGGCCAGGATGCCTGCGGCGATTCCCATATAAACCGGATATTCGTGAAGATTCAGTCCGATCACATAGAACCCTCCGTTCATCCGCGGTCTGCCGCCGATTGCCTCTGTACGACCGATAATGGACCAAATAGCATCTTTGATCGTACCGGTATGTAAAGTCAGGTCTGCAATGACCCATTTTGCTGCCCACATTCCCGCATAGCCGATTCCCCAGCTTGCGCAGAAGCCGATCAGCTTTTTGATATTATTCCATGCTCTGTCATTTTCTAATAAGAAGTAACAGCACAGAGGAATTCCCAGTGTAGTGATAGGATACGTCAGAAAATCAAAATAAGAAGTCAATATTCCGACAATCAGGAAAAATTCCGGATACCACCCCTTGTCATGCAATCTGTCATGATGCAAAAGCATATATTCCACCGCCAGAAGCGTCAGTATCCAGCATACCGACATGGTCAGAGAGATCAGCACCAGTAACGGTTTCATGAACAGAAAGCTTCCTAGGGTCACAGCTGCGACACCTGCATTCTGTTTTCGTATTGCCGTGATCAGTACCCAGATCATAAGTGCGATCTGTACCGCCAGTTCCAGCCATACCACATGCTTCCAGGAGAACAACAGCAGCAAAGGCTTTAAGTATAAAAGATAGCCGTGCCAGTACCTCGCATAAATATGAAGGTACATGTTATTGACATTCTCATGGGATTCACAAAAAGCCTTCAGGGAATCTTCCGGCGTCCACACGTCCTCTTCCAGATCATAGTGGTACATCCACATGGCATGTTCATAAGCATTTTTATCCGGCAGTCTCTCTATGGCATTCTGTACCATGATAGCATCGGTGTAAGTCTCTCTGTTTTTCCACAAGTACTTTGAGAATGCATCTTCCGGGATTTCATCACCGGTCTTCAGCATATCCCCAACGCTTTTCTCCACATTCCTGCGCATCGGCCCTACTGGAAGCAGGAATACCAATATCAAAAGCATCGTTCCCACTACCGCACTGATCGCCAGAATAGCAGCAAAGTTACGTATTTTTTTAGCCATAGCTATTTTCTCTCCAGATTGTACTTACTTATCTCTCCAGATAATACGTCCCTTGCTCAGATCGTAAGGAGACAATTCCAGTGTTACCTTATCTCCGGGAAGGATGCGGATGAAGTTCTGACGAAGCTTACCACTGATGGTAGCCAGCACTCTGTGTCCGTTCTCCAATTCTACACGGAACATGGTATTGGGAAGTTTCTCCACAACGGTTCCTTCGATTTCGATTACATCACTTTTAGACATAAAATTCCTCCATAGCTTTCTACTTTTTACTTCTTTACATTACTTATTACTCAGATAATCCTCCAGGGTCTTGCGGATCTGTCTGTTGATCTCGTCCCGCTCCCCCGGAAGATTCTGCTTTATGATCTGGATCAGTGTGTCCTGTGCCGAAGAATGTATGATCTGGATATGCTTTTTCTTTTTCTTCTTCGGATGTTCTACACCACGCAGCCTTCCGTCACACAGATAAACACATTCTCCCTCTTCACCGACGATCATGTACAATCTGTCCTTGTCATGACCGGCTTTTGAAGTTGCAAGTTCTCCTATCATACCGTAAGTCTAACCTTTCTTACGCATTATAATCGCAGTGGATTACTCTTAATACATGGTCAGGATCTCGGGCTCGCCGTCCGTGATCAGGACCGTATTCTCATAATGTGCGGACAGGGATCCATCCTCGGTGACAACTGTCCAGTCGTCATCCAGCCATGCCACATCCGGTCTTCCGATATTGATCATGGGCTCGATCGCCAGCGTCATACCTGCCTGTAACTTCAATCCACGTCTGTGCTGTGCAAAATTGGGAATCTGCGGATCCTCATGCAGACTGGTGCCGATACCATGGCCTACCAGATCTCTTACGATGCCATAACCAAAAGGTTTAATATAAGCATCGATGGCATTGGAAATATCATACAGGTGGTTGCCCGCCTTCGCCATCTCGATTCCTGCGAAAAAGCTTCCCTTGGTTCTCTCCATCAGGAGTCTTGCTTCTTCACTGACCTGACCTACCGGGAAAGTACGTGCCATGTCGGAATGATACCCCTTATAGATCAATCCTGCATCCAGACTTACAATATCACCCTCGTGAAGAATATGATCTTTGTGAGGAATACCATGTACGACTTCATCATTCACAGATACACAGATAGAAGCCGGATATCCGTTATAATTCAGGAAGTTGGGAATACAGCCGTGGGCACGGATCAGCTTCTCACCCAGATTGTTGATATCCAGAGTGGATACACCGGGGTGCACTGCCTTCTCCATCTGGCTGAATACATCCGCCAAAATTTTGCATGATTCTCTCATCAGCTCGATCTCACGCTGTGATTTGATAGTTACTGCCATTTTATTCACCTTTCCGTTCCGGATTTTTCTGCTGTTTGTCAGGGATCCGGACTATTCTTAGCCAAGGATTGCTACGATATCCGCAAATACCTCTTTCATATCCTTGGTGCCGTCTACGGTCTTTAATACATTTTTCTTGGTATAGAAATCGATCAGCGGCTGGGTCTGGTCATGATATACCTTCAGACGGTTCAATACGGTCTCAGGCTTATCATCATCACGCAGTACCAGTTCCTGTCCGCACTTATCACAGATGCCTTCCTTCTTGGGCGGAATGTGCTCGATATGATAGGTTGCGCCGCAGGACAGACATGCGCGTCTGCCGGACATTCTCTTCACGATATTCTCATCGGGAACATTTACGTCGATCGCAAAATCAATAGCATCTCCCAGCTCGGTCAGTGCCTTGTCCAGTACCTCTGCCTGAGGAATGGTTCTGGGGAATCCATCCAGTACATAGCCGTTCTTGCAATCATCCTGTGCAACTCTGTCTAAAAGGATCTTGACGGTCAGTTCATCGGGAACCAGCTGACCCTGATCCATGTATTTCTTCGCTTCCATACCAAGCTCAGTTCCGTTCTTGATATTTGCACGGAAAATATCTCCTGTGGATACATGAGGAATTCCATACTTCTCAGCGATCATTTTTGCCTGTGTACCTTTACCTGCACCGGGTGCGCCTAACATGATAATCTTCATATCTGCTCCTATCTGCCTGCAGCTGCAGGCTCTGCTCTTCTATGGATAAGCTACAAATACAGCCCAACATTTATATTTTAACTTTTATGCGGATTTTTTGCAATAGATTTTCCCATAATACAAAAATAATGAAAAATATACAATAGTCTTGTGATAAGGAAATGACACGAAATCCCGATCACAAGGCTATTTTTTAATCGGTTCGAACGTTCGAACCGCACACACACAAGGAGGACAAAAAAATGAGTAATGTAACAGTAGCAAAGGTAGAAAAGGTTCAGAAATTTGACAATGTGAGTATAAGGCATTTCGCGGAAACAGTTTATACAGATCTTTCTGGGTTTGTATTCCATAGAGATCGTGAAGATAATCCGGTTGTAATTTTTATGAATGAGAACGGTTGTGAGGACTTATGCAAGTTTGATGATCTGGCGTATATCACATTTGATACAGTACCGAACGAAACAGCGGCAAGAAGTGAAGCTTTCGAAAAGTGCGAAGCTTTTTGTTTAAATAAGATCATGGAACATAAAATTGACCCATTTAAAACCGAAATTTTTTACATTATTAGCGGTTATGCCCCTTGTTTAACCATTTTAGAGGCGCAACAAATTGTTGACGATCTTAGAGAATATGTTATCAACCAGTAAGGAGGACAAATAAATGAGTACAGCAATCATAGAGAAGAAAACCGCAACCCAGACCTCGGCAAAGGCAAAGACCACCAGAAAGAAAGCCGTTGCCGCTCCCATGAATCCCCCCACCGCCCCGGCGGTGGAGGACACCAACAAAACAGAGGTAGAAGCCAAAAAGGCGCAGGAACTGAAAGACATTGAGACCTTGAAAGAAGCCAGAAAGCGCAATGCATCTATTAGCAAGTCTTTGAACAATGTTCAGAGTTCTTTTACCCGGATTGCTTTTGATCTCTACTGGATGTATTCGGCTTCCGCTTTCGGTCTGTTAGGCTACAAGAATATTTACGACTACGCCGCAAAAGAACACGGTATTGCACGTGGAACGTGTAGCGATTTTATTCATATCGTAGAGCGTTTTGCAAGCCGTGACGAACACGGAAACATTCTGGAAGAAATTCGCCCGGAACTGAAAGATTACCAGAGTAGTAAGTTGATCGCATTGTTGGGTGTTACGGATGCACAGTTGACGGAGTTTTCTGTTGATATGTCTGTTCGTGACATCAAGAAAAAAGTAAAAGATATTCACGGAGAAGCCGGAAAATCTGACGCTTCTGATTGTGACGCTCCCGGCGGTGATGATACTTACAACGGTAAAGAAATCATAGACGGCAACTTTACGGAGGTAAACAGCCAGACGCTTGTAACGTTCCATAACATTGACGAATACAACAAGTATCTTGACGGTCTCAACGATCTGATCGAAAAGGCTCTGAAAAGCAAGAACTTTGAAGCTGACCATAAGCGTATTGAGATCGTTGTAAAATGGTAACTTCTAATCTTTCCCCGGTTGGTCGTGCGGTGCTTGATGATATAGAATCGTGTGCCGCTGATCTGGGGAAAGATGCTTCCCTTGATACCTTGCAAACAGTAGTAGAACGTCTGGTTGCGCTTTCGTTGAAAATGAATCAGTTGCATAATGACGGCGTTCTTATGGAACGTGATTATATCTCTCTTAATACATTACTGTTGGCTCTTGGTATTTATTGCATGAATCACCTTACATTGTTTAGGTGTTCAAAATAAACATATAACATTATCCCCATGGTGCTGATCGCCCATGTGTAAAGAAAGTTGAGGTAAAACATTATGAAATTAGCAACACAGTTTAAAGGTACTTTAGTAGCGATTGAAGAAAAGAGCATGACTGGAAGCAACAATAAGTATTATCAGCTTGCGGTATTGCAGGGATCGGAAGCAACAAGCTTGTCCTGCACAGAAGAAGTCTATAAGCAGAACAAGGAACTTTTCAAGGACTACGTGTTCAGTATGCAGATCAGTGAGTATGAGGGTAAAAAGACTCTGCGTGTGACTGGTATCTATGATCTCCCCGGAACTGCTACCGCCCCCGGTACTGCCGCCGCTGATCCCGGCAAAGATAAGGATAAGAAGTAAGCCGCTTGGAACGTTCCGGGTCTAGGAAGTAAAGAGAAGTGATCACATCTCATTTTCATGGTGTGCCCCTTGCGATCTTCTCCCCGGTACGTTCTCCGGTGTGATGCCCGGTTGGTCTCCCTACGGACTGCCGGGCAAGTGTGAAGTGAAAAACGCCGGGAGTGTTCGAACGTTCGAACTTTACCTTAACCCCCTGTCTTTTGGATTCCCCCAGAAGAACCGAACGTTAGCCATACGCCCCCGGCTTTTTCTATAAACTGTATGCTTCCACCCTCCCCCTTTTCCTTGGTTGTGCCTTTTGCCCTTAGAAACTACGCATTTGCGTTATCTGTGGCAAGGGTGAAGCCCGGAGGGTTCAGCCCGACTATAAGCAATTATATCTTTACCAGTCCCCGGAGCAAGCTTTCGCCCTTGGTCTTTTGTCCCCTTGGGAGGGGGCAAAGGGACACCATAGAAAAACAAGAAAAGCGCATTTTGCTTTCGTAGTTTTTCATGGGAGGGGTTCGGAATGGTACGCAAAGTATCACCCCTCACCCATGCAACAGCAACACACAACCCAACACAAAAACAATATGAGGAATATATCTCAATAGGCAAGAGTGGCGTGCGCACAGGAAACAACAACGAGAGCCGTACCCGGGTTCGAGTCCCGGTATTCCTCCTAAAGTTCGAACGTTCGAACTTTTACCCCGGTAATTTCAGCAAGCTGATTTTATAAACAAAAACTTTTATAGATAACTAAACCCAGAGCATAGACGTATGTATTCGGTATTATCTATAAGAAAGGAGAAACATATGCCTGGTTTAACAATCATTGCGGCGGCAGAAGCCGCTCCCACTTTCGATACTGCTATCGTTACTACTCTGATTTCCGTATGTAAGTCTATCATGGGTCTGTTCGGAGAGTATCCGCTGAATATTCTGTTAGCTGTTTCCGTAGCTTGTGCTTGCTTCGGTCTGTTCGGAGTTGCAAAGCGTTCCGTATAACCCGGATCATGGCAGTATAAGAGGGATGCAGAACGATCTGCACCCCTCTTTTTTTCACGAAATGGAGAACAAAAAATGATTATTTCACTTTACATTGTAATTTTATTAACTGGCTTGTTTATCTTTTTTATCTGTGTCTGCGCAGATAGCTCACTACTCATTTTTGATGTAGGGTGTATAGTTGGTTTTTTTATGATTGTAATTCCTTATGCGAAATTACTTACGCTCATGTTTTCAGAAGTCTTTGATACTGTTTTGCCATTGTTTCAATAAGGAGGAATGATGATAAAAGAATTTCTTACCATGTTAGTTGTAATTATCGGTTTTATGGCATCAACTTGTGTCTTGTTCTATCCACAAGAAACTGACCGACAGAAAGCCGTAAAAATCGGTTGTTATTTAGGTGACATTGCCGCCGTCACCTTTATGATTGAAATCATTCAAAAATTCTTTACATAAGGAGGGAAAAAGTTGGAACAAAAAACAATCAATCAAAACAAATTGCAGACACTTCTCTGCATTATTGCCTTAACGCTTGGCGTTCTGGTTTCCGCTGTGCTTTTCAGTATGCCCCCGGTACATGCGTCTAATGGGTTTGTTGATTCTATACCAGAATCGCATAAGTCTTTTACTTATTTTTGTAGTAATACTTTTGAATTATACAATGAAAAAAACGCTAACGGTTTTGTCTACCCATATACTACAAGAGAAGAAAAAACCGTTTTTTTACCAGATGGCGTTTATTTTACTTTTGTTCAAAAAAGTAATTATAAAAATACCGGATATATTCATTGCCCTATTGATGCATATTTCGTTTCTCAAAAATCTTTTCAATTATTTTATTATGTAGACAATGAAAGAATTTATAAATATGATTCTTTCTATTCTAATGCTACTGGTTTATATTTTTTGAATAGCACTTTTCTTAGTAATGCTTTTGGGTCTGTTGGGCAATTAGATACATGGGAGGGCGGTATCATTTCTAATGCTTCCTTTAGTAATTCAATTTTTTATTATGATACTGATGATGCATTAAATGCTTATCTAAAAAAAATAGTCGATGAAAAAATTGATACAGCTATATCTCCAGATGTTCCTGACCTCACAGATGAAGCTTACACATTTACTGGCTTTACCATGAACGGTAAAACTGCCCGGTGGTCTGGCACAACGGAGCGTTCCCACCTTAAAGATCAAAAGGTTGAGGAATACACCAGAATTACTTACGGTTTTGCCACTTCAGAAGATCAGATACTTAATGTCGATAATTTCATAGAATATGATCAAGATTTTGCTGTTGGCGAAAAGTTTATGAAAATTCCGTGGTCTGAAATAGAGAGTAATAAGAAAGACGGTGAATTTATTCGGCAAGTTAATTTCATTCCTTGTTACCGTGTGCCGGGTGCTTTTTATCTTGGAAAAGGCGTAAAAGTATTTTTTAATTCTGACGGAACTGTTGACAAGATAGAGCAAGTAACAATTCCCTCTGATTCTGAAACAATTGGAAACGACATTTCACTTATTGGTTTTCGATATGATAATTCGTTTCATGCAGAATGGGTAGACGTTTGGTCAAATGCTGTTAATAAATCAGTTTTTGATCTTGATAGTGGCGGTCAATATCTTTCTTTAGGTATCAAGGCAATATACTATGACGGTTCAAAAGCTGATATTGATTTTTATTCCTTGGACAGAAAGAAATTAACATGGGATAAAGCATTTTCTGATTTTAAAGAGAATAATGGTTCACCTATAAAAAGTTTGTACTTTACCCCTTACACCAAAACCGGGGTCAATAACCCTTGGAATAAAGGCAATTCTACCGTAGTAAATTTTGACGAAAACGGGAATGCGTTATCATCCTTTGACACTGGTGATGATGGTACGGTACATCTTGATGATTTCAAATTAACCGGCGTAGTCTGGAATAAGCCAGTTGTTAAAAACGGAACTATTACATGGACTGGTACAACGCCGAATAGTGATCTTCTTTTTGTTCCTGATTCTGACACCTTAGTTACCGCCACCTATCCACGTTATGATGTAGATTTGAATACATCATATGAGACGTGGAGCACAACCACGATCGGTAAAGGTTCTATGAAAGTCAATGTTGATTATCTTATAGATTACTATAAGAATAGTGAACTTGCATGGAATGGTGAAATGTGGCTCACGCCTTGTTATAAAAAAGGCGGTGTGCTTTATGTGGGTGATCCGGTTATTATAAATTGTCTAAAGGGTACTGTTAGCGACATTGTAGTTGATAAAGATAGCGGAAAAGCTGAGCAAGTAGATAAAACCGATCAAAATAAATCCGATGCAGATTCTATATTAAATGTAGGTAATCAGTTTTATTCCATTATCAATAGTTTGATCGGATCATTGCAACAACTCCCGGCTCTTTTAACTGCAATTTTTGGCTTTCTTCCCAGTTCTATTGTAAATCTGCTTTATGCTTCGTTTGCAGTCATTATTATTTGCCGTATTCTGGGGAGGTAGCAATGTATATTTTGAAAGCCTTTATAGATTTGTGTTTCGGTATTTTGAATATTCAAATTGTATTATTCGGCTATGCTTTTACGCTTTATTCGTTGTTTTTATACTGTATTATTGGCGGTTTGCTGTTGTATCTTATTCGTAGGTTATGGGAATAATTTATTGATTGCTTCCATAATAACCGCACCTTTACATACAAAAACAATTATTGCCGCAATGATTTTTACAAGAAGGTATATTCCTATAATCATTACCCAGAAATGGATCTTATCTAATACGGACAATATAGCATCTGTTCTGCTGTCGGCTTTATCGTCATTATATCGTGTTAGGTTGATGTAGTCGTTTTTCTGTAATGGTTCTGAATTGTCATTCTTTGTATCTTCCATATAGGTATATATAGCATTGTGTTCTTTTTCATCACGATATTTTGCATAAGCATAACCGCATATAATTATAAGCAAAGCAACCCCAAAAATAATTACCATATTCATTTGTAACCCCTCCTATGTGTTTTCTTCAATTCTAACACATGGGATCGTTTTTCACAAGAAAGGACAAAAAATGGATGAAAACATTACAATTCAAAACAATATGCAAGAAGATTTACAAGTCGATTCTATCAACTCTGGCTCTGATGATAACGGAATTTATACCGTTGATGATGATGCTACTATTGTCATGTCTGGCGATCTTTTCCCCGGAGGATCTGACGCAGACGTTGACACGTTGCAACCCGGTGACGATACAGAACTATCTGACACTACAACAAGCGATAGCACCCTTTCGGCCTCTTCTGGTGATGTGGTTGGTACTGAACACGTTTATATCAGTTTGGCAGATCTGGAAACCTATCAAGCGGACACTTTGGAAAATCAGATTGATTGCTCCGTTTCTCTGGGAAGCATTGAAGAAAAAATTGACGATCTGAATTACAACATTACGGCATTGTTGTTTTTTATCGTGTTCGCATGGTGCTATGAACGTATCAAGAACGCCGTTCGGTCTTTTAATGGCGTAGGTTTTAAATAGGAGGAAACAAACATGGATAGCCTTATTCAATTCATCATAGGTGATGCTACAACGTTTACCCCGGCTTGCATGGTCGGGTTGATCGTCTTTTGTATGGTTCTGGAATGTATCGGTTCTCTTGCCTATAACATTCTTAAGAATGGGAGGTGATCAGCTTGGTATATCTGGTACTGTTAGCATTTATTGTAATGATGTATTTTAGCGTATGCTTACGCATTGCCGTATTACATCCGTTTGCAACGATATTTAATCTTATAAAGGATATTCCGTATTATATTATACACAAGAAATGGCGCAATCTGAAAACCGGGATTATAGAATGTTTTGTGGCGTTGTTCGGCAAGGGAAAAACGCTCTCTGCTGTGCATAAGGTGACAAGACTGTATAAAAAGTACAACAACAAAGTTGTATATGATGATCTCCGGGGGAAATGGGTGACGCAAAGAATTAACATCATTTCAAATGTGGATTTGATTGGAACGCCCTACACGCCTTTTGTCTCCTTGCGTCAGATCGTAGACGTTGCCGAAACTGTCCGGGCATATGATGAACAACACGACACCTTGACTTGCACACTTGTTTTGGGTGATGAATTTTCAGTACAACTTAACAGCCGTACTTTCAAGACAAACATTGATCCCTTGTTTCTCAACACTTTGCTTACGTGCCGTCATCATCATATCAGCTTATATTACACTTCACAACGGTTTAACCACGTAGATGCATTATTGCGACAAGTGACAAGCCGGGTTATATCTTGTGACAAGCAATGGCGTTTTCTGGTACATAGGGAATATGATGCTTACCAGTTGGAATATGCTACTGATCCTACGTTGGTACGCCCTTTGCGCCGGTTTGGTTGGTTCGTAAGAGATAAAGATTATCATGCTTATGATACTCTGGCTTGCGTGGACAACCTTGCAAAAGATTGTAAAGCCGGGAACATGATCCCGGAATCAGAAATTATTATGTTACAAAACAATACGCCCTCTGATATGGAAGCCGTTACTACACCTTCAAAGAAGTATACCAGAGCGCAGAAGAAAGCGCAGAAGTAAGGGGGAAACGGTGCGCCGTGGTAAGCGTTGCGCACGGCGCACCGTTCGAACGTTCGAACTTTCACACACCACACACAAGGAGAAAAAACAATGTTTCAATATATGCATTATCTGTTTAACGAAACAGAGATCAGATTCTATAAAAAGTATAAACTATTTCCAGACGAATTATTTCAACAACTTCAAAATCTGGGTTTCTCCAGAGAATCATTCAAACCCATTCAGAAAGAAATGGATAGATTATTTCTATTACAAAAAGAAGAAAGTACATGGATAAAAGCAGACTGCGACCCGTTCTCCGGGTCACCTACTTGACAATAGCAACACTTTAACGCCACCTTGTAAAAAATTTTCTAGGAGTGTTGAAACATGGAAATAGTTTATAATTGTCGGCGGTACCAGTATGAGACCGGGGAACACATCACATTTTACCACCATGCAATAAACACTGGAAAAGAAAAACCAGAGGACAGTCTACTAAACAAGACCCACGATACAAGTGATCGCACCCCGGAAGCCGAAAAGCACGCTATGGCGGTTTCTGCATCCAGAGCCAAAAACAACGTTTACAGAATTGCAAGGTCTAATAGTTGGGATTGGTTTATTACCCTTACATTTGACCGCAAAAAAGTAGATGCTTCCGACTACGACTTAGTTGTCCAACGGCTCAATGATTTTCTGTGGCATATTAAAGAACGCAAGTGCCCGAATATGAAATACATCATTGTTCCAGAATTACATAAAGATAAGGAACATTATCATTTTCACGGACTACTTGCAAACGTGGACAATCTTACATTCAAGGCGTGGAAAATTGACCGCAAGAAAAATCAGATTATCTATAATATTACTGACTGGTCATATGGCTTTACTACCGCCACAAAAGTTTTAGACACTGGCAGAGTGAGCAGTTACATTACAAAGTACATTACAAAAAGCGTTGATGAACACTTGAAAGAGAAACGCCGTTATTATTACAGCCGTAACTGTCACATTGCAGAAGAAGAACATTTTCTTCTTGACGAAGAGGACTTTCGTAAAATCTATGCAGACCGTATTGTGTATGTCAAAACCGTTGATATACCACAAGCAAGTCAACAGATAACTTACTACGAACTAAAGTATTAAACAGACCGCCCCCGGACACCCACAAGGAAGCTTTACACCCCTTGAGGGGTTGGGGGTGATTTCATCCCACCTATGTTAATTTTTCCGTTCATTCCCCATAAAAATTAAACACGAGAGTCCAGAAAACTGTCTGTTCTCTGGAAGCCACCTCCCCCACAAGCCCCATACAGAGCCATAAGCCCCGGACAGCTATAATACAAGCTATCCCTCACTACCGCCGCCAGAAGCCCCACCAGAGAAGCCGCAGAGGGTCAAGGCAAAGCCCCATAGATATCGCCCTCCTTGACGCTCCGGGGCTTGCTCTGGTACGGTTGAATATAGGCAGACTACCGCCAGAGAGGGAGGAAACCATGTCAAAAAACATGACTTATACTGACCGTCTTAAGATAGAAATGTATCTGAATGACGGCAAAACCCAGAGAGAAATAGCCCGGCTGATGAACCGTCACTACAACACGATCAACTACGAAATAAAGAGAGGGCGCACAAAACTTCGAGACGGTCAGACGTGGCTCGAATACGACTATTACAGTGCAGAGATCGGGCAACAGAAACATGATTATTATGCAGAAAGTAAAGGGCGTGACTTAAAGATTGGTAATGATTACGATTTTGTGAAACACGTTGAGCATTGTATTATTGATCTGAAATACAGTCCATATGCCGCTTTACAGTCCGCTAAAGGCAAGTGCCGTACAGAAGTATGCGTAACTACTCTGTATAATTATATTGACCGTGGTTTGTTTATGAATGTGACTAATAAGGATCTACCGTGGCGAAGAGATACGCCAAAACAAGAATATAAAGAAGTGCGTTCGTCTTATAAGAATCTTAAGGGAAGATCCATAGAAGAACGTCCACGTGAAATCAAGAAGCGTAAGACCGCCGGACACTGGGAACTTGACACCGTTGTTGGTGGACAAGGAAAAAGCAGTAATTGTTTACTTGTTCTCACAGAACGTAAGCACCGTGACGAAATTATTATGTCGATACCAGACAAGACCGGGAACGCTGTTTCTTGTGCCCTTGATGATCTGGAACGTGCTTATGGCTCTGATAAGTTCCGGGAGATATTCCGGTCGATCACTTGCGACAACGGCACGGAGTTTCTTGATCAGCAAGCACTTGAAAAGTCTATAAACGGCGGTGAACCCAGAACGACAATATACTACTGTCACCCTCACAACCCCGGAGAACGTGGAAGCAATGAGAACCAGAACCGCATGATCCGCCGTTGGTTTCCTAAAGGCTGTGACTTTGCAGAGGTTACCCCGGAGCAAGTCGCAGAGGTGCAAGCGTGGTTGAACAATTACCCACGGCGTATGTTCGGCGGTAAGTCCTCTAATGAAATGAAAGCTATGTAAAAGTTCGAACGTTCGAACGGCAATACAAAAGACGGCTACCTTTGGCAACCGTCTTGTTTTGCTGTCTGTTTTTGTGCATCTTCCACAATTTCATCAGTCGCAACTGTATATAAAACTATGCAATATGATGAATTTACGGTTTTTCGGAGAAAATCACAAAAACTTATTGACATTTACAATAATACAAAAATAACCGGATGATCTTTAATCATCCGGTTACTGTTATGCTACTAATCTTCCAGGAATCCCTTGTAGTTACGAACAAGCATCTGAGATTCTACCTGCTTCATGGTCTCCAGTACTACACTTACGATAATGATCAGGCTGGTACCGCCGAAGGATACGCTTGCACCGAACACACCGTTAAAGAAGTACGGGATCACAGATACAATGATCAGACCGATCGCACCGATGAATACGATATAATTCAGAATCTTATTCAGATAATCGCTGGTCGGCTTACCGGGTCTGATACCGGGGATAAAACCGCCCTGCTTCTTCATATTATCGGCAATCATCAAAGGATTAAATGTAATGGATGTATAGAAGTATGCAAAAAATACAATCAATACAATGTAAAGCAAAAGTCCCAGGGAATAAATCGGCTGGCTGGGTTTGCACCAGTAACCGGAATTCAGACCCTTGAGGATCTCTGCCCACACGCCGGTTCCGTTATATCCGATAAAAGAACAGATAATAATCGGGAACTGCAGAATGGACTGTGCAAAAATGATGGGAATAACGCCGGAAGTATTTACCTTCAACGGAATGTTGGAGGTCTGTCCGCCGACCATCTTTCTGCCCTGCATTTTCTTGGCATACTGTACCGGAATCTTGCGCACACCATCATTTAAGATGATAACGAGAACCACCATGGCAATAATAATTGCGAAGATGATCACTACTGCAAGAATTGCGGTTGCCGGAGCTTTTCCGAACACAAACTGCTCAAACAGATTGCTCAGATCTTGAGGAAGTCTGGAAATGATGTTGATCACCAGTACGATGGAAATACCATTTCCGATACCTTTTTCTGTGATTCGTTCACCCACCCACATCAGGAAAGCACTACCGGCGGTAAGTGCTGTGATAGCGGTAATTACATTCAGAGCATTAAACTCGATCAGATAGCCCTGTCTGCCGAAACCGATTGCCATTGCTGTGGACTGGATCAGTGCAAGCGCTATGGTTACGTATCTGGTGATAGCGACCATTTTCTTACGGCCGTCTTCACCATCACGCTGCATTTCTTCCAGCTTAGGAATAGCAATTGTAAGCAGCTGCATGATAATGGAAGATGTAATATAAGGGTTGATATTCAATGCCAGAATAGACATGTTCAGGAAAGAACCGCCCGTAATGGCATCAAAAAAACTGAACGCACCGCCTGTCTGCTGGGCAAACCATTGAGAAAAGAACTTCGTGTCCACTCCGGGTACGGGAAGCTGTGATCCGATACGGATCACAACTAACATTCCCAGTGTAAAAAGAATCTTTTGTCTGATTTCTTTGATTTTAAATGCGTTTTTCAGTGTTGTAAGCATTACATCACCTCAGCAGTTCCACCAAGAGCCTCGATCTTTTCTTTTGCGGATGCACTAAATGCATCTACCTTTACATCAAGCTTTTTGGTAAGTTCTCCGTTTCCAAGGATCTTTACTCCATCTCTGGGGTTCTTAATGATTCCTGCTTCAACTAATGCGTTTACATCAACGGTAGCACCGTTGTCAAAGCACTCCAGAGCACTTACATTGATAGCAACGATTTCCTTCGTGTTTCTGTTTGTGAAACCTCTCTTAGGAATACGTCTGTATAAAGGCATCTGACCACCTTCGAAACCAGGTCTGGGAGCTCCGGAACGAGCCTTCTGTCCCTTATGACCCTTACCTGCGGTCTTGCCATTTCCTGAACCGTGTCCACGGCCTCTTCTAAAATTATCACTGTGTTTGGAACCTTCTGCAGGTCTTAAATTGGATAATTCCATTCCTAACACCTCCTTATCTGATTATGCTTCTTCTACCTTGATCAAATGATTCACCTGACGGATCTGTCCTCTTGTTGCATCATTATCAGGCAGTACTACGGACTTGCCGATCTTACGCAGTCCCATAGACTCCACGATTGCTTTATTCTTCGGTACAGCACCGATAGTGGACTTTACCAGAGTGATCTTTAACTTCTTGTCTGCCATACTCTACTCCTTTCTGTTGGCCCTGTCAACTTAACGGGAAGATCCGGCTTACGCCAGAACTTCCTCAACAGACTTTCCACGATTCTTTGCTACTTCTTCGGGAGCCTTGATCTGGCTTAAACCGGAGATGGTTGCAAGAACAACGTTCTGCTTATTGTTGGAGCCAAGAGACTTGGTACGGATATTCTTGATACCTGCAAGCTCACATACGACACGAGCGGGACCACCAGCGATGATACCGGTACCGTCGGGAGCCTTCTTCAGTAAAACGTTAGCAGAACCATACTTACCGATGAAATCATGGGTGATAGAATTGTTCTCATCCAGATTGATCTCTACGATGTGCTTAACAGCGTCTTCCTTACCCTTACGGATAGCTTCGGGAATTTCTACAGCCTTTCCCAGACCAGCGCCTACATGGCCGTTGCCGTCGCCGACTACTACCAGAGCGGTGAATCTCATGTTACGACCACCTTTAACGGTCTTGGTTACACGCTTGATGGTAACAACTTTATCATTTAACTCTAACTGGCTTGCATCTATGATTGTGTGTTTCATGGTGTATTCCTCTTTCCTTTCCTAGAATTCCAGGCCAGCTTCTCTGGCTGCATCGGCTAAAGCTGCTACTTTACCCTGATAAATGAAACCGCCACGGTCGAAAACAACTTCCTTGATGCCTTTTTCGATTGCTCTCTTTGCGATAACAGTTCCAAGATATGCTGCTGCATCAACGTTATTGGTCTTCTCCAGCTCTGCCTTGATCTCTTTCTCAAGAGTGGATGCAGATACTAAAGTATTACCAACTGTATCGTCGATAATTTGAGCATACATATGATTATTGCTTCTGAACACTGCAAGACGAGGTCTTTCAGCAGTGCCGCTGAAGCGGTTACGAATTTTCATGTGCTTTTTTGCACGTACTAACTGTCTGGACTCTTTACTAACCATCTTCATACTCTCCTTATCTATTATTTCTTACCAGTCTTACCAACTTTACGTCTGATGGTCTCATCGGCATACTTAATACCCTTACCCTTGTAAGGCTCAGGTCTTCTCTTGTCGCGGATCTCAGCTGCAAACTGTCCAACTTTTTCTTTGTCGATACCCTTAACAGTGATCAGGTTCTGACCATCGACTACAGTCTCGATGCCTTCAGGATCGATCATCTCTACGGGATGAGAGTAACCAAGGTTCAGGGTCAGCTTCTTGCCAGACTTACCAGCTCTGTAACCAACACCATTTACTTCCAGTTTCTTCTCGAAGCCTTCGGTAACACCTACTACCATGTTGTGGATCAGAGTTCTGGTCAGACCATGAAGAGACTTCATCTTCTTCAGATCATTGGGTCTGCTTACAAGAACTTCTGCTCCTTCTACTTTAATATCCATCTCAGAGGGTAATACTCTTTCCAGAGTACCCTTGGGACCTTTTACAGTCACTTTATTATTTTCTGCAACTTCTACAGTTACACCTGCGGGAATTGCGATTGGCATTCTACCTATTCTGGACATGCCCGTACCTCCTAATTTACTAACTTACAACAGTTACATGAAAACTACCAAACGAATGCTAATACTTCGCCGCCAACCTGAAGCTCACGAGCCTTCTTGTCGGTGATAACACCCTGGTTGGTAGAAATGATAGCAATACCCAGACCGCCGAGAACCTTAGGCAGATCTTCCTTGCCGGCATATACACGTAAACCGGGCTTGGAAATTCTCTTGATACCAGAGATGATCTTCTCGTTCTTGTCTGCGCCGTACTTCAGAGTGATGTGGATGGTCTTGAAACCACCGTCTTCAACGATGTCGTACTTCTTAATATATCCCTCATCCAGCAGAATCTGTGCAATAGCCAGCTTCATCTTGGAAGAAGGTACGTCTACGGTGTCGTGTTTTGCAGTATTTGCATTACGAATTCTTGTAAGCATATCTGCGATAGGATCGCTCATTGTCATGATTTAGTTTCCTCCTTATTATTTGACTTGAATCATGCTAAGTACATACATTTTGTATATACCATCTATATTATAAGATTACTCTTATAAACTAAGTTAAAACTTTTCGCTCCGAAGAATTTCATAGGGATTTCTTTTCGTCTCGGAGAATTTTGCATGGCAAAATTCTCTTAGGAGCGAAACTTAGATTTTGTTAGCCAGCGTATTTAGCTGGCTTAGAAAATCTTTTCACTCTTACCAAGAAGCCTTCTTAACTCCGGGAATCTCGCCCTTGTATGCCAGTTCACGGAAGCAAACACGGCAAATTCCGTATTTTCTCAGTACAGAGTGGGGACGACCACAAATCTTGCAACGGGTATAAGCCTGCGTAGAGAACTTAGGTTTGCGCTGCTGTTTAATCTTCATTGATGTCTTTGCCATCAGAATTTACCTCCTTGATTACTTTGCGAAAGGCATGTTGAACAGTCTCAGCAGCTCACGTGCCTCTTCGTCGGTCTTAGCAGTTGTTACGAAAATGATATCCATACCTCTGGTCTTGTCGATCTTGTCGTACTCGATCTCAGGGAAGATGAACTGCTCTTTGATACCGAGTGCATAGTTACCTCTGCCGTCGAATGCGTTAGGGTTAACGCCTCTGAAGTCACGGACACGAGGAAGAGCGAGGTTAACCAGACGATCCAGGAACTCATACATCTTCTCACCACGCAGAGTGGTCTTACATCCGATAGGCATACCCTCACGGATCTTGAAGTTAGCTACGGAATTCTTAGCCTTGGTCAGAACTGCCTTCTGTCCGGTGATAGCTTCCATATCAGCAACTGCATTCTCAAGGATCTTAGCGTTTTCTTTTGCTTCACCAACACCCATGTTGATAACGATCTTGTCGAGCTTGGGAACTTCCATTACATTAGCGTAACCGAACTTTTTAACCATAGCATCGACGATCTCATTGTTATATAAATCTTTCAGTCTGCTCACTTATATTTCCTCCTTCCTATTGATTAGTCAATCACTTCGCCTGTTGACTTTGCGAAACGTACTTTCTTGCCGTCTTCAACCTTGAAGCCAACTCTTGTGGTCTTGCCTTTTACAACAAGCATAACGTTTGAAATATCAATAGGAGCTTCTTTCTCAACAATACCGCCATTGGGGTTTGCCTGAGAAGGCTTTGCATGCTTTGTGATCTTGTTAACGCCCTCAACCAGGACTTTATGATTCTTTACGTCTACAGAGAGAACCTTGCCCTCTGTACCTAAGTCTTTACCGGCGATAACCTTAACGGTGTCGCCCTTCTTAATTTTCATTGTAGACATGTGGCAACCTCCTTATAATACTTCGGGAGCCAGGGAAACAATTTTCATGAACTGTTTCTCACGAAGCTCTCTTGCAACCGGCCCAAAGATACGGGTTCCTCTGGGAGTCTTGTCATCTTTGATGATAACTGCAGCATTCTCATCAAACTTGATGTAAGAACCGTCTTTACGACGAGCGCCCTTTACGGAACGAACTACAACTGCCTTTACTACATCACCTTTTTTTACAACGCCGCCTGGTGTTGCATCTTTAACGGAAGCAACAATCACATCGCCGATCTGTGCATATCTTCTGGTAGAACCGCCCATAACACGAATGCAAAGTAACTCTTTTGCGCCGGTGTTATCAGCAACTTTCAGTCTACTTTCCTGCTGAACCATGTTATTCCTCCTTCACCGCTTTCACGGTTTCTTACAAACTAATTTATTTAGCTTTCTCTACGATCTCAACAAGTCTCCATCTCTTGTCCTTGGACAGGGGTCTTGTCTCCATAACTTTTACGATATCGCCAATGTTGCACTCGTTATTCTCGTCATGAGCCTTCAGCTTGTAGGTGTCCTTTACGATCTTTTTGTAAAGGGGATGCTTAACATGCTCTTCGATTGCAACTACAATAGTTTTATCCATCTTATTACTGATAACTTTACCAGTACGTGTTTTTCTTAAATTTCTTTCCACGGTTTGATCTCCTTTCTACGCACCCACGCGTTACGCTCTAGCCTTCTCGGTGATAACAGTCTGAATACGTGCAATGTTTCTTCTTACTTCTTTGATTCTTGCAGTATTATCTAACTGATTGGTTGCGTTCTGGAATCTCAAATTGAAAAGTTCTTTTT
>ERZ772883.755-NODE-755-length-30276-cov-10.751332_pt1 | contig 30276 bp, 40 predicted proteins | sample MGYA00580575_ERZ772883 | MGnify/ENA primary metagenome ERZ772883 (study PRJEB29015, sample SAMEA2737666) | human gut metagenome | biome: human gut; feature: human-associated habitat; material: faeces | place: China | collected 2012 ...
CCATGATTTATTCCCCCTTGCCCAGTTGCTTGCCCAGCTGATCCACGCCGGTGGCAGCCAGGCCGGATACAATGCCAACAGCCACAGCTGTCAGCGCGTCCCCCGCTGGGAAATCGGGCATGATGTACATCCCCACAGCTCCCAGCGCCGCTCCCGCGGTGCCCACGATGCAGGGGATCCACTTATTATCCAGGCCGGTAGCCTTGATAATTTGGCCGATCAGATAGCAGATCACTGTAATTCCGGCCACGCTTGCAATTCCAAAATCCATGATTTTTCCCTCCAAAAATTAATTTTTTGCGGCCTTGAGATCGCGGATATCGTGCTGGCACTCTGCCATTTCGCCCTCCAGCTTATAGGTTCTCTCTATCAGATTATTGTGCATCTGCACTTTCCGCTCCAATTGCTCCAGGCGATATTGCGTAAGCCGGCTGGAGGCGATTACTCCCAAGCCAGAGCCGAGCAGAGTGCCAGCCAACGAGAGGAGGGCCACGACTATGGCGTCCGACATCTTCAGGCCACCTCCCAACTGCCAGGCAGCGCAACCGGCCCATGCACAGTGGCATCCACCTTGCACCGGTAGATCAGCCCATCCGCCCAGCGCATGTACTCGCCCGCCTGGTAGGCATCATGTGCGCCAGTGGGCTGCACATAAGGCAGTGCCCACTTGGCAGATGTAGCGTGGTACGGGGCCCATAGCGCGGGCGCGTCGCCGGGGGCCCAGGCCTCGTTGCCCACACTATCATGTGCCTGGCAGCAGCGCCAGGGCTGGCCGGCATGCGTCCGCACATCGCCAATGGCGTACTTGCCAGGCTCCCAGGGCAGCAACAGCGCCGAATCGGCAATCACATCATCGGCCTGGGCTGTGGCCGCTGCCGCCCGGGCTTCCTTGGCCGCCCTCCGGGCCATTGCCGCGAGAGCTGCGTAAATATCAGGCATCCTTAATTCCTCCTTCGATTGCCGCCAGCAGGGCGGCTAATTTTTCGGCGTCAGTGGGCTCAGGTGGGGGCGCGGCGGCCATCAGGGCTTCCAGTTCGGCGATTTCTTCCGGTGTAGCATCCCGGTATATGCCATTTTCGAATATTCGCATTTTTATCGCCCCCTGATTAGGATTTCAGTCCCAGCTGGCAGCTCGGAGCCCAGGCCAGTCACGGTGAGCTCGACCCCCTTGATACGCCAGGTATCGTTGAGCACACGAAGGCTCATGTTATTGTTCTGCTTTAGCGCATCAAGCCCAATCGGCCCAATATAATGTGTAGCACTAATCGGATATGCTATAGATGCTTCGTTTATTGTGCTCTCGCTTCCGCGTGCAACCCAGCAATCGCCCGATAGCATGTTGATATATCCTATCGCAAATCCGAAGCCGGTTTCCGCCCCGGTCAGTAGCGGAAATACGTTAAAGCGATGTATAGTATTATCATTTTCTGGTTTTGCGTATATCGAGCAAATCAGTTGCTTTACGCTAAAGGAGCGGATTACGGACTCCTCTGCGGGCGCATATACCTGGATACTTATCTCCGGCAGCCAAAGCGCTGCGCCCGTGTCCGAGCTATCCACATAAATCTTGGAGACTGCCTCTTGGAGCATCACATGGCGGATGGGCCTGAGCTCAGTAAGCACCGGTGCGGCGCTAAGTCCGTATGAGCCGCTGCCGACCACCATTAGAGCTTTCCGGATATCGGCCAGCCCCGGAACAGGCACGCGCGCCACCCCATCGATCCGCTCTCCCAGATTCCTTAGCGCGCTACCACATGCGGATATCTTGCGATCTGCCGCAAGGGCAGTGTTTTTTGCAGCAATTATTTGCTGCTCAAGTCGATCTTGCAGCCGGGCGAGTTGGCCTTTTGTCCAGGCTGATACGCCATTCAGTGCCGTGGTAATAGAGTCTCGCATACCGCATCTCCTATATTTCCAGAATCTGCTCCGCGAAGTACAAGCAGACCAGTCTGGGCCCGCTGAAGTAGGAAGTGTTGATAACGCTCACCCCATCGAGTGTATCGATTTCGGTGCGCACCACGGGACTCAGGCGCCGGAGCTGACCGCCGATAGACTCCCGGATCATGAGTGTCGCGTTCTGCCTGATGTACCCCTCCACCTTGGCATACAAATCCGGGCTCACAAAAGTGTCGCCTTTGGCAACGTACGTTTCGCCGGTCGGCAAAGTCAGCACTGCGCCATCTGTCGAGCCGGGGGATATATCGCGGGGGGCAACAGCGTTTACGCTAGTCGGTACTACTTCGGGCTGATCCAGCCCCAGCACCACCGCGCCCAGCCCCGATGCCGGGATCCGAAACACTTGGCCCTCCTTAGTGCCGAGCACATGGGTGGCACCATCCTCCACCACCGGGGCATCGCTCAGTTTTATAAAGTTATACATATTATCCTCCCTAAATACAGCAAATATTTCCATCCCCATCCGTGTAAATTGCCCCTCTGCTATCGGCCACCGGCTCCAGCATCCCCGCCTCTGCCAGGGATTCCAGGGCCTCATCCGGCGTCAGGGCGGCTGCCTGCATCTGGGCCAGTACTTGCTCCCAGAGGGCGGGGGTGTGCTCCTGAGGGGGGCTGCCCTCAATGCGCCCATTCGCCGCGATTGTCAGCGGCTGCCGCATGATAGCGGTGGGCCGGCGCTTGCCCGGCGCGTGGCCAACTGCAGAGATCCAGAGGTATCCGGGGCGGTCCAGCACTTCCCAGGGCACGTCCATCGTCCCGCCAGTGTACAGGCAGGATTTTTGCGTATAGGCCGTCGCAAATACGATAGTGATTGTGTAGCCGTCCCAGGTTTCGTCGGCGGCGGCTGAAAAGGACGCCTGCCCGACGCTCCGGGCAATCAGGGGATGATCCACAGTTGCAATCAGCTGCTGATGATTGATATCAATTGCAATATGGCTCATGCCAGCACCCCTTTAATATGCAATCTTGCCGTGTACTGTGTTGTTGTGGATATCCCGCTATAATTGGATAGTCGGAATACCACAACCTGCCCTTCCACATCGGCGTTGCAGATATGGCAAATATTGCTGGCCGTTCCGCTCACCACTGCCCCTGTCATCCCGAAAGGCAGAGCAATCGAAAATTGGCTGGAATAATATCCATTGCCAATGGCCGTGGACGACGAGGCTTTCACCTGATGAGCGCCCCACAGTTCCACGATGCCGCTGGCCCATTTTTGATATCTCCAGCTCCCGGATGTGCCGGAATCCACCACATAGTCGGGGCCGGCGGAAAACTTTACTGGCACCTTAAATTCCAGCTCGTTTTCTGTAGGATTGTACTCGTACAGGATCGTCCCAATATCCAGTGTAGCCCCGGCGTAGGATGTCTGGATTCCGTCCTGCAGGGCAATCCGCACTTCGTAAATACTGTCTGTCATGCGAATATTATAGATTTTCGTCGCGGCGGTCTCATAGTTCCCGGCTGTCTGCCAGGTGGATGCGCCCTTGATCCGGTACTGCACTGTAGCAGTGTAACTGTTTTTTCCTTTGCAAGGTGAGATGGAGAGCTTGGCATAAACTTTGAGATACGTCCCGTCGTCATCTGGCGTCCCGTCAGCCAGGCAGCGTTCGAATTTGGCGTCAGAAATTCGGGGTGGCTCGTAGTCCACCACCTCCAAGGTCAGGGTCTTTGTTGCGGTCAGACCCCGGCTATCGGTCACGGTCGCCTTTAAGGTGCACGTCCCAGCCTGGGTCAGCACGCCGGATTCGATGTCCGGATCGTATAATGGCGGAATCCGGGGCCCCGTGGTGGACGTCTGCCGGATGATGTAAGATTTGATGGTTGCGCCGTATTTTCCGGCAGCCGATATGCGGAAATGAGGCTGGCTGTATCCTTTGATGTACAAGCCCCAGGCCGCCGGCACGCCGTTTCCGATTGGCGTAGCAGTGAAGCTAGATATAGTGGGGGCGGCTGCGGCGGGCACAGCAAGATCGAAATAATCGCTGAAGGCGTACCCCACGAAGGACCCCACACTATCGTAGGTTCGGCACCTAATTCGGGCCCGCGCGGACGTGGTGTTGGGGATGTGCTGCATTAATTCTAAGGGCGGCACCCATGCAGCAGAGGCCCCCACGTTTTGAGCAATTTCACTCTCGATAATTTTGCTACCGGTGTACAATAATGCGTCAAGTGTGTGGGTATAGGTGGTATTTTTCCGATTAGTGTATATGGTTGTTTGCAGGCCAAACTCCTTGCCGCCTGCCGCCACGGTCGGGGTGGATGCTATTGCCATTCTAATTAAGCCTCCTGTATCTGCAAATTCCGGTCCCGTTGCTTCGCTGGAAGAACTCGAAGCAGCAAAGGCGGGCATATTCCGTTGCTTCCACAGAGGTGATGTACATCTTGTTATTGCTGATGTACGCCACAACTGTGCCATTTTCGGTAAATTCAAGGCGGTCATTGGTAAGCCGGGCAGCATAGGGGCTATCCGATTTGCCAATTTCCACCCCATCACTGGATGCCCGGATGTAAGTGGAAATCTCTGCCACCGCGTCCGCCAAGTCGTTTCCCACGTCGTCAATCCGCTCGCTGGTTTGTGTAAAGGTGATTTCCAGTCGGGTTGCGGTCTGCTCGATCAGCGATTGTAGGCGCTGGATAGTCTCGTCTGTCTCCTCGCCGGTGGTTTGCACATAAGTCCGCAGCTCGCCCAGCGCCAGGCTCAAGCCGGTCACCTGCCCGGCAAGGTCCTGGTTTTCGATGGTCAGCCCATCGATGGTGGCCAGGATTTTGAGGATCCGTCCGTGCAGGTTTTGCAGTGTATTGCTGTGGGCCGCCGTTACACTATCCCGCCTGGCGCTGCCAGTGGACTCCAGGGTATCCCGCTGCCCGGCGGTGGTCCGAGTCATGACGTAAGTGGTGATGGTATCGCCGTTGGCGTCGGTCATCGGCACAATATCCCCTGCGCGGATCCCCAGACTGGCCATAACGGCCACTTTGCAAGGGGTGTACTGGATGGTGTGGACGGCATTATAAATTGCCTGTGCGATAGGCCTAAGGGCTGTGTCGGATCCGGTGGTCAGCAGCAGATTGCCATCAATGATGTAGGTGTTGCTGCCGTCCTCGGCGTCTGCCGGGTGGATGATGCCAATATCCCCATCGCCCTGTTTAATCTGCACCCGGTCGATAGCGGCTACCTGGTAATCCTCGTAGGATAGGCTCCCTTGGTAGTAGTCCGTGGGGCCGATGGCCAGGCCATCAGGCTGCCGGTACCAGCCAAATTGGATCTTGCCCTCCGGTGTGACCCGGCAGAATTGGGCGCTGGCCTCTCCGATCCATTGCAGCAGGCGGCGCCCAGTGATGCCATCGGCGTAAAACTGCTGGATCTGGTAGCTGCCGTTGGGCAGGCTGGTGTTGGCCAGCTCTAAGCCACATTGCTGGCACACCATCCCAGCAAAGGCGTACAGGGTGTATGGCCAGCCAGTCAGCCCCCGTAACCAAGGAGATAGGTCCTTGCCCGTCCAGCTCATTCGATCGTAGGCTGTCACCTTGTAGGTGTTGGCGGTAGACCGGGTGGGCTTTTCTGCCGTAAAGTGGCCGACCAGGGTCCGCGCACCAGCGTCATCCACCTGGTAGTAGACAATCTCCGCCCCCTGGCTAATAGTCAGCGCACCCGCCGGCGCGAAGATGGATAGCTCTAGGCAGGCACAGCAGGCAGATCCCAAGGTCAACTCGGTTCCGCTGTTGACACTTTCGGTGTAAGTGCAGCTGCGGATTGCATTACCGCCTTCCGATCCAGAGGAAAGTTCTGTATTGCCCGGGAGGACGATTAAATTTTTCTGCATATCACCCCTCCTCAACATTCGACAATATTGAACTTCAGATTCTTATATAGCCCGGTCCGACTGCTGTGCAGAACTACGCTTGCCTTGGAGCAGTAGGCTGTGCATGTTTTAACGGCTCCGTTTTCCAGGAAAGAGAATGTGAAGGTGTTCTTCCCATCGAACAGTCCCATGATGTAGGCGTAATCCTCTTTATCCAGGATTGCATAGCTGAATCCAAAGGTCCGGACCTTTTCCCGGACCACAAAACGATGCATAACACCGCTTTCATCCCGCCCAGAATCAGAAGCATCCAAGTCGGAAAGGCTGATTTCCACACCCTCATCCGGGGCCAGAAGGGCGCTGCCGTCCACCTTATAGGCAGTATCATAAGCTCTTATCATGCGAATCCTCCGTTGATCACAGCCCGTTTCCGATTGTAGCGGTCCACTGCGCGGCCTAGCGTCTCATCTCCGATGGTTACGCCGCCATTTTCCTGGATAGCCTCAATGATTTTTCCGGCCACTTGCAGGATGGCATCCACCACATCCCCATTTGCAGCAGCCACGGCCTCCGCAATGGCGGATTGGGGTGCGGCGATTTCGGGGTTGCTGCCAGCTCCGGGATACTCGCCCATCATGGCCAAGGTAGGCTGCTTGATCACGCCGCCTTTGGCCAGCAGCGGAATTTGTGGGGCGGATAGCTCTCCAATATTAAAGCCAAAGGATTTGCCGCCAAGGCCGGGAACCCAGTCTGGGATGCTGAAGTGCAGCTTGTTCAGCAGCCGGATCACAGCGTTCAGGCCGTTTACCACTCCACGGATCATCCCGTTAATACCGCCAATGATGCCGTTGATAGCCCCTTTGATGGTAGATACAATCCCGTTCCAGATGTTGGAGATAATTTTCTTCACGCCGTTAAAGATTTCGGTGACCTTATTCTTAACCGCCGTGAATGCTGTGGAAATCCCAGATTTGATGCCATTTACCACATTCAGCACTGTGGATTTGATGCCATTCCAGATGTTAGCAGCGGTATCCTTGATGCCGGTCCACAGATTGGATATAAAGCTTTTGATGCTATTCCAAATGCCGATAACATCATCCTTGACTTTATTCCAAATATCCTTCAAAAAGTTCCAGATGGAAGTAGCGATGCCTTTAATCCCGTTCCAAATCCCGGAGAAAATTTCCTTGATTCCGTTCCACGCACGATCCCAGTCGCCTGTGAAAATTCCGGCGATGAAGTCAATTAGGCCATGCAGCACATCAATAGCAGCGCCAACTACATTGCCTATTAGATTTCCGATGAACGTAAATACGCTACTTACGATCGATCGTAGCAGTTCGAAGATGGGGCGTACAGCGTTCCATACAGCCGCAATCACTTCGCCAACGCCACTAATGATTTCCTGAATCTTGTCGCCCTTTTCTTGGAAGGTTTCCGCAACTTTTGCAAAAATCTCCTTCAAGCCGTTCAAACAATCAATTACAACATCTCCGATGAATTCGGCAACTGGTTTCAGTTGATCCAGCAGTTTTTTCAGGCCTTGCCACGCCGGATCCAAGATATTGCATAAAGCCTGAAAGGCAGCCACCAGTAGATCAATGCATGCCGGCACATAATCCTCAATCGTCCAGGATGCCAGCGGCAACAGTACAGATTCATAGGCGTCGGCTAAGGCCCCAGTAACCAATCCAACCAAGGATTCGCACACGGAGATATACTGTGCAAAAGATCCCAGCGCAGGAGATAAGTCCAATCCGCTGAGCCACTCCGCTGTAGCCCCGGATATGCGGTCGAGCATGCCCAGGACGTTGTTCAAGATATCCCACCAGGCCTGTATAATCGCAGTCCCGTTCCCGTTATCGTCCCAGGCGGCCTTCAGGCGTTCCGCAAATTTATCCGCACAGCCCATGATGTTGCTGAAGATACTAAGGATGCTTTCCAGCGTCTGCTGACCGGTACCGTTGGTGAATACTTCATAAAAGCTATCGCCTATGCTGCCAGCAAGCGCTTTCACGCTTGCAAAGGCGCTTTTCATAGATGCGATGACTTTTTCGCCTTGACTATCCCAGGCTGCCTCGAACACATCAAAAATGCCTGCCAACTTTTCGCTGATCGGGCTTGTGTCCAGATCCAGGGCGGCATCGTAATTTATGTCTGCGCCACCAGCTCCTCCGCCACCGCCACTCCCTGCACCGGTATCCGGGGCTTCCAGCGTCTCAATCTCATCAAATCCAGCCAGTGTTCGCCTGGCCCTTTCCATTTGCTTGGCGGCCCCGCCCGCGGCATTGCCTGCAGACTGCATTCCCTTGGCCGCGCTGGCCATGGATGCCACAGATTTGCCAGTCAACAGGGATATCACTTGGGCGATGGATGCGAATACCCTGGCTGCCACGTTAGCTAAGGCTGCCAGAGCCGGGGTCAAGACTTGGATCAAAGGGGCTGCCGCCGTGGCTGCCGCACCCTTCAAATTGGCAAGGGCGGATTGCATTTCGGATGTTTGCCCAATGGCGGAACCGAAATACTGCGTTAGGCTACGGAGGCCTGCGCTGATACCATTAAAAATAAGCGCACCGGATACAATGCCTCTCAGCCTTGTCCCAAAGCGGCTTGCGTGCCTCTCGGCGGAGCCAAATCCACGTTTAAACACGCTACCAATCTTTCCGGCTACCCCAGCCAGGGGCGACGCCAGGCCCTTCCCCAGGGCGCCAAGGGCATTTTTCCACTTCTGCTTGGTTGCTTCTGCAGCTTTTCTGTGGGCCTCTTCCGCTTTTTTAGCCGCAGCCTCTTGGGCCGCAGCCGCTTTTCTTGCCTCTCGCTCTTGCGCCGCAGCGGCTTGCTGCGCGGCCCTCGCTTGCGCGTCAGCGGCCTTTTGTGCTGCCCGGGCCTGCGCATCAATCTCCCTCAGTGCGGCTGCTGCTTGAGCATCCAGCGCTCTCTGAGCCTCGCGTTCGCGGGCGGCGGCTGCCTTCTGGGCGGCGGCTGCTTCCGCGTCAGCCTCTTTCTGCGCTGCCGCTTGGACTTCTGCTGCCAGTCGGTCCCTGGCAGCCTCCAGTCGGCTATATGCACGCTCTCTCTGCGCTCCCAGGGCTTGGGCAGCTTTATCTCCTTTATCGCTGTCTGGACCGGAGATTGCGGCCTTGTGGGCCTCACTGAGGCGTGCATACTCACGTTCTAGCTCTTGCACCTTGATGTTGGCCATGGCTACGGCCCGGCTGAAGGAGCCCCTCAGGCTACCCTCCGCAGCCTTGCTGGCACTCTCTGCAGCCTTTCTAACGCCAGCGGCAGCTTGTCCAGCAACTTGCCCCATAGAGGCTTGCGTAGACTTCTCCACACTTGCCATTGACTTCCGGATGCTCTCACGCACGGCGCTCATCATGCTATCGACTTGTTTGCGAATATCCGCCCCGCGCACTATCAGATCCAGATATACTACGCCGGCACTTCCGTCAGCCACTGCCATCACCTCCAAATGCCCGGGCAATCATTGCCTCTAAGCCCCGCATTTGCTGCCTCAGATCTTCCGGGTCTTGCTTTCGAGCCTTACCAGCCAAAAAGCGCTGCCACTCGGACCGGATTCGCTTTTGCCAGGGGCCCATCTTTGCGATGATCTGCGGATCCTGTTCCGCCCGTACAGCCACCACCCGGCCCAATGGCGTATCATCCATCAGGCCACCAACTAGTTTGGCCCACTCTGGATACGGTAGATCCCCTTGTAGCGCCGGAAGGATGCCATACTGTGTGGCAATGCTTTGCTCGATCAGTACGGCGTCAAAAGTCAAGTCATAAACTTCCGACTCGGCACTGTTACTTTTCCTTTGGAAATCGCGCCCCAGCCTCTTCCGGGTCCTCGCCGGTCATGGCAGCCACAACCAGTTCGAACAACTGCTGATACGCAGGATACGGCATATTCATCTCCTCGATTTCCTGGGCCGCCCGCTCCCCTAATGCCAGCCTCAGAATGCCGGCTACACCTCCCATCGGGTCTTCGGCGCTTTTCTGGCTCCCAATGGTGCTCTGCAACTTCGCCACCGTCTTCTGTCGATTGTCTACAGGGTAAATCTTTTCCCCGATGCGAATTTCAGGGGTTTCGGTCAGCAATTTGCCATCCAAGGTGTACAGTTTGCTCATGATGTTTTCTCCTTTTTGTCGAGTATTTTTAATTTTTCCTGGAATGCTTTAATCGGGATGACGTTTCCTGCGCATTCCTGTGGGATCGTCCCATAAAAAATAATCTTCTTTGGGTGCAGGCGGTCTATCATCGCTTCGTATCCCTGCAAGAATAGCCTCCTGCGCTCGGCATCGCCCATGCAGCCAACACTGGAGACTGCTACTGTCCCCCCGGCTGGCTCTCCATCGAAGCACCATTCGTAAGAATCCGGCGTGCTCCAGGAGATAGTAGGGATTACTCGGATTCCGGCCTCCTGCATGTAGGCCCCTACCCAGTGCTTGCGATAGTGATTGTAGATCTGGATTGCTTTAGGGAAATCTGTGTATGTGGAGAAATCTGGAGTCATCACCCAAGAAAATCTCCGCAAAATTGGGATGTATGCATCTACATTGGTCCACAATCTGGAAAATTGATAATCATCGAGGAAGAAATGCACTCCCTTGCTCCACGGATCCTTGCAACTCTTTACGAAATTAAATCCAATGAATTCTTCAGCCCCACTGTAGTCTTCCGGGAAAATATATGGGATCTCGTATTTTCCGGCTCCGCTAAAGATGCGGCGTTGGAGATTTTCGTAGTTTCGCTTGCTTCTGTAGCTCATAGCCGTCACCACTTATTCCGCTTGGGCCTGTATACACCCCTCTTTATCTGGCTGGGCTTTTGGCCATTTTCCCGGAGTTCATAGTCGTGCGATTGATAATTCTTGTACCTAGCATCCCGCGCAGCTTTAAGCTGGTCTGCCGAAATATCCCGGTACCCTTCCAGCTTTTTGGCATTTTCCCTCATTTTGTTGTAGTCCACGTCCCTATAGCTTCCGTTTATCAGCGTCGCTCCTGATGCGGTCCGGTGGACGGTGATAAGCCGCCCACCGGTGCGAAATAAAAAGCCGGATTCTTGGGATAATCCGCTCTTCCCGCCGCGTCCACCCATGGCCGTTAAGCGCCTGCCGGCGCGGGGGTATATGTGGGTTTGCCATCGGACTGCACCTCAAACTCCAGGCCTGCCACGTTCGTGGAGTCACCGGAGCCGGGGTTAGTCACGTTGATCACGCAGTCGAATGTCAGCTTTGCCCCACTCGGAAACTCCCACTCGAACTTGGTATCACAACTGGTCCCGGTGCCCCATGCACTGTTGGCCACATAGTCGTTGCCAGGGTCCCCAACGTTGCGCTTACCGGATAGGGTGATGGTCAGCGCTTTGCCGGTCACCATCCGCCGAGTCCAGCCTTCCGCTTCCATGGGCTTCCATTCTTCAATATTGCCATCGATAGATACGGAGAAGGTTTCCAGGTCCTTGATGGTCACCATGTCAGCCTCTTCCGAACTTCGGCCGGACTTGCCGATTTTGAATTTGTTCTCAAAAACGGGGTATACACCTGTTTTTGTTCCAGCCATTTTGTTCACTCCTTCTTGTAAATCAGTTTTAGGTTTATTGCATACTCGAATACGCCGTCTGGGCCTCTCCCCAAGGGCACAGGGGCCGCGCCCGGATCAGCACAAGCGACTGCCGCACCGCCTATATCGGCCCCTGTTAGCCCGTAGAACAGGCCCCACAGGGCATTTGCTTTGGCCTCTGCCTCCGGTTGGCTTTTCCCCCAGCGGAGCAGCAGCCGGGCGTAGAGAGTGCCGTAGCTGGTGCATGCGGGGCCACCGATGGCAATGTGGGCAGGGCCTTGGTTAGGACTGGGATACACCCCTAGGAAGCGCTCTGCGTTGCCATCCACACCCCCTAGCTGGATCCGTCCGATATAGTCTGGGTCTTGGGATTTGATCCAATTTTTCAACTGTTCGGTGGTCATTTTGGCATTGCCTCCTTCAGCGCAGCAGCAAAAGTATCCCTTGCCAGGCTTTCCTTTTTTCCACTATCTTCATAAGGCCCATACCACTCAGCGCCAGCGTTCGGATTGTTCGCCTTCTGAAAGTTGTATTCTGGGTGGAAATACAGCCTTCTGGCGTACGAGGTATCTGTCGAAAGTCTGGTGTGGATCTCTTCTCCATCCTGAAACTGGTCCGCCTGCAAGGTGCTCTGCATGCGGCCTGTATCAAATGGCATTGTCTGAGCTGCGACAAGATCAGTCTTGACCGCTTCCATTGCTTTCAGAGCCGCACGCCGCACCTGCTCTTCCGTTGCCGCAAAAGCGGCCGCATCCAGCTTGATTTCTACAGTGGCCATTCACATCAGCTCCAGCCTGGTATAGTTTACCGTCCCATCCGGATTCCGGCACTTGCCGCCCCGATAAATTATCCAGGACTTGCCGTAGATCTCCACCGTGCCTGCCAAGATGTCCACTTCCGGGGCAATGTCGCCATCAAATAGCGCTGTGCCGCTCAGCTGGATCAGATGCTTTTCGACATCCATGATCTGCCTGGGCTTATCCTGCCAGTTGCACGGCAGCTCCATCGTTGCCACCACGTTGGGCGCGCCGCCCTCGCTTGTGCCATCAGTCAGAGTGATGGCGCACAGCGTCCTGCACGCCCTGGGCGGAACCAACCGGGGCCACATCAAGGGATCAGCCGGGACGCAAGTCCCGACTGCCTCAGCTGCGCCATGGTGGCATTGTTGGTAGTGATGCTGCCCTGAGATGCGGTACGGCTACTGTCAAAACTCATGGATACGCCATTAATCCCATAGCTGGCCAAGGGGCTTTGCAGCTCTTCGCCATAGGCGTACAAAAAGGCGGCGTGATAGCACGTCGCCTTTTTGATTTTCTCTCGCTGGAACGGCGTAAGGCTTTCAAACCCCGCCTTCCGGATCCGCCCGTAGCACAAGGCGTCTACCTCATCGCTGGCCCTCTCCAGCTGATCAGCGGCCTCCAGGGAGCCGCAGAGCTCGGCCAACTCCTCCGGCGTTGCATATGCCATATCAGGTCACCGCTGCAGTGTCTACGTCCACATAGACGCTGTCCACCTGGCCATTTTTTCCGTTCGGGAAGGTGAAAACATCGGATAGCTCCCGTTCTTGGTACAGGTATCCGTCCCCCTCGGTGTGGGCGCCGGGGTTGAAATAGTAGATGCTGCTGATTTTTGGCACCAGCTTGGTGGTCATAGGCGTGGCGATCAGGACGTTGATCTTGTGGGCGCTGACCTTCTCGTAGTAGGTGCCCAGGCTCTCCGCTGCGGGGCTGTTGACGGCGGTGTAGTTGCTGCCGGACTTGGTGTAATAGGTCTTGCCCGATGCAATGGCCGTATCCTTGGTCAGGACGTAGTTGTCCGCCGCAGGCTCAAATCCGCCGCCGTCAGGAGAGAAGTCGAAACTGTCGTAGAATACTTCATCATCGATGACTTCCATCACCGGCACTCCGTCAATGTCGGTCACCCGGGTTTCGATGCCAGTCCCGCCGTCCGCCACCTGGGTTACGACGATGTTTCTGGTAAACTCGGAGGACTGTTCCAGGGCATCCATGATGGCGCTGGACACGTACATGATCAGGCCGCCCTTGGCCTTATACCGGCGCAGCTTGCCAGCAGCCAGCATGGACTTCAGCTTGCCGAAAACGGTAGCCTTGGTAAAATCTGCTGCCGCCGTCTGGCTGTGGTAGCCGTCCAAGGACTGGGCGGTAGCTGCCACTTTGCTGAAAAACAGCGCGTCCTTCTCCGGCGCACTCTGGGTGCGGGTGAACACCTGGGCGATGTTCTGGATGCTGGCCGTGGCGTTGGATTCGTCCACATCAGCCTTGTCCACCAAAAATTCCACATCCCGGTCGTGGGTCACAGTGAAGGGGTGATCGGTCTGGGTAAATTCGCCCCGGTTCCATCCGCCGTTCCGGCTGTGCGCCTTGAAGCCGCTCACCGCCATGCTGGTGAAATGGAAAGTCCTGGCGTCCAGCCAGCGAACATTGGTGGTGATGAAGGGGGTGCACAGGGTTTCCTGCGTCATGATTTCCAGCAGTTCAGGCTGCCAGACTTCTGCATAATTTACAGTGTTGGGCATAATGTTTCTCCTTTCTTATTTAAAGCGATTCCACCGCTTTTTGCTGTCGCCTCCATCGGCTTTGGTGCCCTTGGGTTTCCCGGACGCATCCGGATCCGCCCCCAGCTTAAAGCCGCCGGATTTCTTCTTGCCGCCTTCTGCTTTCCATTCGGGGTGCCGCTTCAGTACGTTGGCCATGGCCTTGGCCACAGCTTCTTCGGTCACTTCTCCGGCTGCTTGCGCCTCAGCTGTCGCCAGTGTGACGGCATCCTGAATCATATCCGGCGCCACGCCGGCAGCGTAGGCGGCCAGCTGGCTTCTGGCGGCCAGCAATTCGGCGGTCAGCCTGGCGGTTTCGGATTCTCCTTCCGCTTTGGGCTCGGGCGGCTCTTCTGCAGGCTTTTCCACAGCGGGGTCCTTTTCTCCACCTTCCGGCTTTCCATCATCGCCACTGTCGTCTGCTGGTTTATTGGGGGCGGGGGGCTCTCCTTCTTTTTGCTCCTTGGGCTTCTCCTCCGCACCGGTGGATTCAGTGGCAGCTGGTGTGGGAGAAGGCTGTTCCGTCTCTTGCTCCTTGCCCTTTTCGGATTCGGGTTCTGCGCCAAGCGCCTGTTCCGGCTCGTCCTTCTTGCTTTTCTCCATGTTTTCTGCTCCTTTCTGCCCTGTGGGGGCCAAAAATGGGTATGAAAAAAGCAGCCTGTTACAGCTGCTTCGATCAACAAAATATTGTCATTCTCCTCTGTACTGGCAACGGCCATTTTGCCAAGCCGCGCAGTTTCCTTCCAGACAGTCCACAAATTTTGCTTCGTTGTGGTCAACGGTCTGCTGCATTGTCATTTCGCCGTCTTCACCGTATTCATATACGGTTTGTGATGTTGTGCTTCGTGTAACAGCGTATGGACATTTCATGTTATATCCTCCATGTGGCCATAGAAAAGGGGCCGTATTTCTACAGCCCCAAATAACCTGGACTTTGGCAGGCGTACCATTCTCCTGCATCTCTCGGGTTGCCCCTGTCAATACCGTCGGCGTGTGGTCGGTACGGAATCTACCACCTCAAAGCCCAGCCTTATTCTATGTGCATTATAGCACGCTTATTCCAACTTGTAAAGTATTTCCTTGTTGTGAATCAACCGGTCCCATTCCTTCTGGCGGATCTTCAAAAAAGTCAGTATAGAGTTTTTGTACTCTGGAGGATCTTCAAAGGTCGCCAGCCGAAGCGCAAGCCGAAATCTCTCTGAGCCGCCTTCTGTGGCAACCTCTTTCAGGACCATTGCGGTATTAGCCCGTCCATCTCTGATAATATAATCGGGATTCCGAATTGCTTCCGGTATATAGGAACGAAATCTTTCGTAATCAAGCGGGTGCCGGTCCCGAATGTGCTGAATTCGCTCCTCCGTTATGACGACCTCTTCTGTGGTCATCTTATCTGAAACGCACCTGTATTTCTCAATATCAAGCCGTGTAACTGCGTTCACCGAGCCTTCCCTTCTACCGCACGTACCGGGTTCTATTATGGCAGCTTCTTGACATTTTTCAACAACATTCCTCGATTGGCCAGCAGAAGTAGGTACATCTCGCCGGAGCATGTTTTCCGATTCCGCATTTTGCCGTACTCCGTCATGCCGCTCCCGCCAGTAGTCCCGGCGCAGCGCATCCCCATTATCGCTTATAAACTTCCGCAGATCTGCCTGCAACTGCCGGATTTCCGCGCTGGCCTCTTTCCTCGCTGACGGATCCTGCAGGCCGGCTGCTTTTCGCTTGGCCTTCCGGACGGCCCGCTCCATCTTCCGCTGTACGGCTTCCAGCTTGTTGATACGTTCGATTTCCGCGATATCCATAGGCTCTGGCTTTTTGGATATCCCTTCCACCCACGTACTGATGGTATGGCGGCAGTTCGGATGGAATAGTCCGCCCTTCATGGCAATGGATAGGAACATGTATTGCTTGCCGTTCCGGCTTACGCCAAAGCTGCCACCCCTGGGACCGTTGTAATCCTGGAATACATCGTCGATGTACACGCGCCCCTGCCACGGAAGGCACGTGTCCGAACATGCGCCGTATTGGCTTACCAGCACGGTGTCGATACCCAAGGCCTCCCGCTTCCTGGCTTCTCCCATCAGCATCGCCCGGGTGGCGCAAGTTCGCAGGGCCATTTCTGCATAGCTAGCAATGTTCACGCGCCGCCCATTTGCATACTCCACGCAGCTGATTCCTTGGGCCAAAAAGTCCTTTGTGGCCTCGTCTACAGCCTTCTGGTAGGTCATTCCACCGGCGTTCAGGGCGGTGGCAGTCCGTAGGATAGTCCGCCGGTACACATCGTCCATGTACCGCAGGGATGCCCGGCCAACTCTGGCTTCGTTATTCTGCATCTCATCCATAAGGGCTTGGAGCCTGGCGTCAGAAGATCGGAAAAAGCCATCAGAGCCACCTTCTACATATTGCTCCTCCAGCATCTTCTCTGTTTCTACGTTGATTTTGGGCGCATACCGCCCTAGCAGCGCCTCGTTCTCCCGTCGGAATCGCCGGACATCCCGGAGCTTAGCAGCCTGCCAGGCTTCCCAGTGCTCCGGTATGCCGTTCTGCCCGCCCTCTCTGGCCTCTTGCGCTTTGTGTCTCGCAAGGTTGCGCCGTAGGCTGCTGGTAAGCTCCAATTCCAGCTTTTCCCACAGCCCCACAATCTCCAGGGGCGTCATACTTCAAGCCCTACGGCAGGCTCGGGCAACTCCTCCACACCCCGTTCCCGCCGGATCCTGGACACCTCTCCAGCTTTCCATTCATCATCTTTGCTGGATCCCCAGAGCTCTTCCACTTGGGCCTCCACACTCATGATGCTTGCGGCGGCAGCATTGGAGATGGTCTGCACCCGGCTATCAAAGTCAGGCGCGCCATACTCGCCAAAGCTTACGGTCGCCTCATACGTGACAGGGGAGCGGCCTTGCAGAATGTCCTGAGCCGCCAAGGCGATCTGTGCCAACTGTGGCAGCGCCTTTTCCAGCGCGTCTGTAATGGCATTCCGTGTAAAGCCGGTCACATCTTTCTTCTCGCGCTGGGCCTCGGCACTGGACATTTTGCCCACGTCAATGCCCAGGGTGGCCGGGGACATGACGCCCTGCAGGCACATATCCAAAGTGGCGGTATAGCTAGCCAGGAACGCCTCATAGCGGATCTCGGGCTGCACGGTGTCAATCTTATCGGAAACAGTCTCCTTAGCCGTTTGCCCCTCGATGGTGATGTACTCAGCACCGAAGCGGTCCGGACGCATAATTGCACCGGTGCTAGGGTCTCTGGGCAACAGATTCTCCGGGATGTACCGCTGCACCCTCCCGGATCGGACTGCGTCCATCCATTGGCTTATAATCTCATCGTGGGTATCAAAAGCATCTGTCTTCTTATCAAATATGGACTGCCCACGCCCGCGCCACCGGCTGGAGGGCCAGAACTGCAGCGGCACAGCCAAGATAAAGTCTCCCGCGAATGTCACAGGCTTTAAATCAGCAGCATCTGGCTCGGCGCCCAAAGGAATCGCCTTGTCCCCATCCAGCAGTTCATACCGTACTCCTCCAGGGCTGTAAATCTCCCGCAGTAGCCGCCCTTTATCGCCAATCGGTGAAAGAAAGTGCACCTCGCGGACACGCCCGTGTCTGCGCACATACTCCACCCGATCCGCCCCCCAGAACTCCAGAATAGGGCCGTCCGAAATATCCGGGTCCAGACTGATCTTAAACGCTCCATCGCCGGTGACCAGCGTCTCCGCCACCGCCTGGCTTACCAGTCTGGGCAGATCATTGTCATCCGCCAGGGCTTGCCATCGGGCTGCAACATCGCGGTCGCTGCCAAAATCTAGGTCGGCCAAATCCGCCTTGACCACGCCTGCCAGCGTATCCACCATAATGCCAGGCAGGCCACTGTGGGCCTTGCGGATCGTCTCCTTGTCCGGTGCCGCTGCCCAAAATCGGGCCCGCGCCACGGAGTCATCCCCCAGCAGCTTAAACAACTGATCCAGCTCCGACGCATCGCCCCGGTACCAGATCTTGTTGCGCAGTACGTTGGTCTCATGATTAACCGGCTCTCGGATGGTCAGGCCCCGCCCCGGTGCCGGCTGGATTTCCAGCCAACTGCGAATCATGCTCTTCACCTTCTCCCAAAATTTCACTTTTGCACCGCCCCGATCTTGTCTTTGTACGGCAACCAGGCATACTGCTCGGCGTTCACCGCATGATCATTCCGGTCCTCCGGAGTGTTGTCCTTTTTTTCGTCCCAACTGTAGCTGTTGTACTCCTGGATCAGCGGTCCGCAAGCCTCTTCCACCACCAGGTGGTCCCCGTGGGCCAGCCAACCGCATTCCAAGTTGATTCGGTCCAACACCGGCATCTTCTTCCACGCTGGGGCAAAATCGTAGATGCAGCCGCTCAGACGCTTGTACTTTCGGCATTCGGTGATAGTCGCCTGGTCGGCACTGTCGACATATACCGTCCGGGCGAATCCCCAGGCGGCCCTCTGACGCTCCAGGAAGTCAACCAGCAGAGGAGGAATGTCGCTGGGCGCCAGGGGCTGCAGGCGGCGGGCGGCCCGATCTTTGTTGCTGTGGACTTCTACCGCCAATGTCACCTTGCGCCGGTCGGACAGGATCCCGTCAAATACAAACGCAAAAGTATCATCACTTTGCTGGCTGTACGATGTATCCACGCCACAGGATAGCTGCACCCAATGCAGTGAGGATTCCTCTATGGCGGCTCGAAGATCTGCCGCGTGGATTAGATGCCTGGACTCCAGGCTGAAAATCAGCCCCGTTGCCCTGCCACGAAGGCCCAGGATCTTATTTTTATAAAGCTTAGTCCCTGCGGGGACCATGGAAATAATTTGCTCCCGCTTCTCAGCGGAAAGACCTAAATTATGCTCAAAAGAGAAGAACCAGTGCACCCAGCCAGGCTTCTCCGGCTGGCACAACTGGCCCATAATTTCCTTTGGTGTGCCTGCCGCCCAGGCAGGAAGTGGGCGGCTGTGATCAATAAATTCTTCGTAAACCGGCAGCCCTGGATCATCTGGATTGAGCGTGGCCATAAGATAGTCGCACCGCATGGCAGCCTCCCGGACAAAATCCATGTCCGCCACGTTGATCTCATCAATGTACAGGCACCCATACTGCCCGCCCAGTGCTTTTTTCCAGCGGGCGGCATCCGAATAGCCCAGCACATAAATCACTTTGTCTCCGCCTGGTGCATGGAGAACGATGTGGGCCATTTTGTTCTCTCCGCGTCCCCCTGGCCAGTACTCTACCAGGTCGCCAAAGTCGTCCAGGACCCCTAATTCCTTCGTGATTATATTTTTCTCAATTGTTCCTTGGTCAAGGCCGGACATGATGTGCAATCGTTTGGGACTTTCGGCGCACCGGAGGATAAATTTAAACAGCCCCACTGTAGTCTTGCCGGCGGCAGTTGTGCCCTCCAAAAACTCCACAGGGGCGTTGCAGCGCAGGAATGCTTTGTACTTATCGGATAGCAGTAAATCAGCCATTGCTATCACCGCGCAACTGCGCCAGCACCTTGCCCAGCTGGCCAGTATCCAACTTGCCATCCACTTTAAGGCGATCCTGATACATGCCCAAATGCTTCCCAATCAGCTCCAGGGCGCGCAGGGCGCCCTTGCTATCGAATTGGTACTTGCCGCTCTCCACCATCTCCCGTGCCTCCGGATCCCACTCCAGCACCGGCGTAGGCTCTCGGCAGCAGCGATAAGTATCCATCAACTGCAGCACTACATAATCCTGGGTGACGGCCAGGCGTTGCACCTGATCCCGCTGTAGCTCCCGCACACGCGCGAGGATGGCCGCATTTGCAAGCAACCGTGTGGCTTGCTGCCTGGCGGATTTATCGCTGTATCCGGCGCGTATAGCCGCCTGCGTGCCATTGTAGTCCACCACATATTCCTGGCAAAATAATTCGTGTTGCTTTCTCTGCAGTTCGACCATCCGCGCCACCACCTTTCTAAAAATTTCCGAAAATAAGTCTTGACAAATACGCATTCAATGCGTATAATATAGATGTGAGGAGGAGAGAACATGAAACGTAGAGACCTGATCAAGCTCCTGGAATCCAACGGCTGGTGGCTCCTCCGCAACGGCTCAAACCACGACATATACACCAACGGCCAGAAATCTGAGCCAATCCCCCGGCACGGTGAAATCAAGGAGCAGCTGGCGAAAGCCATCATCCGGCGGCAAGGGCTGAAATAGGCCCTTGCTCGCCAGCATCACAGGAGGTGCAAACAATCATGGAAAAACTGATTTATCCCATCATCCTGCACCCGGAAGAGGCGGGCGGTTACTCGGTTGACGTCCCGGATCTGGGGATTGGCACCCAAGGCGAAACCGTTGCAGAGTGCATTGAAATGGCCAGGGACGCTATTGGCCTGTGGGGCATCTGCGAGCAGGACGCAGGCCGCCCTATCCCGAAACCATCCAACCTTGCGCCGGCACACGAACCGGACGAAATTGTGACTCTGGTGGATATCGACTTCGGCGCTTACCGCCGGGCCAACGATATGCGGACAGTACGGAAGAACGTCACGCTGCCCAGTTGGCTCTGCTATCTGGCGGAAAGTGCCGGAGTGAACTTCTCGCAAGTCCTGCAGGAGGGCCTGCGGGCCAAACTGCAGGTGGCCGACCGGTAACAGAAAAGAGGCTAGGGATCACTCCCCGGCCTCTCTTTTTTGCATACAAAAAGCCCCACCAGTCCGCCCGGTGGGGCCTTTGCTTTTTTTGGATGGTACTAGTATAGCACGTGCTTTTGGCTTTTTAGGGCCATCTTTTACTCGCCGTCCAAAAACCCCATGTTGCCGCCCACTATCCTGATAAACTCCTCGTGATATCGCCGGGCTGTCCGGTAGCTACATGGGATCGTCAGTGCCGCCCCCTCCAGAGTGTGACTTCGCCGCCAAAATACCAGATCGATAACCTTGATCCTGTCCCGTCCGCCTGGCACCCGCTCGGTTGCCTCTATCGCTTTGCGCACAGCCTCATACTCCCGTTGTTTTTGTGTGGGCAGCTCGCGGATTGCAATCAGCTCCGTGCTACGTACTGCGCCGCCTCCATGCGGCATCCCACTGTAATCTATTTCCATTGCGGGGCGTTGCCGCTCTTGCAGTTCTGCCCGCAGTGTAGGATACCGGCGGATGATGGCTTTGGCATAGCCCCACCAGTCATATCTCGGCTTGCTCATCGCCACTCCCTCCCAGTCCGCCGATCCCTAATCTCGATCCTGGCAATCAACTCAAATCCTGCCAACCCAATGATGTACTTGATTACCCGTATCACACTGTCAACCCGTTTGGCTTGCTCATCTGCCGCTTGGATTGCCTGGTATGCAGTTGGATCCGGATAGCCGGATGCATTTTCCCATGGCTTAGGCATGATTACCACCTCGCTTTCTCGCTATTCGATTTAATCGGCTGCCCGCACACCTGGCGCCTATATGGCACATCCTTGCGCGGGGGGGCAAGAGGACTGCAGCAAAATGGACAGCAGTAGACATAGCCCCCTGTGAAAAAGGACAATTGGATGTTGGGCGGTGCTGGAGTAGCTTTAGCCCTTAGCTTTTTCCGTGTCATTTTCTATTACCTTCCCTTCTGCTGGCTTCATAAAGCAAAGCCAATGTGTATTCATATTTTTACCGCTCCTATGCCCAAATAATGGAGAGTAGGGCGCTAATGGCAATATCTCCCTGAGCGGGATTTGTACCTCGCTCCATTTGAAAATGAGTACACCGTCTTTGTCCAGCACCCGGAAACACTCAGAAAAACCTTTTCGGAGCATTTCTTTCCATTCGCCTTTTAGATACCCGTATTTTAGAGCCATCCAACTGGTTTCTCCGGCCCAAGTTAGGTGCGGCGGATCAAACACTACCAGCTTATATGAGCCATCTATAAAGGGCAGATCTGTAAAGTCGCAAACCGTGTCTGGCTTGATTTCTATAAATCTGCCGGGGTAGTATTCTTGCCGTTCTACCACCCGCTTGTCGCAAAATTCTACATCGGGATTTTCTTTATTAAACCAACACATCTTGCTGCCGCAAGCTACGTCCAACACGCGCTTACTCATTCCCTACCACTCCCTCCATAGGCTGCTTTCTCTCCACCCCATAAATCGCCTCCACCAGTTTATCCGCTGCCTCGACAGATGGGGATTTCCGATATTCGGAGGAGGCGGCTTCGATGCGTTTCCACATCTGGTTTGTCCGCTCTTGCATGTCCTCTAGGAATTTGTTGATCCGGTACGCCTCCAGGATTTTGGCCTTTTCGGCCCTCCCCAATTCCCGGGACATCCCGGCCATAGTGGCGTATTGGTACAGCCCTCGGAAGGACTGGAACAAGAGCACTTGCGCCTGGCTCCTGAGGTCCGGCATTGGCTCCTGCTTATACGCTAGATCCTCCAGCTCCTCAGCGGTCCACTCTTTTGCACTCATGCCATTTCCTCCGCCCGAATGTAAATCCCAGGAATCTCCGCCCAGAACTTTTCTACGATCTCCGACGCCACCTGTGCGTCATCTTGCCAGAAGCCCACAGCAGTCATCACATCCTTCAGCAGCTTCTGAAGATTGTCTGTATCGGGCTTTGTGATCCGGTATTCCCCGTCCCTGTGACGGCCTCTGGGGAAACACCACTTAGCCGCCAGCCTGACTGCGCCAGTAAGCGGTTGCTCTGGCCGGCGCTTTGCCAGGTGATCTCGAAGTTTGGCCCTGGCTGTCTTTAGCTCTGCCGGTTCGTAAAATATCGGCTTGCCGTTTTTCACGCGAACCTGCTTCTCTTGGTGAGTCACAGTAGGTGGATTCATCGGCACGAAAAATTCGATCACCATGTTTGCGCTCCTTTCCGTTCACTTTTGCGAGGTAAATTACAAAACCAACCAACTTTTTTGATTTTTTGCAAAAGCCTGAATTGTCACGTCATGCTCAGGTAGGGGAAGGGGGCTGCTTCATAAGCCCCCTTCCTACCGTACTGAGCGTGACGACGCGAATGCGGGGATCTCTGAATACCCCCCGTAGGGGGGTAGGTTTCCCCGCACTGCGGGGATTCCTGAAAATGCAGGACTCTTCAATTTCCGGGGAATCCTGAAAACTTCAGGACATTGCAAGCTGCTGAGTATTTATAGCTACTTGAACTATCCTGATTTTTTAGGTTTCCCCGCACTGCGGGGATTCCTGGATTTTAGGATTCTCCGCAGGACCTGACAATTTTTTTATTTTCTGGATTCAGGCAAAAACCGAACTTTTTGACCCAATCTCGAATGGTACGCTCTGAGACATTCCGCCCGGAATTGGCGTACCAACTCATCAAGTCAGTAATTGTAGGCGGCTCACCGGCGTTGCAATTCTCCACGGCATCTGCAAATTCCTCAGCCTTATTTCGCCGCTTTAGCTCAGCGCTTTCCTTCGCTTTGCGGCTCCCTCGCTTCCAATTTGGCTCCTGCGAATCCGGCTCCAGATCCCCCAGAACGCCGGAATCATCCGCCAAGTGAACCGGGTACCGGAACCACAAGTTGACCGGCGGAAACTTGGGGAATTCCCGCAGAGTGCCCTCTACGCGCCAGGCAGTAACGGCTTTGGCCGCCTCTTTTACAGCCTCTGCTCGGGCCTGTACGCCCTCAAACAGCCATCTGGGGATACTGCCCTGGATGATATTTCTCAAGGCTGCAGCGCTGCACATATCGTCCTGGGATACCTGCTCCAACAGCTCCGGTCGGTCGCTGCGGATCCACTGCAGATAGCTCTCTGCAGCCGCTTTGTTTTGCTGCTGGGTAATCGCGGCCTCTGTCAAATCCAACTCCACCAGATCCAGGAGCGCGTCTGGATCCCGGGCAAATACGCCAGATCCAGAGGCCCGGTCCATGGATTTCTTGCCGCCCTGGGCGCCTTTGGAGTGGTGGTGGCAGTAAATCACGGCGCAGCCCAGATCTGTACAGACCTTGTCAAATTGATTACAAAAGTTGGCCATCTGGTCTGCGCTGTTCTCATCGCCAGTGATTACTTTATAAATGGGATCTATGATGATTGCGATGTAATTTTTCTTAGTCGCCCGCCGGATGAGCTTCGGCGCCAATTTGTCCATGGGTACCGACTTGCCGCGCAGATTCCAGATATCTATATTGGAGATGCTTTCTGGCTTCCAGCCCAGGGCGGCGTATACATCCCGGAACCGGTGCAGGCAGCTGGCTCGATCCAGTTCCAGGTTGACATATAGGACTTTGCCCTGGGCGCACTGCCACTGGAGCCACTTCTCGCCCTCGGCAATGGCAATGCATAGCTCGATCAAGGCAAAGGATTTTCCAGCCTTGGAGGGCCCGGCCACCAGCATCTTATGGCCTTGGCGCAGTACGCCCTCGATCAGGCACGGGGCCAGCGGAGGCAGGTTGTCCCAGAAATTGGATAGGCTCTCCAGGTCGGGCAGGTCGTCGTTCACGCCCTCAATCCATTCCTGCCACTCTTTCCAGCTGCTTTTTCCGATGTTGGCATCAATGATATACTGTTTGTTTTCGCCGCGCTGTACGCCCGGCATCCGGCTCAGGCGGGACGGATTCTTGTTCTGCGTATCCACCGCCATGCCGTTCTTTTTCAGCACATCATAGAGATAGTCCACCCGTTTGCGATACTCATCATAGTTGGCTGCTTCGATACGCACAATGGCGTGGACACTCTTTCCGCCGGAGTACACCAGGCAGGCAACCGGCAGTTCCAATTCCCGGATCATGGCGTATTGTTTCTCCAACTCCATGGTGTCAGATTCTACCAAGGCATATCGATAATCAGTAACATTCTCATTCTTGCAGCCGCGCCCATCCATAGGATTAAAGCGGATCCAGGCCCCTACCTGTGGGTTGTAGTCGCCCAGGACGGCTCCAATGTCCCCGTTGCAATGGTTGAGCTGCTCAATCAGTTCTCCTGCTGTGCGGTCCCAGGAGCCCTTAGAAGGAAAGTATTTTCCGTCTTTCTCCCAGCTGGCGGTGACATAGCCCACGTTTTCAGATGCTTCAAACAGCGTTTCCAGATACTCGGTCAACTGTCGCACCGGGTCCCAAATCGGTGGCTCGTGGAACTCCCGGTCCTCCAGCCAGGAGCTATCCACAATCTTATAGTCATCGCCGCCAATCTCATCATCCCATTCCAGGGCATGGCCGCCAGAAGCCGGCGCCCAGCCTTGTTCCTTAGCCAACTGGACGATGGTCCCGCCGGTAATCGGGGTGGGGCTGCCCCGGAAGCTCTCCCACTTCCGAGCGCAATCCCCCGGGTGGTACCGGTGGCTATCCGCTTGGCTCCAGGCGTCCCAGGCGGAGCACTCATACCCCTCCGCCTTTAAAGCCATCCCCACATTGATCCAATCCTGATAGTCCAGCATGGCCGGATCAATGTGTTGCAGTATTTCCAACAGATCAGTTCTGCGCTCCATTACTGGTCCTCCAATCGTAAGTCTTGGGGTCTATGCCTTTTGGGCATCCCCGCCATCCGGTGGCAGCGATTCGATCTATCATCTTTTTGGCGGCCTCGAAAGGCCATTGCCCCACATGCCGGAATCCGTATTTCTCCAAGCAACGGATCTGCTTCGGCGTAGTCAGGCCGGCAGCCCGGCGCTTATCCAATCTGTCAAGCAGCATGGCAGCTTTCCCAGCACTTCCGATTTCATCCGGAAAAATTCCCAGCCTTTCCAAGGTGCTGATCTGCTTAGTGGATGGTGGCCCCATCTCCCAGCCAAATGACGGCACATAGCTGGACAAATCTTCCGCCTGGATGGACATTTCGAATTGCAGGGGATCCACCAGCTTGCGCTTCCTGGATTTCATTTCAGCCAGTTTGTTAGCCAAGGCTTCCTCTCGCTGGGCTACCACATCCTCGCTGGCCTTCTGCTCTGCCTCTTCAATGTCCACCGGGCAGCCGGCTTCCGCAATGTCTTCAGTCATTTTCTCCGCCACCTCTGCATTTTCACAAATTAGGCTGGCAGGGTGGCAAAGTTCGTGGCGCTCGGTGTGCCACAAAAAGTCCAACAGAAGCAAATGATCTTTTCCTGGGCTGAGCCTGGTACCGCGTCCTACCATCTGACAGTACAAGCTCCGGATTTTGGTGGGCCGCAGGACTACAATGCAATCCACAGACGGGCAATCCCAGCCCTCCGTGAGCAGCATGGAGTTGCACAGGACGTTGTACTTTCCATTTGCAAAGTCCTGCAGGATCTCCGCTCGATCCCGGCTCTCGCCGTTGACTTCCGCCGCTCGAAAACCGGAACTATTTAAAATGTCCCGGAATTTTTGCGACGTTTTTACCAACGGCAAAAACACCACAGTTTTCCGGTTGACGCATCTGGCAGCCATCTCCTGGGCAATAGAGTGCAGATATGGATCCAGCGCCGTGCCCAGATCCCCAGCTTTAAAGTCTCCAGACTGGACGCCAACACTGCTGAGGTCCAGCCTCAAAGGGATGGTCTCCGCCTTGATGGGAGACAGGTAGCCCTCCCGGATAGCCTTGGCCAGAGTATACTCATAGGCCAATGAATCAAAATACTGCCCTAGATTGCGCATGTCGCCCCGATCCGGCGTTGCGGTGACGCCCAGCACATTGGCGTCCGGAAAATGCTCCAGCACCCGCTGGTATCCGTCTGAGAGGCAGTGGTGGGCCTCGTCCACAATAATGGAGGTAAAATAGTCCCCCGAAAATTGCTCCAGACGCTTCGGCCGCTGCAGGCTTTGCACCGAGCCAACCACAACACGGTACCAGCTGCCTAGGCACGTTTCCTCCGCTTTTTCGGTCGCGCAGCATAGGCCGGTCGCCTGGTGCAGCTTGTCGGCAGCCTGCTCCAGCAGCTCTCCCCGGTGCGCCATAATCAGCACCCGGTGTCCTTGGCGTACCAGCTGCTCGGCCAGCTTGCAGAATACAATCGTTTTCCCGCAGCCGGTGGGCAGCACCAGTAGCGTCCGGCGATTGCCGGACTGCCACTGGCTCTGGATCCCATCAATGGCTGCCTTTTGATATGGACGTAGCTCCATCAGAATTTACCTGCCCATTTGGGCGCAGATGCCGCCGGAGCAGAGGGCGCGGGGGGTGTAGCGCCGGCAGAAGCGGATTGTCCGGAGAAGAAGCCGGGGTCGAAATCATAGAATTTTTCCACATCGTTGGTTTCGCTCTTGGTCCCATCTTTCTTATTGTATTCGCGGGGCTTAAAGCGCCCTCGCCCTTTGGCGCCAACCACAGCGTTCCACTGGGGGCGGAGCTTTTCCCCGTGCTTCTTCTGCCCAATCGCCCGGAAGAATTCAGAGATCTTCCACTCCAAGCTGGACCACAGAATCAAGTCATACTTGACAAAAGCGACTCCGTTGGACGTGTCCACGGCAAGGGTCAGCACCGCTTTGTTGCAAGCGGGAATCTTGGCGCTGCCGGGGAAGCGTGCTCGCTCGAAGGCGGAAACCGTGAAATTGTAATCTCCCTCCTCCAGTATGATGTACTGGCCTCCATCGTTAGAGATCTCGTCATCCCATCCAATTTCGTGGGCATCATTGATGTATTCGCTCATTTTCGCATCCTCCTATCAAAATGGCAACGGCCTATCCTGGAGCGCCATTGCTACGATGTTATCCCACTGTGGGATAATCCACCCGTCTACAAATCCTTCTGCCTCCAGGACACTCCACGGTGTATCCTCCGGATAGTATCCTTTCTTGGAGAATACTTTTCGGACTTCTTCCTCAAAAACGCTTGACGTTTGCATTAAAGCAAATACTTTATCCGGGATATCACTCTGCTGCACAGGTGCAGGCTCGGGAGGGATCTCTGGCGCTTTTGTGGCAGGGGCTGAGCCGTTGGGTGTATCGCCGATCTCCGGTGCTGGCGCAATTGCTGGTGCTGGCGCCGGAACCGGTGGAGCAGTAGCCGGCTGCCCGTCAATGCAATGCGCAATTTGCGCATACTCCAGCGGGAGTTCTTCCGGCAGTCCGTGCCGATTTTTGGCATCCCAGCACGGGTGATGGGAAGTGTGCAGCACGCGCTTTCCGCCTTGGGCCTTATGCTTTTTCCCTTCCTTATCAGTGGCTACGACATAAGTCTTGTAATTGGCAAACAATACCATATCTGCCCACTCCTTGACCAAAGGTGCTACCTGTTTGGTCAATTTCATCTCCCAGCGATCATATGCACCCATTTCGTCCGGCTGCTCAAACTTGCGCATTTTTGCGTGGGCGGTCACTACTACATTCATCCCGGCGTTCACAACATCCTCCAGAGCGTTCAGCAGCCGGCCGAACTCCTCTTGCAAGTATGTGTATCCCTTACCATATCCAAAGTCCTCAATGCTTTTCTTTTGGCTTTTTGCGCAGACTTCAGCAACGCAGAGTTGCTCTGCCCAGTCTGCTGTGTCAATCACCACAGTTTTGCAGATGTCTGGGGATGCCGCAAATTGTTTTACAGTTGTCAGCAGCTCAGTCCAGCTACCGGGCTTGTCCACCCGGCGGACGTCCATGTGATAGGTGCTCCCCTCAGTGTCGATAAATACCGGATCCGGGAAGCTGGCCGCGAAGGTGGTCTTTCCGATTCCTTCAGGGCCATAGATTACAATCTTCTGAGGGCGCGGGACTTTCCCGCTTTTGATATTTAGCATATCAGAATACTCCTTTCTGCCAAGGCCTACCTTGAGGCAGCTCTGGCATTGTTGCGCTGGCCGCCACTCCATCCTCGATGATGATGGAGCACTCTCCACCGGTGGAAACTCTGGTGGCGATGGCCTGCAGGCCTTGTTCTTGCAGCCAGGCCCCAAATTCTCGGAGCGTGTGCAAATCCATCTGCTCCAGCTTGTCCAACAACACGAAGCCGCACCTGGGATTCAGCGCCCGGACAATGGCGGTGGATACTCTCAGCTGGTCGCTGCCGCTCATGGCGTCCCATTTCTTGCCGTGGTAGGTCAGCTCCCCATCTTCCACGGAGAGGCCCTCCAGGGGTAGTTGAGCGCCGTTCAATAGATCGTATTTTTGCTTCCGGATTCCTTCCAGCTCAGTGGTCAGCGCTTCGTACTGGCCACTATACCCTTCTGCCTCTTGCTCTGCTTTTTCCCGGTCGCAATTGGCCCGGATCTTGATGTTGATAGCCTCGATATTTTGCAGGTCGGTCTCGATTTCGGCAGTAGATTCATCTTGGAGGTCCAGCACATCAAGCTGAGCAATCCGCAAATCAACCAGTACTTGTTCTAGGGTTTGCTTGGCTTCTGCCAATTCGGCCTCCAGATTCTGGACCAATTGCTCACAGTTGCTTTTCCTGAGTTCCAACTGTTCCGCCTGATTACGCTTTCGCTGATTCTCTCCGTTCTTCGCCAGGATAGCCTGCTGCCTCTGGATCAGCTCCAGGGCTGATACAGGCTTGTCGGGGACGCCGGCATAGAGCGGCATCTCTTTGGCGTGCTTCTTTTTCTGATCTGCGATTTGCCCGATCGCATGGCGTTGATTGTAGATTTGCTTCTCCTGGAGCTCCAGGGTGGCCAGCCGATCGCCTACGCCGATGATTTTTAGCAGCGTATCAGCTTTTTCCTTCCCGGATGCTTCCATAAACTTGGGCAGATTCAGCGCCAGTTCTTCCGCAAAGCTGTTCAACAGCTGCTGCCCAGCTCTTTGGCCGGCGGGATCACTCACTTTCAGAGCAGAGTTCTCCCCGGATCTCTCCACCACCAAGCCGTTGGATAATTCCAGCCGGATTCTGGGCGGGATTACAGAGCCATCTCGGGTAGGGGCACTGGGACGGTACCGATCCCCGCCCAGCGCCCAGGCGATAGCGTCCAACACAGAGGTTTTCCCTTGGCCGTTGTTCCCTCCGATCACAGTCAGGCCGGCGCTGGTGGGGACAATTTGCACCGCCCTGATGCGTTTCACATTTTCCAGCTCCAGGCTGGAGATTTTTACAGATTCCATGCTTTACTTTTCCTCCATTTCTGCTATAATAGAGGCGGATGAGTGCTATTCTCCGCCTTTGCCGCTTCCCGAAGTTGCAGCTTCGGGGGCGGCCTTTTTTGCTGCCGGTACGCCATTGCTCAGCAGCCGGGTAATGGCGGCAGGGTTGTGGGCGGCAGCCCACGCCAGCCGCCGGCGGAAGTCTGCCGTAGCCTGATCCCACCGTTCGGCGCGGCTGCAATTGTCTGTCAAAGGGGTTTGTACGTTTACGACCAGGCAATTTCTTGGCCCCCACGGTTCCCCCCTGTTGGTCCTCGTGATACCAAGGCCTGGCGCATAGCCTTGATCGATGGACCAGTCGTAGAATGGCTCAAACCTGTCCCAGCCCGGGACGTGCGGTTCTTGCCGAATTTTGCGCCACTTGGCGCGGAGGTTCGTTCCGTGTGGCAACTCTTTGATTTTCAATTTTATTACCTCCCTAAATATTTTTGTACAATAGTTCCAAATTCGCCCCGTATTGAGCTGTT
>ERZ772883.773-NODE-773-length-29821-cov-8.900020_pt1 | contig 29821 bp, 20 predicted proteins | sample MGYA00580575_ERZ772883 | MGnify/ENA primary metagenome ERZ772883 (study PRJEB29015, sample SAMEA2737666) | human gut metagenome | biome: human gut; feature: human-associated habitat; material: faeces | place: China | collected 2012 ...
TTCGTAATTTTGCAGCGTTAAACGAATAAATAATCATAATGATGAATACAACGAAAATCTTGGCTTTCAGAAAGCCGTTACTGATGATCGCTCTGCTGAGCATTGCGCCAGCCTTGGGTGTTGTAGCGCAAGATAAACTTTATAAGGATGAGTTCCCGCTGGGCGACATCACCCTTCTTGACGGACCATTGAAGCATGCCCGCGACTTGAATGTGCAGGTGCTTCTGAAATATGATTGCGACCGCATGCTGGCCCCTTATCGCAAGGAGGCTGGCTTGCAGCCTCGTAAACCTTCTTATCCCAACTGGGATGGACTGGACGGACATGTGGGCGGACATTATCTGTCGGCTCTTGCCATCAATGCGGCCACAGGTAATGAGGAGTGCCGCAAGCGCATGGAATATATGATATCCGAACTCCAGCTGGTGCTTGATGCCAACAATCAGCGTCCTGAAGCCTGGTGTCATAACTATATAGGTGGTGTTCCGAATAGTGCCAAGATGTGGACGGCTTTCAGTAAGGGCGATTTCGGACCTTACTTCGGAACATGGGCACCTTTCTATAATATTCATAAGATGTATGCAGGTCTTCGTGATGCATGGCTCTATTGTGGAAATGAACAGGCAAAGAATCTCTTTCTGAAGTTCTGCGATTGGGCAGTGGACATAACACGTGATTTGAGCGATGAACAGATGGAGAAAATGTTAGGCAATGAGCATGGAGGCATGAACGAAGTGCTTGCGGATGCATACGCTATTACCGGAGAGCAGAAATATCTGAATAGTGCTCGCCGATTCTCTCACAAGCTGTTGCTGGTGCCAATGGAAGAAGGCAAGGATTGTCTAGACAATATGCATGCCAATACACAGATTCCGAAGGTTATCGGATATCAGCGCATCGCTGAGTTGGCTCATGATGTGCAATATCACAATGCCAGCGAGTATTTCTGGGAAATTGTGACACGTCAGCGTTCGCTGGCTTTGGGAGGAAACAGTCGGCGTGAGCATTTTCCTACTAAGGAAACATGCATAGACTATATCAACGACATCGATGGTCCGGAGTCTTGCAATACCTATAATATGTTGAAACTGACAGAGGACTTGAATCGAGTGAAACCTGATGGAATGTATGGTGACTTTTATGAGACTGCGATGTTCAACCATATCCTCTCTACCCAGCATCCGCAACATGGTGGCTATGTCTATTTCACTTCTGCCCGTCCTCGTCATTACCGCAATTATTCTGCTCCTAATAAGGCAATGTGGTGTTGTGTGGGAACAGGTATGGAAAACCACGGAAAGTACGGACAGTTTGTCTGGACGCACGATAAGGGTGTGAAGGCGGAGGATGATGCGCTCTATGTGAATCTCTTCGTGGCTTCCGAATTGAATTGGAAGGATCGAAAAATGATTCTTCGCCAGCAGACTGCCTTTCCTTATGCAGAAACATCTGTCATAGAAGTAACCAAGGGTAAGGGGACTTTTATCCTGAAAGTTCGCAAGCCATCCTGGTGTGACAACTTCACCGTGACAGGTGTTGGCTTCGATATCAACAGTTATGAGGAGAATGGTTTTGTTTGTATCAAAAGAAAATGGAAGAAAGGAGATAAGTTAAAAATCTCTATGCCTATGCACGCTTCCATCAAACCGATGGTCAATGTGCCTCAGTATGTGGCAATCATGTATGGTCCTATCCTGCTCGGCATGAAGACTGGAACGGAGGATATGCGTTCGCTCATAGCAGATGATAGTCGTTTCGGACAGTATGCCGGTGGAAAAAAGTTGCCTCTAAACAAGGCTCCAATCCTTTTGCCAAAACATCTCAACGATATTGCGAAGGACTTGAAGCCTATTTCTGGCAAGCCATTACACTTTAAACTTGGTACCCATATGGAGAATGCCATCGAAGGTGAATTACAGCCTTTCTTCGAGATTCATGATTCTCGCTACATGATGAATTGGTTGGCTCTGGGTGAGAATGAATATAGGAATTATATGCAGAAGTTGGCTGCAGAGGAGAGGGAAAGTCAGGAATTGGAGGCTCGAACTGTGGATAAGGTAAGTCCGGGAGAGCAGCAGCCTGAGACTGACCATCGCATGGAGGCTGATGCTACTGAGCATGGCAATACAGAAGGTGTCTTCTTCCGTGATGCGAAGGATGGACATTTCTTCAGCTATCTGATGCAGACTAAAGGAGAGAGTAATCTTAGTCTCCAACTTAAGTTCTGGGGGCAGGATGAGTGGCGCACTAGTGAGTTTGATATCTACATTGACAATCAACTTCTGACAAGTGTAAACAACAGTCATCGTTGGCGCACCACCCAGTTTAAGACCGTTGATTATGCCATTCCTTCTGAGTTTGTTAAGGGCAAGGAGGAAGTAAGAGTGAAGTTTGTGGCACATAAGGGAAAACAGGTTGGTCAGATTTATGGAGTTCGACTTGTGAAGAATTAATTGATAAGGAACGTTTATATCAGAAAAGCTGATTTCGCATGTTACGAGGTCAGCTTTTCTGTTTTAGATATCCAAAAAACGCTTCGCACTTTGTTTGGTGCGAAGCGTTTTTTTTAGAATGTATTGAATGTATTATTTGATGTGGATGGTGTAATTCTTGCTGATGCCCTTGTATGTGCATTTTACATAAGCCTTGTCTTGCAAGGTCTTAGGCTGAAGAATCGCTATCTCCACATTTTTGTTGGTGGATGATGCTGTGATATGAGGAGCGGTCTTTTCACCATCTTGCAATGCGGCGATGACATCATACTCATTGTAACCGAAGTTGCCATTCTCATTGGTCATTCTCGTTGGAATGGTAGGAACATCCAGTTTCCTGCCGTTCATCTTGATTTCGATGGTAGGCGATATTGGGCATTCCATGTTCTCGCCCTTCTTGGTGAATCCGATGCCCTCCAGTTCGCAAAGTTGTTTGCCTTCACCTTCTGTGATGAGATAGATGGCATGTTTCTTGCCGATACCATCGACCTTGTCAGCTACGTCCAGTGTCAACTTTTGGATTCCTTGTGCAGAAGTCTGGGTAGGCACGGTTAGCTCACCAAGCAATTTGCCTTTCCATGTCTTGTTTGCCCATGGACCATCCATCATTACTTTGATTTTGAAGCTCTTTTGCGTTTTTGCCTTCACAAAGATATTAAGATGGGTGCCGTTTCCTTTTTTTGTTCCCTCAAAAGGTTGCAATCCTTTCTGTGCTTTGCTGAGACCGCCGAATCCGAAATACTTGAATCCAACGATGTCACCAGCGTTCATGTTTACAGGCATGTGGTTGTTCCATACGTCCCAGGCATCCTGCATGGCTTGGTTGTTGCTCAGATAGCTGGCGATACCAGCAGAATAGTAGTGGTATGGATTCAAGCCGTATATCTGGAATCCTTCCGAAGTGACTTCTGCTCCCGTGTATTCTGTGTTGTCGGATGCTTTGGCGGTCCAGATGCCTTTCTTGTTGTATGGATCGTATGCCCTGATAACCACTTTTCCGCCTTCTTCCACAGATTTCTTATCCCATTGGATGGTAACGGGAGCAACGACAGACTGACGGGCAAATCCAAATCCACGTGGTGGGCGATGATAGAACACATACCATTGACCGTTGATTTCTTGTAGGCTTCCATGGGTGTTATGGGCGGCATTGCTGGTGATTAACTTGGTGCCGTCTTCGTTAGGAACCACTCCACGTGAGTCAACCAATACACCACCATTTTTCCATGGACCTAATGGGGTGTCTCCATAGGCATATCGCAAGGTGGAGTTGGTGTTGCCTAATCCGTATTCCTTTCCGGAATAGCCGGAGTAAATCATCACATACTTGTTGCCTACTTTTCGGATGGATGATGCCTCGAAGAAGTTGAAATCTGTAGGCTTCTGTCCCTTGACGATAGGGTAGGTTGTTCCCTTAGGGTCTCTTACGTTGCCTTGTGCGTCGCAAGCTGGCAGCGAGTACTTGATGAGCTCAGTACCTGGTCTGAGCGAGTACATGGTGCTAGGGTCAATTTGTGCGGCTGATGAATGTTGGAATCCCCAGTAGCCGTATGCTCTGAATCCTGTGTCGTAATCTGCATCTTTTGGGTCAGTGATATTCTCGATATATACGGAAGGGTCGAAGTCGAGGATGCTACCAGGCAGCTCCTCCGTTCCATCTGCATTGAGGTTGATGGGGATGAAAGGACCATCAGGTCGCTTGCCTTTGCAGACCATTCTCACACGCTTGTATCCTCGGGAGTGAGGATAGAGATAGTAATCTTTTGTTCCATCTTTTCGTTTTATCTCTACCAAATCGGGAGCAAACATGGTGTCCCATTGGTTGTTGATGTGATAGGAAAAAATGGCTCCCTCGTCTCTCCACTGGGTGAGGTCTTCTGTTGGGGCAGACCACATGCGTATGTCTGATCCGCAGTAAGACTTGAAAGATGTGTCGTGAGAGCCTATGATGTAAGCTCTGTACTTCCCTGGGTTGTCTGGGTCTTCGAATACTCTAGGTTCTCCGTCTGGCACATGTTCCCAAAGTGGAAGATATGGATTTTGTGCCATGCAAGGAGTGTTGAGCGAAAGCAATGGGATGGCTGTGAGCATGAATCCCATGCACTGATTTTTGATTTTTGTCATATTGCTATATATAAATTATGTTTGTGCTTGCAAAGTTATAAAAATAATGACATAATTGATGTTTCGTATGTTCCTTAAACATATAGTATTGTTACAAGTTTAAATTTGCGATGTTTTTGCAACATATAGAAAGGTAATCTATGTTAATGGTAAGATGGCAGGTCATCATGTTGGCGCTTTAGTCTTAGATATTGACTGAATTGGGCAGTATTTATCATATTTTTGTTGATGTGGGAATGTATGCTAAAGTGTTTGGAACATGGAGAAAAGTTGTTCTTGGAGCAAAGTTGTACCTTTGCATAAAAAAGAGAATAGGTTGGGCAATCCCCTTCTTCTCTATTTTTCATATTTTCTCTATTTACAATAAAATTACAGTATGAAATTTCAAATGAAAATCAACTTTCCATGGTCAAGGCCTCTCTTGGCCTGTTGTTTTGTGATGTTTGCCCTCACAACAATGGCTGATTCCTTTATCAGCTTCCGACAGCAAGGGGGAGCATTTCCTATTTCCACCGCCTCTCAGATGTCTGGTATCTGCATGGATGCTCACGAAAAACAAGGTGTGAAAAGAGCAGCGGAAGACCTGCGTAAGGATATCTATACCGTGTCGGGTCGTTCACCCAGAGTGTGCTGCCAGGGCGAGGATGTGGTGCGTTATCCCATCCTCATTGGCACATACGGAGTGAGTGAAGCTATTACTCGCCTTGCCAAGAAAGGCATCTTGCCAGAGCGTTCGCTCAAGGGCAAGTGGGAGAGCTTTGTCATCAAGACCATTGATCATCCTGCCAAGGGCATGGAGCGTGCCTTGGTGGTGGCAGGTAGCGATATGCGTGGCACCATCTATGGCATTTACGAGATTTCCCGACAGATGGGGGTGTCGCCTTGGTATTGGTGGGCGGATGCACCGATAGCCAAGCATGAGGAGGTCTTTGCCAAGCCATGCTCTGTGGAGAGTGGAGAGCCGAAGGTAAAATATCGTGGTTTCTTCATCAATGATGAGTTCCCTTGTATGACCACCTGGGCTAGAAATAAGTTTGGGGGCATGAACGGCCAGATGTATGCCCATGTCTTCGAACTCCTTCTTCGCCTCAAGGCAAACTGCCTCTGGCCTGCCATGTGGGGCTCGTTCAAGGAATACAAGCCTTTGGTACCTATCCTGAAGGATGAGAACGGACTGTATGAGGGCAACTGCTTCAATGAGGATGATCCGGAGAATGCCCGACTGGCTGATGAGTATGGCATCGTGATGGGTACCTCGCACCATGAACCTATGCAGCGTTCACAACAGGAATGGATACGACATAAGAAGGCCTATGGCAACGGTGAATGGAACTGGTTGACCAACAAGAATGCCATCAAGCGTTTCTTCCGAGAGGGAATCGAGAATAGCAAGGGTTACGACAAACTGGTAACCATCGGCATGCGAGGTGACGAAGATCGTCCGATGACCGATGCAGGTAGCCGTGAGGCAAACTTCCGATTGATGGAACAGATTATTGCTGAGCAGCGTAAGATTATCAGTGATGTTACCAAGAGGCCTGCCTCTGAGACACCGCAGGTATGGACGCTCTATAGCGAGGTGCTCGATTATTATGACCAGGGACTCAAGGTGCCCGATGATGTCATCGTGATGCTTTGCGATGACAATTTCGGTCATGTGCGCCGACTTCTTGATAGAAAGAAAAATTTCCACAAGGGCGGCTATGGTATGTATTATCATGTAGGCTATTATGGTGCCCCAAGAGCCAGCAAGTGGCTCACCATGTCGCATATCGCCGAGATGTGGGAGCAGTTGCAAGCCACTTTTCAACATGGTGTGGATAAACTCTGGATGCTCAATGTCGGTGATATCAAGCCCCATGAGTTTGCCATCGACTTTTTTATGAACATGGCATGGAATCCCGATGCCTTCGATGCCAGCAACCTGGAGCAATATGCACAGGGATTCTGTGCCCAGCAGTTTGGTGATAAAGAGGCGAAAGAGGCTGCTCGTCTCTTGATGAGCTATGGAAGATATGCGTCTAGGGTGCAAGCCGAATTGCTGGATGACAAGACATACAATTTGCAGACGGGAGAGTTTAAGGGCGTACGGGATGAATTCCTGGCCTTGGAGGCACGAGCCCTGCGTCAGTATATCACCCTGGATGAGACTGCGAAAGATGCCTATCAAGAGTTGGTTCTCTTCCCAATACAAGGCATGGCTAATCTTTATGATATGTATTACTCTTTGGCGATGAACAAGCAACTCTATCGTGAGGGACGTATTGAGGCTAATTCATGGGCAGATAGGGTGGAGGAATGTTACAAGAGAGACTCCTTGCTCTGCGACAATTATAATCACCATATCGCCAATGGCAAGTGGAATCACATGATGGATCAAGTGCATATCGGCTATCAAAACTGGCATGCCCCGCAGCATCAAGTTATGCCTATGGTATATCGCATTCAGCAGAGTACCCCTTTTGCCGTTACGCAGCCTAGTACAGGCTACGTGTTTGAGCAAGATGGCGGCATGGTGGTGATGGAGGCAGAGCATCTCTTCTCACTGGCACCTGCTGAATCAGAGAAGTCGCAGTGGAGACTCATCCCAGGTTTAGGACGGACGAAGTCGGGTTTAGCTCTCTTCCCATATACCCAGCCAACAACAGGAGCGTATCTTACCTATAAGATGAGATTTAAGGCAGATATGGATTCGGTGGATGTACATCTTATTACCGATGCAGTGATGCCATTTGTGCTGGGTGGTCATTATGTGGCAGTGTCGCTGAATGGTGGCAAGGAAGAGATTGTAGGGCTGAATCAGAATCTGAACTGGGAGCATAAGTACGACTTGATGTATCCTACAGCCGCATCGCGCATCATTGAGAAGAAGGTGAGGATGGCTGTAGAAAACACGGGGAAGACTGAACATACCTTGAGGCTTCGTCCTATGCAGCCTGGTATTGTATTTGAGAAAATACTCATAAATCTTGGTGGGTATAAACCTACTCATCTGGGAATGCTAGAGAGTCCTTACGTGAAGTAAGGGCGCTCTCTATACTTCATGTCGGAAAGAATATCTTCTCGGGTTGGAGAAAGTATCATTCCGGGTGCTAGGAAGTAACTTCTCCATTGTTCCCACTAGGCTCAGCAGACCTGCTGAGCCTAGTCAGCAGGTCTGCTGACTACAGTCGGCACCTCTGTCGAGCCTAGTGGGAACATCTTGTTGTCGTAAATCTATGACCTCTTTAGGCGTACGAATGGTTGGCAGCTACGTTATCATCTGCTCTCAAGCATACGCTTCATGTCGTGATGATAGACCCAGAGATTGTCTTGGAGCAGGTGGTTATCAATCCAGACAACAACAGATATAGCTATTTTGGGCAAAACTTGTAGGTATAATGTCTTAAATATGCTTTTCTGAGGACTTTGAAAGAGTATTGGAACATGAAACAAGGTTTTGGGAACATAAACCAAAGCCTTGTTTCTCTTTTTGCAGTAAATTTGCAGCCGAAACAGAAACAAATGTATAAGAATGAATCTGATGTCTAGTAATATAGATGTATAATATAACATATATTTTTTTTAAAAACTTAAAGATTATGAAGAAAAAGTATACGAAACCAGTAGTGGAGGTGTATGAAATGCAACTCCAGGGTGCATTGTTGGCAGCCTCCGATCCTAAGGAGCTTGAACTTCCAAAGGATGATGAATTTTATGAAGGTCCGCTAGGATAAACTTATGTCTGGTAAGTAGATAATAAGTAATTTGTTTGTTGGAATTAATAATTAGAAATAGAATAGATTATGAAAAAATTTATACTTTCTGTATGTGCTGCCCTTATGCTTTTCTGTGGGGGGGCATCTGCTAAGGTCTCTACAATGAAGAGCAGTTTCTTCTTAGGAAGTTCTGCTGCATCCTATAATGAAGAGACTGGCAAATTTGAGTGGTCAACGACATGGAACAACATGATGGACTTATTTAGAAACTTGCAAGGTCAAGTTTCTAAATACAAGCATCTGAAGATCAAGCTCAGTGAGGCAACACATGGCTATCGTTTGCTCTTTTATAAGGGCAATGACAATGTTATCATATTTAAGGATGCAACAGATCTTACTGTTGACTTGGATCTTACGAAATTGGAGTTGAAGGAAGGTTGGACCATCGATGACATAGATAGAATCTGTATAGCTGGTGCTGCAGATGGCACTGGCTCCTTTACTATTATGCCAGCTGACGTCACCCTTGAGACAGATGACATTGAGACTCTGACCGTTACCACCACGGTGGGTGCAACCTCTGATTTTAACGCCCCATTCCAGTAGTACAACGGTACTGAGCCTAGAACCCAAGAAGTGGAGAATAATTTCGGTAAGACAGGAGAAGGAATCTATGTTTTGTGGGGATATAACAATAATAACAGTAAGGATGAGGGCTATTTCAATCTGAATGGTTATAGTGCTCTCCTTGTGAAGGTTAACAATTTTGATGCAACCAAGAATCAGACATTCCGTGTAATGAATGCGGACGGTGATTATGACGAAATAAATATGACAAGCAAAGAGACATTGGTTCCTTTCAAAGTCTCTAAGTGTACATCACTGAAAAGTGCATCTGGGCACACTCTTGAGCAGGAAATCACCTCCATCGACTTCATCGGTGAGTATCAGGCTGTCAACACAGAGTCACCTTTCGATATCGCAGCATCCACGGGTTCTAATGTCTCTTACGACCGTACTTTCACCAAGGACCAGCCATGCACCATTTGCTTGCCTTTTGCTTTGACGGCAGATGAACTGGCTAAAGTAGGTAAGGCTTATACCTTGTCAGCAGTAAGTGGTTCTACGGCAACCTTTAACCCAGTGCAAAAAATCGAGGCTTACAAGCCATACCTCTTGATACCATCCGATGGTGGTAAGCTCTTGGAGAATATTGATGCAACCAAGGACATCACTGCTCCTACTGAGGCTAAGACATCTGTACATGGAAGCTATTCTTTCGTAGGTACGCTTCAGGCTAAGAAGTCTGTCAAGACACCAAAAACGGAGGTTTATGGATTCAGTGCAGACGGAGGCAAGTTTGTACGTGTAGGCGAAAATGCTAGCATTGATGCCTTCAGAGCATACATCTCTGTTCCAACTACGGCTCTTTCTACTGCAGCTTCTCGTTCTATTGACATCGATTTCGGTGGTACAACTGGCATCAATGAGATTCAGAATGCCCAGTCTTCTTCAGCTGCTGCAACCTATGATGTTACTGGAAAGCGTGTAGGCAAGAACTACAAGGGCGTAGTGATAAGCAATGGTAAGAAGATGATTCAAAAGTAAAAAATAAGAATTCATACAAAATCCTGTTAACGAGGGCGCTTCGGCAAGAAGTACCCTCGTTTATTTCGGGCAAAACTTATAGGTAAAGATGTAAAAACGGTGTGTTTCTTTTGAAATGCACCGTTTTTTTCTTACACCATGATTGTCTTGCCAAAGTATTTGTAACATACAGCAAAGTGAATCTTCTGCTTTTTTATTACCTTTGCACTCAAAAATAGAAACTAATAATTTTAGATAAACAATGAACAATAAGTTTTTGATTGCTTCGGCTTTGTGCATGAGTATGAGCGCAACGATGAATGCGCAGAATCCTATCATACAAACACAGTTGACTTCAGACCCAGCTCCTCTTCCTGTCGGTGACCGGCTTTATGTCTATGCCGGTCATGATGAAGATAAGGCTGACTTCTTTTGGATGAACGAATGGCGTGTGTATTCCACCAAGGATATGGTGAACTGGACAGACCATGGTTCTCCGCTCGACCTCAGTTCTTTTTCCTGGGCAGACGACCGTGCCTGGGCAGCACAGACCATCGAACGTAATGGTAAGTATTACTGGTATATCTGTGCGCACTCTAAACTGACGGGCGGAATGGCTATCGGCGTAGCTGTGGCTGATTCTCCTACCGGTCCGTTCAAGGATGCGCTGGGCAAACCGCTTTTCGATAATGGAAGTTGGGACAATATCGACCCTACCGTCTGGATGGACGAGGATGGTCAGGCTTATCTCTATTGGGGTAATCCGCATCTTTACTATGCCAAACTGAATAAAGATATGATCAGCTTCAAGGGGGGTATAGATGCTAAGGCTGCTGTTGATGAAAAGCGTGAAGTGGGCAGAATCGTGATGACTGAGGAGGGATTCGGCTCGCCTGACGTGGAGAAGCGTGATTCTACCCGAAAATATAAAGATTGCTACACAGAGGGACCTTGGTTCATGAAGCGTGGCAAGAACTATTATATGCTTTATGCTGCAGGTGGAGTGCCTGAGCATATCGCTTATTCCATGAGCAAGAAGCCTTTCGGACCATGGAAGTATATGGGCGAAATCATGCCATTGGAAAATACGGGTTCCTTTACTAACCATTGCGGTGTGACCGACTTCAAGGGCAAGTCTTATTTCTTCTATCATACGGGTAAACTGGGTGGCGGATTCGGACGCAGTGTAGCTGTGGAAGAATTCAAATATAACGCCGACGGCACTTTCCCAATTATCCACCATACTCAGGAAGGAGTGGCTCCTATCGCAACCCTCAATCCTTACAAGCGTCAGGAGGCTGAAACCATCGCTTTCTCTAAGGGAGTAAAGTCGGAGCAGACCGATGATACGGGTGTTTATATTTCTGAAATTCATACAGGTGATTATATCAAGGTACGTGAGGTGGATTTTGGAAATGAGAGTCCGGATGCATTTGCCATCTCAGCGGCGTGCTCTTCGCTTGGAGGTTCGCTGGAGGTTCATCTCGATAAGGAAGATGGCGAACTGATAGCTAAACTTGATGTTACCAAGACGGGTGGCTGGGAAAAGTGGAAGACTTTCTCGGCACAAATGCTAAAGAAAGTGACAGGAAAGCATGATATATACTTCGTGTTCAAGGGATTGAAGGGAAGCAAACTCTTCAATTTCGACTGGTGGAAGTTTGAGAAGAATTTCGCCAATCCTGTGGTTTGGGCTGATGTGCCTGATGTGGATGTAATCCGTGTGGGTGACAGCTTCTATATGGTAAGCACCACCATGCATCTGATGCCGGGTGCGCCTATCATGAAATCGAAGGATCTGGTGAACTGGGAAACCGTGAACTATATCTTCCCTAAACTTACCGATTCGCCTAAGTATGACATGAAGGAGGGTACGGTGTATGGTCGTGGTCAGTGGGCCACTTCGCTGCAGTATCATCGTGGCAAGTTCTATGCGCTCTTTGCTCCGAATGATAATCCCGGTGGAGAGACTTATATCTGTACCGCCGATGATATCGAGGGCAAATGGACTATCCACAGCCGTTTGCTGCATTTCCATGATGCCGCTCTCTTCTTCGATGACGACGATAAAGCATACGTGGTTTATGGAACGGGAGAGATGGTGCAGCTGAATGCCGACCTGACGGATGTGGTGCCGGGCAGCCATCGTAAACTCTTTGAGCGTGATGCTGATGAAACGGGTTTGCTCGAAGGCTCCCGCATGATCAAGCACAACGGCAAGTATTATCTCCTGATGATTTCGTGGCCACAGGGACATCCTCGTCGTGAGGTTTGTTATCGTGCTGATAAGATAACGGGTCCTTACGAAAAGAAGGTGATTCTGGAAACGGAGTTTGCCGGATTCAACGGCGTGGGACAAGGTACGATTGTAGATGATAAGGATGGCAACTGGTATGGCATCGTATTCCAAGACCGTGGTGGTGTGGGCAGAGTGCTCACGCTGGAGCCATGTACCTGGAAGGACGGATGGCCTATGCTGACCGATGAGAAGGGCAATATTCCTGCCGAGATGCAGAAGCCTGTATTGGGATATGATGGTAAGGGACTCGTGTATAGCGACGATTTCTCGAAGGATAAACTGGAACTGCAGTGGCAGTGGAACCACAATCCTGTGGATAATGCCTGGTCGCTCACAGAGCGCAAGGGCTGGCTCCGCCTGAAGACATCCCGCATCGTTCCTAATATCTTCCTGGCTCCTAATACCATCAGTACCCGTACCGAGGGACCTGCCTGCGAGGGAATCATCAAGATGGATGTAAGCAAGATGAAGGATGGCGATGTGGCTGGTCTGTCAGCCTTCCAGGGTGATGCGGCCCTGCTTTCTATCGTAAAGGAAGGCAAGAAACTCTTTGTGGTAGGTACCAAGGAGAGTGTAGCTTTGACAGAAAAGGAAAAGGCAGTGACTGATGTGAAGCGTGAGGAGGTGTATCGCCAGCCTTTGAATCTGAAGCAGGATAAGGCAACGAAATCAAGCATCATCTATCTGAAGATGAGTTGCGATTTCCGTCTTCATCAGGATCTCGCCACCTTATTATATAGTATAGACGGCAAGACCTGGATTCCTGCCATCAAGGATTTCAAGATGCAATATGATTATCGCCGCTTCTTCATGGGTACCCGTATCGCCATCTACAACTATGCCACAAAGGCTGCTGGAGGATATATAGATGTAGATTCTTTTGAGTATTCTAAAAGAAAATAGGTTTAAAGTTTGAGATATTTTTAATTTTGACGGCACAAAGTGATGGAAAATCAAAAAGTTTCCTTATCTTTGTGCCGTTTTTAATAACTAATCAATGCTGATTTTATGAACAGAAATAAGATGATTTTGGGGGCTTGGGTCTTGGGACTATTGTTTCCGATAGAGATGATGGCTAAGACAAGTTGCACAGATAATAGTACTCTGCTTTGGTATAACGCCCCAGCCCAGCAGTGGCTGGAGGCTCTGCCTATCGGAAACTCACATCTGGGTGGTATGGTGTATGGCGGAACCACGGATGAGAATATCCAGTTGAATGAGGAGACTTTCTGGAGTGGAGGTCCTCATAACAACAATAGCAAGAAATCTCTGGAGAATCTGCCAAAGGTGAGGGAACTCATCTTCAATGGAAGGGAAGAGGAGGCAGCGGCTCTCATCAACCAGACATTCATCCCAGGTCCTCATGGCATGCGCTTCCTGCCGATGGCAAATCTGCATATCACCATGAAAAATCGGGGAAAGGCTGAGCAGTTTGTGCGTAACCTGGATTTGAAGAGGGCGATTGCCACGACTTCTTTCGTGATGGATGGCGTAAGATATACTCGTACAACCTTTGCTTCGCTGGCTGATGGCGTCATCGTTTGCCACATCAAGGCGAGTAGAAAGGGTGCCCTGAATATCGATGTTACCCTGGATTCGCCTTTTGAACATCAGACTCAGAAAACGCCTTCAGGGGTTATGCTGAAGGTGAAGGGACAAGACCAGGAAGGCATCAAGGCGGCTCTCGCTGCGGAATGTGTGGCGGATGTGAAGACGGATGGTACCGAGGCAACCATCATCGTGAGTGCTGCCACTAATTTTGTGAACTATTACGATGTGTCGGGCAATGCAGCCCAGCGCAATGCTGACTATATAAATAAGGTGAAACTGATGAGCTATGCACAGTTGGAGAAACGCCATGTGGAGGCTTTCCAGAAGCAGTTCGCTACTTCTTCTCTCATTTTGCCAACCGATATCAATGCTTCGTTGCCTACCAACCAGCGCCTGGAGAAATTTGCGGGCAGCAAGGATATGGCGATGGTAGCACTGATGTATAACTATGGTCGCTATCTGCTCATCTCCTCTTCCCAGCCTGGTGGACAGGCGGCAAACTTGCAGGGCGTTTGGAACGACAGCAAAAATGCACCTTGGGACAGTAAATATACCATCAACATCAATACGGAGATGAACTACTGGCCTGCCGAGGTAACGAATCTCGGTAACACAACGGAACCTCTGTATTCGCTGATTAAGGATTTGAGTGTAACGGGAGCACAGACGGCTAGGGAAATGTATGGCTGCCGTGGCTGGATGGCACATCATAACACTGATATCTGGCGCATAGCAGGACCGGTGGACGGTGCGCAGTGGGGCATGTTCCCGAATGGCGGAGCCTGGCTCACCACCCATCTCTGGCAGCATTATCTCTATACGGGCGACAAGGCTTTCCTCAAGCAGTGGTATCCGGTAATAAAAGGTGCTGCTGAGTTCTATCTTGACTATATGCAGAAGTTGCCAGGCACAGAATGGAAGGTAAGCGTGCCGTCGGTGAGTCCGGAACAGGGACCTAAGGGTAAAAGAACTGCCGTAACGGCTGGTTGCACAATGGATAACCAGATAGCCTTCGATGCCTTAACCAGTGCCGTGAAGGCTTCTGAAATATTGGGTGTTGATGAGGCTGAGCGCAAGGATATGCAGCAGCTGGTTTCTCAGATTCCGCCGATGCAGATAGGAAAGTACGGACAGTTGCAGGAGTGGCTTGTGGATGCGGATAATCCGAAGAATGAGCATCGCCATATCTCGCATCTCTATGGATTGTATCCATCCAATCAGATTTCTCCTTTCTCTCATCCGGAACTGTTCCGTGCCGCAGCCACCACCCTGAAGCATCGTGGCGACCAGGCTACGGGCTGGAGTCTGGGTTGGAAGACGAACTTCTGGGCACGCATGCTCGATGGCAATCATGCTTTCAGAATCATCAGCAATATGCTTCGTCTGTTGCCATCTGATGCGCAGGCAAAGGAATATCCTGATGGAAGAACCTATCCGAATCTCTTCGATGCCCATCCGCCATTCCAGATAGACGGCAACTTCGGAGTAACAGCCGGTATCGCAGAGATGCTCCTGCAGAGTCATGATGGAGCCGTGCATCTCTTGCCAGCCTTGCCTGATGCCTGGAAAGAAGGAAGCGTAAAGGGACTTCGTGCCCGTGGCGGCTTTGTGGTGGATATGGACTGGAAGAATGGCAGACTGATGAAGGCGAAGATTCGTTCCACCATCGGAGGCATCCTGCGTCTCCGCTCCTACGTTCCGCTGAAGGCGAAGAATCTGAAGAAGGCAGAAGGAACATGTCCCAATATCCTTTTTGAATCTGCAGAAGTGAAGCCTGTAATGGAACAGCATCGGATAGCAGAAGGAGTGAAGGTTCCTATTCCTGACGTATATGAATATGACTTGGAAACAGAACCAGGAAAGACTTATCTGATTAAGTAATGTCCTAAAATTACATTTGTTGCCATAAAAGTATCATTTTGTCCACCTCTGTTTGGATAATTATTCGTACTTTTGTGGCAATATTTTTTATAATAATCTTTTAGACCTATAAATAAGAATGAAGAAATTATTATTTGCAACCTGTTGCATCGCTTTTTTGAGCGGTTCTTTGGGAGCTGCGGCGCAGAAAAAATCTGCAGCCAAGAATGTTCTGACACAGACTTTGAAAAGGAAGTCTTGGTCGGCAGATAACGGTAATGGTACCTTTACAAACCCTTTGTTTTATGATGAGTTTTCTGACCCTGATATTATCAGAGTAGGGGAGGATTACTATCTGGCGGGTACCACGATGCACTGTGTGCCGGGACTGGTGGTGCTGCATTCCAAGGATTTGGTGAATTGGGAATTCTCTTCTTATTGCTTCGACCGATTGGATGATTCTGATGACTTCAATCTCAGAAACGGTAAGGAGGCTTACGGACAGGGTATCTGGGCACCTGCCATCCGCTATCACAACGGAAAGTTCTATATCTTCTCTAATATCAACGGACATGGCTTACAGGTGTATATTTCGGACAGTGCCAAGGGACCTTGGACGCATCATAAAGTTAATGGCGATATCTACGACCTCTCTGTGCTCTTCGATGAGGATGGTAAGATTTATGCCGTGCACAAGTATGGCAACGTGACCGTTACGGAGTTGAAGCCTGATTTGAGCGGTCCGGTAGAGGGCAGCAGCAAGGTGGTGATTCCTGAAGGTAATGCGATGGGTGAGGGACATCATGTTTATAAAATCAATGGTATGTACTATATCCTCTCTGCAGATTATTCACCTATGGGCCGCATGCAGTGTGCCCGAAGCAAGAGCATTTGGGGACCTTATGAAACTTGCGTAATCAGCGAGCGTGAATCGTATGGTTATGCTGCTGGATGGAGCGTAGGTAACATGGGAATCGGTCGGCCTTTGCCGGAAGATGGTTTCAAATTCCAGAACAACAAGCCTAATGGTCTGAACCTGGGATGTGTTACCATTCATCAGGGTGGCATCGTGCAGGCTCCTGACGGGAAATGGTGGGGCGTTTCGATGCAGGACTTTAATGCCGTGGGTAGAACGGTGTGCCTATCACCTGTTACTTGGGTTGACGGCTGGCCTTATTTCGGATTAGAGAAGAACCTGGGACGTTCGCCTCGTACCTGGTTCAAACCGAATGATGCGGTAAAATCGCCTAAGGCTCCATACGACAGATGTGATGATTTCTCGGGTAAAACTTTTAAACCGGTTTGGCAATGGAATCATAATCCGAATGACAAGATGTGGTCGCTGAATAAGGAGCGAAAAGGATGGCTCCGTTTGCATTCCATGCCTGCCAAGCAACTGCTTTGGGCAAAGAATACATTGACGCAGCGTGCCATCGGACCGGTATCTTATACATCTGTTAAGTTGGATGCATCCCGCTTGAAGGTAGGTGATGAGGCTGGTTTGGGTGCCATCAATACGCCATACGCTTCATTGGGCGTTGTCAAGACGGATAAGGGATTGAACTTGAGATGTTATGACCAGAATACCAACAAGGAAGTGTTGAAGCCGTTGGCTAAAAGTAAGGTAGTATGGTTGCGCCTTTGGGGGGATTATGACAAGAGCCAGTTGCAATATTCCTATTCTCTGGATGGTAAGAACTGGGAGAATATCGGTGAGCAGATGCTTTCACCTTATCAGTTGAAGACCTTCCAGGGTGTTCGTGTGGCACTTTATGCTTTCAACAAGAAGGAATTGAATGGCGGTGTGGCTGATTTTGATGATTTCAAGGTGGAGGAGCCGTTGGCAGACAGAACAGCCAATTTGCCTATCGGCAAGACCATAAGATTCTCTAATCTCGCTGATGGCAGTCTGATGGATGCTACCGGACATGGATTGATGCATAGTTCCGGTAATCGAAACGACATGAGAACTCAGGTGAAGTTTGTTGTGGAGGATAGAGGTAAGGGAAAGATTGCTTTGAAGACGGCTGACGGACGATATGTTTATATTGCTGGTGCTGGTTTATCTGGTGATGTTCGTCTGACTTCTGACTCTTCCAAGGCAGAGGAGTTTGTATGGCAGGATATGCTTTATAACCGCTGTATGCTGCTTTCTCTGAAGACTCAGCGTTATGTGGGTAAGAATCCTGTGGATGGAAGTCCTTATTCTGCAGATTACCAAGGTGCTGATGCCGGCATGAAGAACGGCTGTGTTTTTACATGGGAAGTTGTTGAGTAAAGATATCTATTCTTTATAAATTAGAAGAGGCAGACTCTCGCTGTGGGGAGTCTGCCTCTTTTTCTTATGTGATATTGTTCGATTATTCGAAATAGAATGTAAGAGCTATCATCTTGCTATGTGCTGACTTAGCTGATAGTGTATATGGAAGTGTACTCTTGTCTTTTATATTTTTGATGTGATTTTTATCGTATGTATCTGTTATTCCATACATGAATTTCAATTCAGGGCGAAGTTTGAAATAAGGCAGATAGAAATCACACCCCAATCCCAGTTCTAGGAACAGATCTGTTTTCTTCAGTTTGATATAATCTTCGTTCTTGCTGTTCAGATTCATCATCGGGTTGATTCCTGCCATGATGTATGGGCGGTGATTGTTGAATCTCTGTGCTGCAAATATCAGGTCGAGGGCACTGGAAATGTAAGCCGTCTTCATCTCCTGTTTCTGTTGGATCGGATTACCGGCTCCATCTTTTTCCAGCATGTTGTAGAAGGAGAGATGTCGGGTACCGAAATACATGGCTGGTGCTATGCGTAGCTGGAAGTGGGTGTTGAGGCGGAATTCTCCTAGTACACCTACTGTAAATCCAGTATCCCATCTGTCCTGGTCTACTGTTACACAGCTTTGCTGCTCAATGCCGTCAGCATCAAGATAAGTCACCGGTCCTGCATTCTGGAATTCTATATCCTGGAAGTGGGTGCCTACTAATACACCGAAGTGGAATGGGCGCAAATCGGTATAAGGACGGTTTTCTACCGTTCTTTCCTGTGCGCCAGCCTGGATTGTGATGGCAAGGCTTATGATGAATGTCAATAGTTTCTGTTTCATATATTTATAACGGAATATTCCTCTTCATATTGCTTTCCGTTTTATTTCGATTATGTATAAATTAATCTAATTCTTGAAAATTCTTATACCTAATTGTAGGTATTTCAGAAATTATTATTATCTTTGCACCATAATTATTAGGTAATATACCTGATGTTATGAAGTAAGACAAATTAAAAGCATATTATACAAAAACATTATAAACATTTAAACATTAATAATTATGGCATACGTAATTGGTGACGATTGTATCGCTTGCGGTACATGTATTGATGAGTGTCCATCAGGTGCAATCTCTGAGGGCGAGAAGTATTCTATCAACCCAGACGTCTGCACAGAGTGTGGTACTTGTGCTGATGTTTGCCCTAACGAGGCAATCAGTCTTCCTTAATCTATAAGGATAGATACTTTTAGTTACATAAAACATTGAGAGCGGTTCCTTTGGAATCGCTCTTTTCTTTTTCTATTGTTTAAAGATTTTGTTTTATCGTTATATCCTTTTATTTGCTTATAGTACAAATCATACAAACTAAAAGGGGATTGTATCAATATCTGATGCAATCCCCAATATGTTGTAGTTAATAATGTTATGCTTATTCGCCTGGCTTGAGACCTGCCTTCTCGTAAGCATCGTTAGCTAACTTGTTCTGTGGATCAAGCTTCAGAAGCTTATCCCAGTATGGCTTAGCTGTATTGAAATCCTGCTTGTCGTAGGTATAGATGAAGCCCATATACTGGTAAGATGTCTTCAGGTAGCTGAGCTCATCTTCATCACACTGCTTTGCTTCCAGCTCATTGATTACTTCTGTATAAGCAGCAATAGCCTTGTCGTCCAACTCGTTCTGGAAAGCAGTGTTACCCTCCTGAAGCTTAGCAAATGGCTTCAATGTAGGATACTTCTCTGCCAACTTAGCGTATACGCTGATAGCCTTGTCAATGTTCTCAATCTTCTTGGCTGGATCTTTCTTAGCCTTGTTTACATAGATTTCAGCAAGCTTCATGAAGTCTGTAGGAGCAGCATTTGGATTCTTATCCATGTACTGCTGGTTGTACTCCAAAGCCTTGTCTTCATCGCCCAACTCCTTGTAAGCCTCAGAGATATACTGCAATGGCTTAGGATCGTCAGCCTTCATCTCCAATGCCTTCTGGTACTGAGCAATAGCCTCATTATACTGCTTGTTGCCAGCCAAAGCCAAACCATAATAAGCAACGATACTAGCATTTTTCTTGATAGAATCTGTGTTCATTACGATGTTTGAATGCTTGAGAGCAGATTCAAAGTTCTTTATGTCAACTGCAGCGCGCATAGCCAAAACCTGCATAGCTGCATCCTTAGGGAACTTCTGGATACCACTTTCGCAAAGGCTCAAACTTTCTTCCTTCTTTCCAACGATATAAGCTGTGAAAGCATATTCGTACTGAGTATACTCTTCAAGTGTGTTTGGCTTAGCCTTTGAGAAATACTCATAAGCCTTCTCGTAGTTGCCAGCGCTGAAGAAGTTGTGACCAGCTTCTGCCTCGATAGGGTAGTTAGGGTTGATTTCTCTCAGTTTGTTCAAAGCTTCCGCACTAGCCTGTGGGTCAATCTTACGGTAAACGTTAGAATAGCTGATGTATCCCTGAGGATTCTTAGGATCCATTGTCATACACTGACCATACCATGTAGCAGCCTCACCTCCATTGTCCTGCATTGCATAGATGTCGCCTTTCAGAATGTAAGCGTCACCATAGTTCTTGAACTTAGCGATGACAGCATCAGCAACGGCATTAGCTTGATCATAGCTCTTGTTCATTGCAAGAAGGTTACCCAAAGCTACCAATGCCTTAGGATCCTTTTTGAACTCCTTCTGGTATTCCTTGATTTCCTTGGCAAAAGCCTTAGGATCTGCATTACCAGCCTTCAATGTAGTCTCTATAGGCTTCAGCATGTCCTTATAGTTGACATCCTGTGCCATTGCAGGTGCTGCCAAACCCATGACGAGCAAACCTGCTACTAAATATTTAATTGCTTTCATAATTCTACTTTTTTATTTGTGTCTCTTTCTTAGCTTTTTCTTTAGCGTTTTACATTAACGGTCTTTATAGTGATGTCACCTCTGTATGGAAGTAATCCGGTTTTGAACAGTATGAGCTGACCTCTTGGGCCTGAAATGTAGTTTGCGAAGCTCCAAGGTAATGCCTTGTGAGGGTCAACTACAATAGCATATAATGTTCTGACGAACGGATATCTTCCATCCAGCAAGTATGCCTGATATGGTTGCCAGCTGTTATATGGTGTTGCCACATCTTTGATAGATACTCGCATGACATGAATATTCTTCTTAAATGTTGTGTTGGTTGAATCACGGCGGTCGTTGAGCCAGTTAGATCCAATTACACCGATTGAGCCTGGGTTCTGATCCACATAGTCGATAACCTCTTTACTTGTTTTTGCGGCCATGATTTTTGCACCCATTTTAGCTCCGTGCAGTACAGAGTCTACTACATAATTGGTTGTTGCAGAGCGGGTATTATCGAAAATAACTTCGATGTCACCTCTCTTAGAACCTTTCACAATATCACTCCATTTAGTTGCCTTACCTGTAAGGATACGTTTGATATCTTTTACCGTAATACAAGTATCATTGTTTTGCTTGTTTACAATAAAGGCCAATCCATCGTAACCGATAGGGAAAACAGAAGGAATTACATTGCTTTTAGACTTCAAGTAGGCGATTTCACTATCTTTCAAATTACGTGTAGTGAACAAGAGCGCTGTTTTGAAATCTTTAATCATCTGAAGTCCGGTGACTTCATCTGTATACTTCGGCTTGAGTTTAGCTTTCGGGAACTCATACTCAAACTGACTTCTTTCTTCGTCAATGATAGGACTCAAACTCTCGTCAGCCACAAATTCAATTGTGCCTGAAGTAGGAGTATCAGTTCTACCATCTTTGGCTTTCTTCTCGCCACATGACGAGAAGAAAGCCATTGATAGTACTGTTAATCCTATACCTAAAAAAATATAAGATGTTTTTTTCATTCTATTACTGCAATCTAAATACAACTGGTACAGTATATTTAACACGTACAGCAGAACCGTTTTGCTTACCTGGTTTCCACCTAGGCATGCTCTTAACGACACGCTGTGCTTCACGGTCAAGTGAAGGGTCAACTGAACGAGCTACCCTAACATCAGAGATAGAACCATCACGCTCTACCACGAATGATACGATAACACGACCCTGTACACCATTCTCCTGTGCAACTACAGGATACTTGATGTTGCTTGCAAGGTAAGACATCAGGGCGCCTTGTCCACCAGGGAATGAAGGCATCTCCTCTACAACATCGAAGACCTTAGTTGAAACTTCAGGTTTTGGTGCTGGTGGTGGAGGTGGAGCTACCGTTGCAATATCACTTCTTACAGCTTCAATTGTACGGTCCTTCACACCTTCCTTGTTTTCAGTACCGACTGCAACTTTTTCATCAAGTTTATCCATCTGCTTAACCTGGTTTTCCTCTTTTACGAGTTCATCCTTCTTAATGACAGGTGCGGTAAACTTCTGAGTTTCGCGAGCCACAGGTATCTCCTTCTTTGGTTCAATCTTTGGCTTCACTGGCTCCTTCTTCTTTTCTTCCTTCTTAGCCTGCTGCTGGAGTTTAGCCAACTCCATAGCTTCCATATATGCCTGCTGTTCTTCGGCCTGTTTCTGTTCGATGACTTTCCAAGCCAAGAATCCACCCACGAGAGCTGCAGCAATGACCAAGATCAGAAGAGCCTTGATGTTTCGGCCAGAAGTACCCTTACGGAGCTGGTATGCACCATACTCCTTGTTCTTTCCGGCGAAAACCATATCGACCCATTTAGGATCGTAAAGATCTATTTTTGCCATTTCTTTCTTGTTTAAAATTGTTTGTTACTCATCTTACATCTTAACGTTTCTAGACTTGAGAAGTTTCTCGTCGTCTGCGTTAATCTTATCGATGACGTAAGTACCAATGTTTGAAATCTGCATTTCGTCGAGAGCGTCAACCATATTCTTGTAAGAAGCGTTGTCGGTAGGCTTGATGACGATGGTAAGAGTAGGAATCTTTCCGTCCTTCAAGTTACCAGCCTTCAAATCGCTCAACTTCTTCTGATAGATGCTATCAGGATACTGCTTAGGATTCTTCTGACGGTCCATGTTCAACTCCTTGACAGCAAGTGCGATTCTTTCTACAGGGCGTGTGCCGTTTTCTGTAGCGTGCTCTCTCAAGACCTTACGGATGCCCTGGCTGCCCCATGTAGTCTCCTTGATCCATGATGGGTCATCGTACTTAGGAATACCTGCACCATAATAAATCTTGTTGTCTGCTGTTACGTAGAGTGTCACAGTCTCAGAAGCCTTTGCTTCGTTCTTCTTGTCCTCTGGTTGGTTGTCATCATTACTTGGCATAGTCAGCTCCATAGTCTGAGGTTTGCTCAATGATGTACACAGCATGAAGAACGTGATAAGCAGCATGAGCATATCCACCATAGGCGTAAAGTCTACGCGGACATTCATTTTCTTTTGTTTGCTTTCTTTCTTTGCCATTTATTCGTCCCCCTGTTTTTTTAACTGTGTAATCATATAGTAATGACTCTCGTCCATATCCTGGAGTTCGTTCATCACTCTCTTAACGGTCTTGTAAGGTGTAGAAGCATCTGCCTTCAGGGCAATCTTGATGTCCTCGTTTACGTTACGAGCTGCGTCAACCCACTGCTGGAACTCGCTCATACCGCCCTTAATACTGTCGAGAGGAATACCTTTAGTCTGGAGATACTGTGGACGCTTAGAAGCGTTCATTGTCAGATAAGTACTCAAGTCGTTCATTGGTACACCAAACGTACCTTCGCTCTTGAATGTCTCAATCTGCTTTGGATTCAATGACACGCCGAATGCTCCTGTCATTGTGCTCAGTGTAGCTCCCAACTGATCAGTATTATCAATACTCATAAATACTTGGCCCTCGCCGGTAGGATTACCAGCCTTGTCCTTTTCAGGACTAACCAAGATGGTCAAGACACCGTTCTCTGGCACCTTAATCTCAGACACAGAACCTGGTGTATTTACCTTAACTGGCTCATTCTTTACGAAAGTAGAGGTGAGCATGAAGAAGGTAAGCAGCAGGGTCATAACGTCTGACATAGGCGTCATGTCGATCCAGATGTCACTCTTCTTAATTTTTACTTTACCCATAGCGATAAAATTTTAAAGGGTTAGCAAAAATTAAGCCTCTTCTGCGTGGTTAGCTTCGTATGTCTGAGCAATTGAGTAACCTACCTCGTCGAGTGCGTATGTCAACTTATCTACCTTGTTGGTGAATGTGTTGTAAGATACAACGGCACACCATGATGTCAAGATACCGAATGCGGTGTTGATCAACGCCTCAGAAATACCTACAGAAAGTGCTGCTGAGTCAGCGCCACCACCTTCACCCATGGCCTGGAATGACTTGATCATACCGGTTACAGTACCGAGAAGACCTGTCAAAGTACCAAGTGTTACGATTGTAGCGATGATAGGCAAGTTCATTGTCAAAGTTGGCATCTCCAACTGAGTTGCCTCCTCGTGAGCCTGCTGAATCTTAGCTACCTTCTGAGCCTTCTTCAAAGATGCGTTAGCACCAGACTCCATAGACTTGTAAGCGTTCAAAGAAGCCATAACAACGTTAGCTACTGTACCGCGCTGCTTGTTGCAGAGCTGCTCAGCCTTAGCGAAATCATTTGCGTTCAAAGCTGCCTTGATGTTTGCAACGAACTTAGGAAGAGCACCTTTACCTGTAGCGGTCTTAAGAGCCAACCAACGCTCGATTGTCATAGCCAACACTGTGAGCAACAATGTGTGGATAACTGGTACGATTACACCACCTTTGTAGATAGTACCCCAAATGTCTGCTGGGTGATCCTGTACACCTGGATCCTGGAAGTGCATGTCATTACCGAACCATGTGAAGAACAATGTGAATGCGATGATAGCACATACCACGATGATCCAGAATGCGCCTCTTACTCCCTGAAAGCCCTCAGACTTCTTAGCTGGGGCTGCTTGTTTTGTAGTTGCCATAATTTTACTTTTTTTTAAATTATTAGTTAATAAATTATTAATATTTTCTTTTTTTTCTTTCTCGCTTCGTAGACCTTGAATGTGTCGTTTGTCAATAAACACAGTTGGGTTATCTATTTTGCATTGGCAAAGATAATAAATTAAAGTTTACTATCAGCCTAATTAAGAAGTTTTAACGAGATATTGGCTTATTTTATACCAATATCTCGCTTTTTTCTTACATTTTGACCCTTGAAAATGGTCTTTAAGCCATTTTTATTTCAACTTACCCAAAGCTTCCTTGATGCGCTTGATAGCTTCAACGATGTTCTCGTCGCTTGTTGCATAGCTCATGCGGAAACAGTCTGGATCACCGAATGCGTCACCACCTACGGTGGCTACATGTGCTTCCTCGAGAAGGTACATGGCAAAATCGGTTGAATTGTTGATGGTCTTCTCACCATTGCTCTTGCCAAAGTAGCTGTTGCACTTAGGGAAGAGATAGAAGGCACCCTGTGGCATGTTTACCTCAAGGCCTGGAACCTCTTTAGCCAACTTTACAATCAGGTTGCGTCGGCGCTCGAAAGCTACGCGCATTTCCTCTACTGCACTCTGGTCGAGTGTGTAGGCTGCTTCTGCTGCCTTCTGGCTGACAGAACATGTACCGCTGGTATACTGTCCCTGGAGCTTGTTGCAGCCCTTGATGATCCATTCCGGACCAGCCAGGAAACCGATTCTCCATCCTGTCATGGCGTAAGCCTTAGATACACCATTGGCAATGATAACCTGCTCCTTCATGCCCGGTTCCTGAGCAATGCTGTGGTGCTTGCCGATATAATTGATGTGTTCGTAGATTTCATCTGCCAACACAAATACTTCAGGATGCTTCTTGAGTACTTCTGCCAGTGCTGCCAACTCTTCCTTAGAGTATACGCTACCGGTAGGGTTGCTTGGAGAACAGAGAATGAGCATCTTGGTCTTCTCTGTAATGGCATTCTCCAACTGCTCTGCTGTCATCTTAAAGTCTTGGTCGAAACCGGCATTTACAATGACCGGAGTACCTCCAGCCAACTTCACCATCTGTGGATAACTTACCCAATATGGTGCAGGAATGATAACCTCGTCGCCTGGATTTACGAGTGCCAATACAGCGTTGCAGACGCACTGCTTACCACCAGTACCAACGATTACTTCATTGGTAGTGTACTCCAAACCATTCTCGTTCTTTAATTTGGCTACAATTGCTTTTCGCAAGTCAGGATAACCTGGTACTGGTGAATAACGGGAATAATTCTCGTCAATAGCCTTCTTTGCTGCCTGTTTGATATTGTCAGGAGTGTTGAAGTCTGGTTCACCTACGCTCATGTTGATTACATCGATACCTTGAGCTTTCATTTCACTACTCTTCTGTGACATCGCCAGCGTTGCTGAAGGTGCCAATCTGTTTAAACGATCAGATAATTGTGCCATAATTTTATTCTTATATTTGTTTATCGTGTGCAAAAGTAAGCAAATTATTTCTTTTTCGGAAGAAAATTGAGCATTATTTCATGTTTTGTATTGAAATAATAACATAATTTTATTATCCGAGGTGCAAAGTGTGCCCCATGCGGTCTCTCTTGGTCTTGAGATAACGCTCATTGTACTTGTTTGGTACAACTTCGATAGGTACATTTTCTACGATTTCCAAACCGTATGCTTCGAGACCTACGCGCTTTACCGGATTGTTGGTGAGCAGACGCATTTTGTGTACACCGAGATGGCGGAGCATCTGTGCACCGCAACCATAGTCGCGCTCGTCTGGCTTGAAACCGAGATGGGTATTGGCGTCAACGGTATCATAGCCTTCTTCCTGGAGTTTGTAGGCTGCAATCTTGTTCATCAGACCGATGCCGCGTCCTTCCTGCTGCATGTAGACAACAACTCCCTTTCCTGCCTCGTCTATCATTTGCATGGCCTTGTGGAGCTGCTGACCGCAGTCGCAACGCTTGCTGCCCAGAATGTCGCCAGTAGCGCAAGAAGAGTGAACACGGACCAGGATAGGTTCGTCTTCTTTCCATTCTCCCTTGATGAGTGCCATGTGTTCCAGACCATTGCTAGACTGGCGGAACGGAATGAGGCGGAAGTGTCCGTATTCTGTAGGCATGTCAACCTCTTCGCCCACTTCGATGAGTGATTCTTTCTTGAGTCGGTATTCTATCATGTCTTTAATAGAAATAACCTTGAGGTTCCATTCTTTTGCCATCTTCATCAGTTCAGGCAGGCGTGCCATGGTGCCGTCTTCATTCATGATTTCCATAAGTGCGCCTGCTGGATAGAGGCCTGCCATTTTACAAAGATCGATGGCTGCTTCTGTGTGTCCGCTTCTTCTTAATACTCCGTTATCCTGTGCGTAGAGCGGATTGATGTGACCCGGTCTGCCGAAAGTCTGTGGGGTAGAATTCGGGTCGGCAAGTGCTTTGATGGTTTCGGCACGGTCGTGTGCAGAAACACCGGTAGAGCAGCCTTCCAGTTTATCTACGGTTATGGTGAATGGTGTTCCCAATACAGAGGTGTTCTCTGAAACCTGATGAGGCAAGTCGAGCTCATCGCAGCGGCTCAGGGTGATAGGGGCACAGAGTACACCTCTTGCGTGTTTCAGCATGAAGTTTACTTTTTCTGCGTCTATCTTCTCTGCGGCAATGATGAGGTCGCCTTCGTTTTCGCGGTCTTCGTCATCAACAACAATGACGAACTTTCCTTCCTTGAAGTCTTTTACTGCATCTTCGATGCTATTTAATTTGATTTCTGACATGTTTGATACCTTATTATATAGTTACATTTTACTTTTTCTGTTCTCTAATCCGCTGGATGATGTCCGTATTGGTCTGACTGATGACCTTGAGGTCACGGAACAAGCGCAGTCGGAATCGCCACATTCTCAAATATAGCAGTGTGCCCACTGGGAAAATGATGGCTGCAATGATGTTGAGCCATTTCCGCTCGAATGGGCGTGTATGTGCCTTGACAGAAAGAACCGGATATTGGTTCATGTCGTGCAGGATATACTTGTTGGCGGTGTTGGTCAAATCTTCTATTACCTCTTCCAATTCTGCATTGATTCTTTCTATCTCATGATCAGGCTCGTATTTGAAGAATACATTGATGACGTTTGGAAGATGAACCAGTTTGTGTTCCTTATTATATAAGGTGATGTCTTGGTTTATTCTTTCCAGTTTCTCTGCATCCGCCTGATAGTCCGGGTCGGTGATAATCACTTCCTTACCGAAGTAATGGCGTTTCTGTCGTAAACCGAGCAGTTTCATGAAGAACTCTTTGTAAACATCCATATTGAATACGGAAGAGTCATTGGTTGCCTTGTAGGTTACGAAGATAGCCAAAGGCGTCAATACTGCCGGTGCAAGACCTTTACCGAACCAGATGGCCCACATGCCACTTCTTGACATTCTGTATCCTGTATTGTCGAGGATGAAGAAGACGATGAACACAAGTACGGAGATGACGACAGGGAAACCCAGTCCTCCCTTTCGGATGATGGCTCCTAATGGTGCTCCGATAAAGAAGAATATGAGACACGAAAGGGCTAGAGTGAACTTGTTGATAGCCTCAATCTTGTGCTGTCTTATCATGTAGTCTGCATCGCTCGTTGACATCGATTTGAAATCAAGGTCAGAAAGCTCCTGTTGTACGGTAGACTGTGCCTGGTTTACCGCCATGAGCTTCTTGTCCTGTGGCAACTTATTATATAAGGTGTCGAAATTGAGCTTTTCGCCCTTCTTGATTTCTTTGAGAGAGTCCTTCTTGTTGATGCGCTGTGCACCTCCATAGAATCTCACGTTGGCTTCATTCAGATAGATTCTTCCGATAGAATCATATAATTGGTTGAGCGAATCGATGTCGTGGTTGATTTTTTCCAGACTTTTACCCTTCGCATTTCCTGAAAGCGAAGCTGCATCGGTCATACTGAAGTCTCCATCAAAGTCGAGAATGATTTTCTTGGAAACGAAAGTCTCTCGTCTGTATGGTACGGCAGCAGTATTGGCAAGTGCACTGCTTTGCATGTTCTCAAACCATTCTCCACTGTAGAGGCTCAGAACAAGATGCTTCTTTTCTGCTGTACTCTGGAGCATGCCGGAATCTGCCAATATGATTGCGGCATCTTCATAGCTGTCGGTCATGCGGTAAATCATGATGCCGTAAAGCTTTCCGGTTTTCAAATCCTTCTTCTGCACATAAAGGTTGCAGTTTGGAATACCATCATAGAAGATTCCTTCCGGAATTTCCAGTTCTGGGCTTTTCTGTTTCATGGAAATCAGAAGTTGTGCCAGTTTCATGTTCGACTTAGGTCCCACATTGTTCTGGAAATAGAATGAGCCAAACATGATGATGACGGTGATGACAATGAGTGAGCGGAAAGCTTGCATCAGTGAAATGCCGGCAGCCTTGATGGCTGTAAGCTCCGAACTCTCGCCGAGATTACCGAACGTCATGAGTGAAGACAGGAGAATAGCCAATGGCAGAGCCTGTGGTACGAGCATCAGACCCATGTACCAGAAAAATTGAGCCATCACGTCCATCGTGAGTCCCTTACCGATGAGATCATCAATATATCTCCATAAGAACTGCATCATCAGCACAAACTGGCAGATGAAGAAAGTTCCCATGAAAAGGAGACCAAACTGTTTGGCAATAAATATGTCTAATTTCTTAATTCTAAGCATTTCAATATTCTGTTGTTTCAGACCTTTTCTTTATTTAAAATAATAGCAGGTCTGTTATTCAGCGTGCAAAGGTAATATAAAAAAATAAGAAAACCTTTATTTTTCGTTTTTTTTATATATATAATTAGGTGAAAGTGGGGCTGGAATGTGAGAAAAATGAGAAAATAAAACTTTTTTTGAAAATTTCTGCCGAAAAATTTGTTCAATTCAAATAAATGTATTACCTTTGCACCCGCAAATGAGAAATCAATTGCTTGGATGGCGGGATAGCTCAGCTGGTTAGAGCGTCGGATTCATAATCCGGAGGTCGAGGGATCGTGGCCCCCTCCCGCTAC
>ERZ772883.776-NODE-776-length-29660-cov-12.830333_pt1 | contig 29660 bp, 28 predicted proteins | sample MGYA00580575_ERZ772883 | MGnify/ENA primary metagenome ERZ772883 (study PRJEB29015, sample SAMEA2737666) | human gut metagenome | biome: human gut; feature: human-associated habitat; material: faeces | place: China | collected 2012 ...
TTGCCGCTTTGCTGGCGGCGTTCCTCCGTTCCTCACTGTATGGGGCGGTCAGACGAAAAGAAAAGCGGCCTTTCTCAATATCAAACTCCATGCAGCCCGTTTCCGGGTCTGCGTCGGTCTGCTGGCAGATCGTCGGATAACGGCGGCTGTATGCAAGTAGCCGCTTTTTCAAATCGGTGTTGTGGGTGCGGACATGGATTAGCGGGTCTTTCTCGTCAAACCAAATATCGGTGGTCTTTTCCTGCTTGGTAAGCCCTGTTCTCATGCAAGCTCCTTTCTTCGCCCTTGTTACGCAATAGGGGCATTTTTCGGATGTTTTCTCCGGCTCTTGACTTGGAGAAAACGGCGTTTTTGACGATAAAAACCGCCCGGACGGGGAATGTATCGTCGGGGCGGCTGTTATCGCAAGATTTCCGATTTTTCCGGCTCTTGACTGTCAAGCATAGATTAGCTCATATTTTACGATTTCTTCTGCCTGTGCCTTGCAAGCGTTCATCAGCCCTACCCACTTCATAGGCGCGGCGGCTTTCAATTCCTCGGTGGCTCCCGCGCTCTTGGCAAGCTCCGGCATGATAAGGTCAATCAGGCTCCGCGCGGCTGCGTCAATCTCCGCACAATGCTCATACAGTTTTTCACTGGCAACAAGGGCGGTGTAGAGATCGGGGCGGTAGCCCTCAAGATAGGCTTTCCGCAAGTGTCCATAATGCCCGATATAGGGCGGTCTGGCGGGTAAAGTAGTACCGTTGTCAATCAATCTTCTCATGCGCTCTTTTCTCCTTTCTCGTCTGCGACAGGGGGAAGTTTATGGGGCTTTTGCTCCTGCTCCCGTTCCCGCTGTTCTCTCCATTGTCTGCGTTTTTTCTCCATATAGCGGCGGTTGTATTCGGCTTTTTTTGCTCTGCGCCGTTCCTGCTCTGCCAATGCCGCTTTTTCTTCCTCTGTCAGTACGATTTCCTCATGGGGGATTTCTACCTTGCCGACAAAGTTAAAGAAAATCTCAACCTCCTGTGTGCGGCTCGCCCCTTTTCCCTCGGCTTGGTGGACAAGGATTTTTTCAACAAATTCATTTATCATGGCGGGGGTAAGCTCGGAAAAATCCGTATATTTTTTGACAAGGGCAAGGAATTTTTCAGCGTTGACGGTTTCCCGGCTTATACGGTCAAGCTCCTGCTCGTCTTGGGTAACGCTCTCGGTTAAACTCTCTAACTCCGCTTCAAAATCATGCAGCATTTGTTCAAAGAGCTTATCAGAAAGTCTGCCGTTTACATTGTCCTCATAGAGCTTGCGGATTAAGCGGCTCAATTCGTCGGCTCGTTTCTCGCTGCGCTGTTTTCTCTGCCGGATTGCCTTTGCCGCTTTCACCTGCCGCTCGCTGGAAGCAGAGCAGACCTGCTCCATAAATGCCGCTTCATTGTTCAGCGCGTAGTCGCATACTTCCTTGATAGCTTCAAGCAGAAGCTCATTTACAACGGCTGTGCGGATAAGGTGCGTCGTGCAGTATCTATTATAGTGCTGGTTGCCTAAATCATAACGGGAACAGTTGTACTCGTCGCGTTCTGGACGCTTCCTGCCGTTGGGTCGCCCCGCCCAGTCCCGCGCCAGTCCAGCCCCGCCCCTGTGGTTATACATCTTAGCCCCGCAATCCGCGCAAAACATCAAGCCCGTTAAAGGATTTGCCGCGCCTATGGTGTCCGTCCGGCGTATCGTTTTCCGCAAGCTCTGGACGCGCTCCCATGTTTCCTTGTCAATAATAGCTTCCTGCGTATTTTCAAAAATGACTAAATCCTCTTTGGGTGTCATTCTGGAGCGTTTGTCTTTGTAGCTTTCTTTATAGGTGCGGAAGTTTACTGTATGCCCCATATACTCCGGCTTGGATAGAATATCGGCAACTGTGCCGCCACGCCATGTGTACCGTTCAGCGGGGTTAAAATTAGACTGATGTTTCCCCACGCCGCGCTGTGCAAGATAATAGGACGGTCTTTCAACCTTTTCCAAAGCAAGGATACGGGCAATTTCATACGGGCCTTTGCTCTCCAACGCCATGCGGTAAATCCGGCGTACTACCTCGGCGGCTTCCTCGTCGATAATCCAGTGGTCTTTGTCATTAGGGTCTTTCTTATAGCCATAAATACAATGGCTGTTTGTATGCTTGCCGGACATTCCTCTTGCGTGGAGAACGCTTGTTATTTTTCGGCTGCTATCACGCACATACCATTCGTTCATAATATTCAAAAACGGGGCAAACTCGCTGCTTTCGCGCTTGTCGCTGTCAACTCCGTTTGCTATGGCAATAAAACGGACGCCCCGCTCCTTGAACATGACTTCTGTGTAAAATCCCACTTGCAGATAATCTCTGCCGACACGACTTAAATCCTTTACCAGTACATAGCCGATTTCGCCGCTTTCAATTCCCGCAATCATGCGTTTCCAGTTCGGACGCTCGAAGTTTGCCCCAGACCAGCCGTCATCGGTAAAGTGGACGCAATTCGTAAAGCCATGTTCCCTTGCATAATCTTCAAGCAGTTTCTTTTGATTGATTATGCTGTTGCTGTCGCCTGTGAGGTCGTCGTCGCGGGAAAGACGCTCGTATAGTGCGGTTATCTTGCCGTTGTCCGTTTTCTTTGCTTTCATTGAAAAACTCTCCTTTCTATGGGCGATTTCTTATCCCCCTTTCATAGCATATAACTTCCGTATAGTGTTTCGGCGGGGAGGTTTTACCATCACGGACGCTGGCGGAGACCGTTTCAAATACCTGCCCTTCCTGCAGCGGAGGCAGGGCGGTATCCTCGTTTTCTTTTTCTTCTGCCTTAGACTGTTTCAGCTCCATGCGGTAAAGGCGTTCCACTTCCTTCCATCCGGTCTGCAATACCGTCTTTCCCTTTGCCGTAAAGGAATGGCCTCCACAATCCAGAACAGCCGTTACCGCCTCGAACCGATGGGCCTGTGCCGTGGCGCATAACAGCCTTGCCGCAATCAGTGTCAGCACATCCCGTTCCCCGGAAGGAAGCTCCGACAGATCTGTCCGGGCAATCTCAACCGTAGGAATGATGGCGTGGTGGTCGGTCACTTTGCTGCCATCGGTCACGCGGTCAATATCCGGTTCGCCAGTACATCCCTTTCCAAAGGGCATATTGTCCCGCAGCCAGAGGATCAGGGAGGCGGCGGTGGCCTGCATATCCTCAGTTAAATACTGGCTGTCTGTCCGGGGATAGGTCGCTAGCTTTTTCTCATAGAGGGCTTGCACATAGTCAAGGGTCTGCTGGGCCGTATACCCGTAAATACGGTTACATTCCCGCTGTAAGGTCGTCAGGTCGTACAGACGGGGCGGCTGCACCGTTTTGACCTGTTTCTCCACGGACAACACCGTGGCAGTCTGCCCGTCACAGCCCATACGGATTTTTTCAGCTTCATTTTTCCCGGACAGTTTTTCGCCGGAGGCAGCAAAGCCGCCGCAGGTAATCTCCGGCACATAAAAGGGCTTGCTTGTAAATGCCTGAATCTCTGCCTCCCGCTGCACCAAAAGAGCCAGGGTCGGCGACATGACGCGCCCAACATTAAGCGTGACGCCATACAGAACCGAGAACAGCCGGGTGGCGTTAATCCCGACCAGCCAGTCAGCCCCGGCCCGGCATACCGCTGCGTTATAAAGGTTATCGTAGTCGCTCCCAGGGCGCAGGTGTTCAAAACCGTCACGGATAGCCGCGTCCTCCATACTGGAAATCCAGAGGCGTTCCACCGGTTTCTTACATCCGGCATACTGATAGACCAGCCGGAAGATCAGCTCGCCCTCGCGCCCGGCATCGGTGGCGCATACCACCGATTCCACCCGTTTGTCCTTCATCAGCCGGCACAGAAGGTCAAGCTGCTTTTTCTTATCTTTTGGCACTTCGTATTTCCATGTTTCCGGTAAGATCGGCAGATCGCCATAGCGCCATCTGGCATACTGCTCCCCGTAAGCCTCCGGCTGCGCCAGTTCCAGAAGATGGCCGACGCACCAGCTCACCAGATACCCGCCGCCCTCCATGTAGCCGTCCTTTTTCTCATTCGCACCCAATACCGCCGCCAGTGACATGGCGACAGAGGGTTTTTCCGCAATCACTAACTTATACTTCATTTTCTTATAACCTCCATATTTCTTGCGTCAGAAAAGGCAGCCGGTTAAGCTGCCCCTACAAACTTGGCTCCTGTTTTGCCGTATGCCGTTCTCCCGGTTCCTTTGCCGCAGTTTCCCGGACCTGCGCTTTCTTATCTGCAAGCTGTTTCAAAACGCTCTTTTCCTGTTTGCGCCCCAATGTCTTTGTTTCCCGGTCATAATACTGGACCTTATCGGAAAGCCGGTCCTCCCGGGCAACCTGGGTGGCGTTGACTTCCCGCACCATATCCTCTAATTCTGCAAGCTGCATATTCCCGTTATCCGGCACGATCAACACCTCATGGACAGAGGAAGGCAGGACATAGAAGTCGGAGCCGATCAGTCCGCCGACCTTTTCCAGCACGCCATCCTGTACCAAAACCCCGGCGCCGTTTGTTTTGCTTTGATTTGTAAGAACATACATCGGCGTAAATCCAATATTCAGGGGTTCTGTACGCTGCAAAAGATTATCAGGATGCTCGGAACCGCCAAAGAGCAGATCCTCCATATCATAGAAACAAACAGGGTCTCTGCTGCTTTCCGCCTGCACAGCGTCTTTATGGAGCTGTTCTTTTGTGATCCCCCAAAGTTCCATCATGTTTTCCGTAACGGCAACAGAAGCAATTCCTTTATCATCCGCCGCAACCTGAATCCGGTAATATGCCGCAAGCTCACCGCAGAGGGTACAGGGCTTGTCTTTCAGATATTCCTGGTTCAGTTCCGGGTCGCACATCTGGACCGACAGCATAGGGCGGACGGTTTCGTAGTTTCCAAGTTCTGATACTTCCATTGGAACCCTGCCTTTATAGGCCGTCTGTATCTCCGCAATCTGCCGGAGGACAGAAGGCATGGAGTGCCCGGCCTCCACCTGTTCAGCAAACGGTTCCAGATAGATTGTCGGGGCTGCCTGCTCCCCGTTTTTCAGGATCGTAAGGCCGGTAAGCGCCCGGTCATTGCTTTTTATCACTGTATCTGCGGAAATCACCGCATCCTGATATTCCGGGGGCAGATAATCTTTGATGTGCGCTTTGATATACTCTGCAAATTCCTGTTTCATTCGCTTTTGCCCCTTTCCATATCCTCGATCCATTTATCTCCCCGGCCCGCCGCCTGCATGAGACACATCATCACAATGCCAAGCAGCGTACCTCCTGTAAATGCAAGTAAATGTGTAATCACGTTCCACATAAAAAATCCTCCTTCTTTCAGGGTAAAGAAAAACGCCCACATAAAAGTGAGCGTGTCATCGTGTATCAGTATTTCATTTCTTTGTTTCCAAAGGCTGCCGGGGCAGAATGATCTCCCCCACAGGAATCTCCCGCAGTTCCTTTTTCAGCCTGTGGGTAAGCCGGATCGTATTGACCGTTCCGCCTTTTTCCCTCCCGTCATACATGGCGATCACCCGGTCCGAGTGCTCCACCATGTAGCGGTTACGCTTTGTGTAGACATTGGGCGTGTAATCCTCCTGAATGACTACCACATCCGCACAGGCACGAAGCAGCGCCTTTGTCTGCTCCCTTGTTTCTAAACTTTCCACCCGTTTCCGGTATGGCAGTACCGCGATCAGCCGCAGGTCAGGAAAATCCGCCTGCAGTTTCACAACAATTTCCGCAAAGTATTGGTCCACACCATCGGCAAACCCGGTCATAAATCCGGTATAGCCGTCTGAAACCGCCTTTATAATTTCCCGCCGCAAAGCGTATTTTACATTGTCTATCTGTTCATCCAGTATATCCCTATGCCCGGTGACACAGCAGGTCTTTTCCATAATCCTGTCCTCCAGTCGGTAGATTGAAATTTTCGTTTTTACCCATTGTAATAGATTTGTTTTAGCAAGTCAACCGAAACACCCTCTTGCATTTTGCGAATAAAGAGGGAGTGTGAGGTACAATCTATTACAAAATGGGAGGTGAAGCCGATGTATGAAGATTTTGTCCCGGAACGCCTGGCAAAGCTGCGCACGCAGAAAGGCGTGTCTGCACGGGATATGTCATTATCATTAGGGCAGGCCAACAACTACATCAATAACATTGAAAACAAAAAGTCACTTCCTGCCATGCAGTCCTTTTTCTATATCTGCGAATATCTTGGCGTAACGCCGCAGGAATTTTTTGACGAGGGGAACGCCTACCCCGAAACCTTACGGGAATTTATCTCGGAGGCAAAGCGGCTCGATCCCAAATCCATGCAGTACATCCTCGGCATTATGAAAGAACTGAACAGCAAGTAACAGCGGTCAGTACAAGCTGGCCGTTTTAATTTGTAAATTTTTTTCGTGCCCCCTTGCATAATCCCCGGAAAGTGGGTATACTATAAGTAAGAAAGTCGGAAATTCCTACTTTCAATCTTGCAGCAAAGGAGATGATTGTATGCTGGCCGAATTACGTCAGAAGTCACAGATTACCATTCCCAAAGAAATCATCGTAAAACTGGGTCTCTCCGAAGGGGATAAGCTGGACATTTTCGAGCAGGACGGAACCATCTGCATGATGCCGGTTGTCGTATACCCGAAAAAGTACCTCGACGAGCTCCGCGGAGAAATTGACGAGGCAAAAGCAAAGATTGCCTCCGGCGAACAGCCCGTATTCGACAGTGTGGACGCACTGTTTGCGAAATTGGAGGCGGATTGATGGCCTACCAGTTTACATTTACCAAACGGTTCCAGAAACACTTTAAGGATTTGACCGCACAGGAGAAAAAGCAGCTTCAAAACAAATTGCAGCTTTTGGCTGAAAATCCTATGCACCCATCCTTACGCACCAAGCGCATCCAAGGTACCAGGGATTTGTTTGAGTGCAGCGTCAACATGGACATCCGCATTATCTGGTACTATGAAGGCGACAAAATGATTATCCTCGTCGATGTCGGACACCATGATATTTTAGACCAGTTTTAAGAACAGGGGCGGCGTTTACTTACGGTAGGCGCCGCCTTTTCCTGTTATTCTCCGGTACTTCCAAAGGCTCCGGTGCCCCGGCTCTCGGATAGCTCTGTCACAAAATCAGCGATCACTACCGGCATAATAATAAGCTGCCCGATCCTGGAATTTTTATGCAGCGTGTGCGGCGTGCCGCTTACATTACTGATGATCGCATGGATTTCCCCACGGTAGCCGGAATCCACTGGCGGCAACTCACATACAAGCCCCTTGACCGCCATGCTGGTGCGCGGGAATACATAGCCCGCATACCCGTCCGGCACCTCGATTCCAAACCCAAGCGGAACCTTTGCAATTTCTCCCGGCTGCAAGGTACAGTCATAGGGCATATACACATCCGCCCCGGCGTCATTCCCATGTGGCCGAAATGGGTAGTGGCGTTCCTGTAAGCCAAAGTCGATCAGCTTGATCTTCATGCGCTGCCTCCTTCCGTCAGCGCCGGGTAATCCTCTTTCAGAATAGCCTCCGGCGTCATATCCGCCTCCAGCTTTTTGCCGCAGGACATTTTTCCTTCCAGACATTTGTCCTGTTGGCAGAACGGTCCTGTAAGGTCAGGGGCAAACAGCGCCGGTCTGAGTGCGTAAAGCTCTTTCCAGACTTTTAAGAGGACAATCCGGGTTTCGTCCGTGTTTCTCCGGCACACCCGCTGGCCGATCATGTGTTTCCACTGGTAAGGCGTAGCGCTGATAATCAGCACGTTCCTTAATCCCTGGGGTATGGCATAGCCCGCCGCATCATGGCCGATTCCTGCTGCATACAGTTCTTCGTAACAATCCATATCCGATTTACAGCTTTCCAGATATATCTCCTGAATTGCTTTCGGTGCGGTCAGCACTTCATAAGGTACGGCAAAATCCGCCTTCCCGGTATAGTTGCTGTACTGTAAGGACGCGCTCATAAACTTAACCTCATTCTGATGGCGGGTGATCTGTGCCAGGAACCGTCTGCTTGCCCCCACAACCGCAACGGTAATAACCGCAAATTTCTGGACCGTAGGGTGCGGAAGGCTGCTAATGGCCGCCACGGCAGCATCACTGAATGATTTTTCATAAAGGGCCAGCAGATCATCCATTGTGGCGATCCGATGGCCCCGTTGGGTAAGCCTGGCAGCAAAGACCATGTTTTTCTCGGCCTCCTGCACCGCCTGGCAGTTCAAAATCTTCACTTCAATTTTATTGATTGGTATGTCCCTCCTTTACAATGGCTTTCAGTAAAAACAGATAGTTGAGACTGTCTGTGATCTTTTCGTCCCATGTGTCCATGCCAAAGCTGACGCCATCGGCAAAACACATATCATACAGGGAAACGATATGCTTTGCCAGCATCCCGGCAAGCGCCCGCTCCGGCGAGCAGCGCTGTAAAGCAGCCGCAGCCTTGAACGCGCCCAGCCGGTCTGTATCATCCCCGGTATATTCTTTGGTTTTCTTTTGCAGAATGTCGGCACAGCGCCGCACCTGCTCGTCAAATACGGCATTGACTTCTGTTTGTGTGATGTGGCATCCCTCCTTTGATAAAATGGACTGTCCCGAATTTTATCCATTATTCGGGACAAATCCGGTCAGCCGCAACAGATTTTAACTATTTTCCGCTGCGTTTTACGCGCTCGGCAGATAAATCCAGTCGTGCATCAGGCACACGCTCGGTTCGTCCTCCCTGGGTACCAGCCGGTAGGTACATTCCCCGTACACGGTCCGTTTATCCTCGATTTCCATGCCATACGCCTTATAAAAGCGGTATTCCAGATTGGAAATGATACAGCGAAGCGTCTGCAGCGCCTCCCGCTGGGCGGTCACAATCAGGTCCCGGTCAACACTGCGCTTTAAGAACAGCAGAGACTTGTAAAGCTGCACCTCCGTCCGGTAAGGGCGGCAGTCCCTATGTTCCAGCCAGTCATTAAAGGCTACCGGCCCGCTCTGGATCACATCGCGCTCCGGGTGGTAATACTCGTAGCAGTCCAGGTTCGCCGTGTTCAGAAGATACAGCATTTCCCTGACTTCATTTTCCGGCATATCATAGAACCGGAGAAGGGAGCGGTACAGATGGACATAGCCGGAAATCGAAACAATGGTATTCACCATAGAAAAATCCTCCTTGTAAATAGCAGGTGCGGGAGCTTCTGCCCCCGCACCGGTTCCTTAAAACTATTCAGTTAATCCACTTCCACCAGTTTCCCCATAACGATAAAGCGGCTTGCACCTCCGGGCGTACAGGTGGAAAGGGTCAGCACCTTGTCACTGGAAGTTACCGTGACATCGGTTTCCACCACGGAACGCTCCGCCATAGCAGAAAGCCAGGTCGTATAGGCACCGTCATCCTTCCAGGTAAGACGCCAGGGCGAAGTGTCGCTCCCGGATTCTGCCGGTTTTGCTGCAAAAGCCGTGAAAATCTCCATGATGTAGCCGCCATCAGGGGTAACAAGATACATCTGCGGGTGTTCGTCGTAATAGCTCTGCCCGTCATACTCGTTCAGCGCGGCAAACATGGAACCATCCCGCATATTGTGGCCGTAGATAATGGCATTGCGGTCTGAAAAATCCGCCTGGTTCTCATAGTCCGCGAACAGGCAGCCCGTCTTGTTGTAGGTACCGTCATACAGATGGCGCAGGTAATACTCGTTGTCGTCCGTCTGCGTGACCGGATAATTGATAGCCGTATCAGGAAGGGTAAGCCAGCCGATGATGTCCGGCCCGGTTTCCCGGAGCGCTTCAAAATCCACTGTGGGGAGGACCACAGAAGGGTCCTCCCCGGCAGGTTCCGTTTCTCCGTTATCGTCCTCCGGCGTTTCGGTCTGTTCCGGCAGCTCTACATGGGAAGCAATGTCCTCATAGGCTCCGGCGCTCTCTGCATACTGGCTGAGGTCACGGACCATCAGGAATCCGCTGCCAAGCGCCAGCACCGCGCAGAGGGAAACCACGGTAATACCGGCAGCCTTCGTCTTTGTCGTAGTTCTGCTGTACTTTCCCTTTTTGAAATAGAAAGCAGCGAACAGCCCGCCGCCGATCACAGCCAGCGCCAGAAGCCCGCCGTACAGGAAAACCATGTTGTCATCCCCGGTCTGCGGTACCGTCTTTCCCGGATTAGACGGCGTGGAAGGATTCGATGGATTGGAAGGGGTAGAAGGCGTTTTCGGGTTGTCCGGTGTTTCCGGTTCCTCCGGTTTTTCGTTGAAGAACTGGACCGTTGCGGTTTCCTCCGCCTTGATCTCCACCGTGGCCGCGTCAGGAATGATATAATCTTTGCTTGCCCGGTTCGCAACCTCCGTTACCGTGTAAATGCCGACGCGCAGCCCCTTGACCTCAATCATTCCATTCTCCGGCGAGGTAAAGGTCTCACAGTAAGAACCGTCCGCGCTCTTGACTTCAAACGCAAAACCGTCCTTGCGCCCGTCGCTGGAATCCTTTGTGATCTTTAAGTTTCCTCGGTACGCCTCGTTGGTAAAACCTCGCCCGGCCTCGCCATTTTCCACAACAGCCACCTGGCCGTCCTCCGTGATCTCAAAGTAATAAGCGTTTTTATCAAGCTGGTAGCCCTCCGGCGCCTTGCTCTCTTTTACAAAATAGCCTTTTGCCAGAAGATCCTCTGCCGTGTGGAATCCCGCATCCGTTTCGGTAAGCGTTCCCATCAGTGTATCTTCGGAATCCAGCTCTTTATTGCCGTTGGTGTCCTCATACAGCTCGAATACCGCGCCGGAGAGGAACCGCATAAAAGTGTTGTTATCCCCATCCTCCTTCTCCACAGAAGAAGGCTCGTCCACCGCCTCGGTCTTGATGACCTGTACGCTGCCGCGGATCAGGGTATCATCCACGCGGATTTCCATGCTCTGGCCGTCCGCACCGATATAAATATGGTGTTCCTCCGGGCTTACAGTATAAAGCGCAGGTGCGGCGATTTCCTTTACGATCCAGTGTCCGTAAGGGATATTCTCAAAAGCAAAGCTGCCGTCCTCGGCGGTGGTAGCAGTGAGCAGCGCGTTTTCTTCCGTAAATTCCTCGGTGTCCGGCCGGAACAGGCCCATGACCGCACCTGCCAGCTTTACAGCCTCGCCGCCGTCTGCGTTCTCGCCGTATTTCACGCCGTCCACACGCCCGCGCAGCAGGTCATTGGAAACAGCCTCGCCCTCATTGACAAGAATCTGTACCAGTGCCGCCTCCTGGCCTGCGTATTCAAATACTACCGGGTATTCGGTATCGGAAAGGATATAGGCGCTGTTCGTCGTGCGTTCCTTCACATAGTAACTGCCAAAAGGCAGGTCGGAAGCAAAGAAGGCGTCATAGCCGCCCGCCTCATTCGGGTCAACGGAAACCACTTCCAGGAGGCCGCCTGCCGGGATCACGCTGCCATCCGCCGCCGTCAGGTCAGCGGAAGCATACAGCCCAAAGGAAATGTCTTTGTATTCTTCATTCATGCCAAGGCCGAAAAGCTCGTCTGTTTCCAAAGTTTTGAACAGCCCCACCGTCACTTTCTGGCGCTCGTCATAGAGGCCGATAGCGGTCTGGGTAATCTCCACGGTCTCGCCCGCATAGGTAAGCTCCGCATATTCCGGCTGGGTATTTAATACCATCCCCTCCGGCGCCTGGCGTTCCTCCAGACGGTAGCGGCCCAGATAGAGAAGCCCGCTCTGCGCTGTACCGTCCTCCCCAGTGGTAAGGGTTTCCACAACGGTATCTTTTGCCGCCCGGAGCGTGCCGTCTCCTGTATAAATATCCTCGTCCGCGATCACATCATAGACAGCACCCGGAAGCCCCATCACTTCATATACCGGCTGATACAGGCCTTCATTTTCCTGAACAGAAGCAAATACCTCGCCGGTCTTGGTAATGGTAAGCTGCCCCTTTTGCGGCATATTGTACTGTGTGACCGTCACAACCGCCTCGCTGCCGTCAATGGTAAACGGCACCGGTTCGCTGGACAGCACATACCCGTAAGGCGCCGCCACTTCGTAAAGTTCAAAATCCCCGGTGTGCAGAGGCTCCGGCAGCATCAGCCAGCCTTCGTCCGAAACATAGAAGGTGTCAAGGGTTTCCGGATTCGGATAGTAAATCTCCTGGGTGACAAATTCCCCGGTGGACAGGTCTTTGATCTGGAAGCCTGTGCCAGTCATCGGGATAATATTCCCGGTCTCCGCGTCGCATTTCTCCACCTTCAGCCGTGCCGTAATGGTACGGTTATTTAAGATATAGCTGTAGGTCTGGCCGTTTGCGGAAATAAAGACCGTAAAGTCGGGGATAAACGCCTTGCCTTCCTCGCCGGCTACCTGATGGACCGTATAACGGCCATAGGGGAGCATTTTACTGGAAGCAAAACCGTCATTGTCCGTGGTGAGCAGGTCGCGCTCGCTTTCTTTTGCCGCGTCATAGCTGCCTGCCGCTTTCAGATAAACCTCAAAGACAGCGCCGGCCTCCGGGCGTTCCACGACGCCCTCATTCGGTTCGTCTGTGTTCTCGTCCTCCGCCACATCCGGGTCCAGGTCGTCCGTATGCTTCACAAGCTGGATATTGCCATAGATTACCGTTTCCGTGACCTGGTTCTCCGTGGTGTTCAGCTCTACTTCATAGAGGGTGGGAGAAGCGCCTATCTCATAAACGGTATCGTTCAAGAGATAGCCGGTACTTGGCTCGATCTCCCGCAGCGTCCAACTATCGCCGCAGACATAGTAGCGGGTCATAAAGCTGCCATCCGGCCCGGTGGTGTAAGTGTCCACCAGTTCGCCATTGTTATAAATGCCATAAACCGCTCCGGCAAGAGTAGCGTCGCCCTGAGCGGTTCCGGTGTCGGCGTCGCTCTTAACCACATGGACGCGGAATTTCTTCAGGATATTGCTGAAATGGACGGAAGCCGTCTGGCCGCTCTCAACCGTCACATACTGCGCAGAAGGCGTAACATAGCGGTCTACCGGAATCTCGGTCACAAGGTAAGTGCCGGGAAGGAGCTTCTTTTCAATCTGCCCGTTTTCCCCGGTAGTGACATTCTCATTGACTTCATTTCCCGAAATATCCGTGCCGGAGATATTGAAAGAAATCCCGGACACAATGCCGTCCTCGCTGATTTTTACGATCTTTGCGGTGCCGTAGGTCTCGGTCTTGATCTTCACAAAGAAGGAAACCGGGTCACTGGCGCCGGTCATCATGGTCTGATAGCCGGGACGCCCCCAGATAAGCATGTCGTTGGCAACCGGAATGTCTTTCCGAAATTCAAAAGTCACAGGGTCCGCGATCATGTTCTTGCTGGTAAAGGTATACTTATTCCCGTTTCTTGTTACAGAAACACCGCTGCCTTTCAAAGTTTCCAGATTGATTTTCAGATTGTTGGTGTCCGTAACTGTCAGGGTGTAAACCTTTTTATCAGTGTCCCATTTCAGTTCCAGCTCCGGGGCCTCGCTTTTCTTTGTGGAAGTAAAGGACGGAACCGTGGAATGGGAAGCAACCTGCTCCAGAATCCAGTTATAGGCTCTTTCCGCAGGGCGTCCGGCGATCACGCTGTAATACTGGTCTGCCGAAGCGTGCCCGTTCCCATGACGGCTGTAAGGGTCATTCCTGAGCTGCTGCTGGTATTCCCAGAGGATGATCTGGGTCGCCATCTTATAATCATCCTCGTTAATGCCGGAAACAGGAAGGGACGCGCCCGGTTTCCAGCCATAGATCGCCGTCAGGGTAATGCCCCGGCGCGCCTCTGCCGGGAGCAGGTTTAAGTAATTGCTGTTGGTGCCGCTCTCCGATGTATACGTATCTTCGGAGGTATTGTAGGCAACCCCGCTCTCCACACAATAGACCTGCTGGCTGCTCCCGTCCGAAGCAGTCAGCATATAGTGCCGGTAGGCATTGCCTCCGCCACTGGTGCGCACATCCATCGTCCCATCGGAATTGTAGACCAGGTAGGTATAAGGCGCCGGCGCGTAATAATGTTGCCCGTCAGACCCTACATACTGGTCGCCCAGCCAGGAGCTTGCCCGCTGGCCCGGCGAAAAGGCAAACGCCTGAGCCGGGATCAGCCCAAAGACGCATACCGCGCAGAGCAGAAATGCCAGCAGCCGCTTAAAACCGCTGTGGAAATGGATCGTTGTTTTCTCCATAAAAAATCCTCGCTTTCATACATAGTGAAGGACGGCTTTATTCGCCGTCCTTATCGTCAAAATCTTCCTCGGAGAGATATTCCGGCTCACCGTAAGCCTCGTCCGGGTCAAATCCCTCGCCGTAACCATCTTCCTCGAAGTCCTCGTCATCCTCCGCCTGCTGCTTCGGACGGACGATCTTCACATAATAGCCAGCGCCGCCTACTACAAGGAGGGCCACAATGACAAAAATGATCGTGCCGGTACTGCCAGTGTCTTTCTCCGGTTCCTCCGGCTCGTCAGGTTCCTCCGGCGTTGTGGGCTGCGCTTCTTTTCCCGTACAGCCGTTCAGGTCGTTTTTGCAGACCGTACAGTCGGTATTGACCTTTCCGGCCTCGCATTTCTCCGTACAGGTGCAGGCCTCCGCTGCCGGGATCACGCTCACGCTGCCGTCGCCCTTTTCCGCCAGGGCCATCAGATCCGCCTCAGTCACGCCGTTTAGGAAATAGACGTTGTTATCGTCCCGCTTTCCATCGATGACAAGGTAGAATACATTTCCGGCCTCGGTGGTGATGGTATAAAACTGTTTCTCCCCGTCCTCGCCGCTGATACTGTCCTGGACAGTCCCGGTGCCTTCCGGTGTAAACGCTCCCTCCGGGATAGAAGAAGCTGTTTCCGTTTCCTCCTGGGAATTGGCGCTGTTGCCATTCTCATTTGTGCCGGACGCTGCATTGCCGCCCGTGTCTGCACCTGCATGAGAGCCATTCCCGGAATTGCCGCTTTGGGTGCTGGCGCTTGTACTGCCGGAATTGCTGCTTTGGGCGCTGGTGTTTGTACTGCCGGAAGAAGCCGCCTGTGCCTGTACCAGTCTTACAGAGACTGTGCTGCTCTGAACCTGTACCGCAGAAACAGCAGAAGTTTCTTTGGTTTCCTCCGGTTCCTCATAATAGGGGTTGTCAAATTTTACGGTCTCCGAGCGGTTCCCGGCATAATCCTGGGCGTAGACGCTTACCTGCTTTTCCGTCCCGGCATAGTCCTTTAAGGCAACGGAAGCCGCCCCATTGGTTAAGGAATTGATCCGGTTCCCGTCTACAAAAACCGCCTCCACGCCGGAATGATCGTCGCTGCTTTCTACTTTCAGTGTATCGCCGTTCAGGGAAGCCGCAATTTTGGGCGGTGTGGTATCTTTGTCCCCGGCAGCATAAGCCGTCAGGGGCAAAGCGATGGCGCTTATGGTAAGCATAAGCGCCAGTAGCAGAGAGATTTTTTTAGTCCTCATTCATTTCCTCCTGTTCCCGCGGCAGCGCCTCCGTAGGGGAACCTGCCTGCCGCAATTTCAGGAAATCGGCAAGTTCCTGGGGCGTCAGATGGAAACTTCTTGCCACCGCCACATAGTCGGTGTTCTCCAGTTCCGTTTTCTGTTCCTCCAGCTTGCGGAGCTTGGCCTGCATCTCCGCGATTTTTGCTTTGGTCCTGTCAATTTCCTTTTCCAGTTTTTCAATCTTAGGGTTCAAATGTTATTACCTCCAATCTTTCAGGGCAGACGCCCAAACGTGTAAAAGTGCTGCTGCCAGTAGCTTGTGTTGATGTTTGCATAGGAGATCGGGTCCCCGCAGTGGATCATCATTCCATTGCCTACATAGATTCCCACATGGCTTGCGCCGCTGGTGTTATAGGTACCCTGGAAGAAGATCAGGTCGCCCGGCCTTGCATCCGCGCTTGATACCGGCGTACACACGCCTAAAAGCCCGTCTGCGGTTAAACGCCCCACATTCCAGCCTACGCCGCAGTTATTGATGACCCAGGAAACATAGCCGGAACAGTCGAAGGAAGTGGAAGGGCTTGCGCCGCCCCACACATACGGATAACCTAAATACTTTTCCGCCTCCGCGAGCATAGCGGCAAACTTTTCATCCGCAAGGGCCTCCGGGGGAACATCATAGTTAAAGTAGTTGCCCGTACCGCCTGCGCCAACTGCCGGCAAATGCCGCTCGCTGGTGTCTCCCGTATCAGCAAAATACATAGGGTTCCTGTACTGGTCGTCGATCAATACCTCCAGGTGCAGGTGTGCCCCGGTAGAGTTCCCGGTACTGCCAACCTTCGCGATCACATCCCCGGCCTTTACCTCCTGGCCCACGGACACAAGAATCTGCGAACAATGGCCGTATTTGGTGGTAAGGGTATGCCCCTCGTAAGCCTCGCCCTCAATGGCGACACACAGACCATAGCCCCCAGCTTCGCCAGCCAGCGTGACCGTACCGTCATGCCCGGCAAGGATTTCCGTACCCTGGGGCATCCCAATGTCAACGCCGGTATGGTAGTCCTTTTCCCCGCTGATCGGGTGTACCCGGTAGCCGTAGTAGCTGGTGACATAGGGCAGCCAGTTTGTGCCAAACACATTTTTCACATACTGCCTATTGCCTTTGGTCTGCAATAAAATCTCGCAGATTTCCTTCTGGTCCGCGCTCATGCGTGAAACGACCAGGTTTTCCAGAGGGGTAGAAGTAAGCGTTACATTTAAGATGTGCCACTCATACGGCACTTCTTCCTCGGTTTCCTCTCCGGTCTCCGGGTCAATGCTTGTTTCTGTCCTGTACCGGATTTCCGTTTCCTCCGTGAAGGATAAGGAATACTGCGCATGAAAAAGCTGACGGAGCACGCCCTCGATCTGCGCATAGGTGAAATTCTGATACGCCGATGTAAGATAGCCCATCAAAACATAAGGGTCATGCTCGATAGCGCCGATATTATAGCGGTACTCGTCATAGCCCGGCCTGTCCGATTCCACTCGGTTGATCTGCATCTGCAGGTCTGTTTCCCACTCGGTATAGACAAGTTCCGCGTTATTGATGTCTGCATCGTCCGCCAGATAGGTAGACGCTGCCAGGCTCCCCAAGCCTCCGGTTCCCAGATTGGAAAAAGAGGAAAACAGGGAGGCAATCAGGAAAAATACCAAAAGGAGCAGGATCACAATCCCGCAAATGACCGGGTGGCGCTTAACGGCATGGACCACACTGGCAGCAATCTTTTCCGTAGTAACGGCGGTATCTTTTGCCCGCTTTCCTGCCTTTTGCGCCTCACGCGCAGCTTTGGCATACTGGCGTTTTAGTTTCTGCTTCTGCCACATCCGGGCAAGCAGGTTTTTCTTCAGCGCCGGGTTATCCTGCAATGCCTGCCGGTAAGCAAGCCGGGCGTTTGCTTTGGCTGATTTCTGCCGCAGCTTTGTTACTTTGCGGTACGGCGCGGTCTTATGCCTGTGATACGCCATGCGCAGCCCTGATTCTCCCACAAGCTCGGTACGGTGCGCCGCCTTAACGCCGACGTTTTCATCCTCCGCCTGGTATATCTTTTTATGGGCGTAACCGGCTGCCATATTTGCGCCGGCCTTTACCGGACGCATGGGAACAGGACCCTTTACATGAGCCCTTTGGGATTTCACCTCCTTTTCAAATTTCAGGCGCTTTGCGGCCTTACCCGTATCGGGATCGGAAACTGTCTCCATCCGCAGCTTACGGCGGGCGGGCAGACGTCCCTCCGCCTGCTCCAGCTTTTGGGCGGTCCGCTCGGCTTTCCGTCTGGCATGGGTGAGCTTCTTATCCTTTGCCTCCGGGGGCAGTTCATCCGCGGTAAATTCCAGCTTGGACGGCTTTTTCGGTTCCCCGTCTGCAGCATGGCCTTCCTGCGCCGCCTGTTCCTCGGCTTTTGCCGCCTCCTGGAAACGCTGCTGGTATTGATTGCCGTGCTGGTGCATCCGGCGGCGCTCTGTCTGGCCGGATTCTCCCCGTGTGTGGCGTTCTGTATCAGGACTGCCACTGTCAGAATCCTCACGCCGGGAATTTTCATATCGGAAATTCCTCCGGCGCGGGTCCTGTGTGGAAGGCTCCGGCTCCAGCGTGCTCCGGGTTTCCGTATACCTTGCCGGCTCATGGTCCAAATCCCTGCCGGTCAAGTCCTCCGGTATGGAAGTGCCCGACTGCTGCGGCACATCCGCCGTGAAAGACTGCGAATCCTCCGCTGCCGGCTGCGCTGCAGCATCATACCTCCGGTTCCTGGAAGTGCCCGGAGAAGGAGGGGCATCCCTGGCCCGCCGCAGGTCAAAATCCGGTCCGCCCTGCCGGACCTCCATACGTTCCTCCGCATGGGAATCACGGGCCGGCATCCGGGTATCTTTTCTTTTCTGTTGAAATTCTTTGTCCCGTGGCACTGTTATCACCTCCAGTCGTTTTTATTTGTTCCAGAAATTTATGCCCCCGCAACTTCATCCGGGCGCGTGGTAAGTACGCTGTATAGCAGGGTGTCCTTCGGAAAATGATCCACAAATGGGATAATCACATTCCCAAAGAACAATAAGCCCTCGCCGGGGCCGGAATGGGTCACATAGGAAAGCTGGTGCGGGGAAATCCCCAACTGCTTCGCCAAAATCTGACGGTCTCCCTGCGCCTGGTTCAGCATATAGATAAAGTCCGAGTTTTCAAAAATGTTCTCGATCTCACGGGAGGCCAGCAGGTCCTTCACATTCTGCGTCAGGCCCGAAGGAATGCCGCCCCATTTCCTGAACCTTTTCCAGATTTCTACGCTGAAACTTCCCGTCTGGCCTTTCAGCAAGAGGTGGAATTCGTCGATATAGAACCAGGTCGTCTTGTGCTTGGAGCGGTTGGTGGTAACACGGTTCCACACGGCGTCCTGCATGATCAAAAGGCCGATCTCTTTCAGGGCCTTGCCGAGAGACTTCAACTGGAAGCAGAGAACCCGGTGATTGTTCATATCAATGTTGGAGCGGTGGTTAAACACATTCAGGGAACCATTGACATAGATTTCCAATGCGGTGGCGATATTCTGCGCCTCCGGCTCGGACTGCTTCAAAAGCAGCTCATACAGGTCGCCCAGGATTGGCATATTTTCCGGGAGCGGGTCCTGCAAATAATCCCGGTACACAAGCCTCGTGCAGCGGTCAATGATGGTCCTCTCAATCGGGGAAAGTCCCTCCTTGCCGCCGATAATCAGGTCACACAGCGACAGGATAAAATCACTTTTCAGGGTGATGGGGTTTTCATCATCCGAATAGTCCAGGTTAATGTCCATCGGATTGATATAGTTGGTGGAGGTCGGAGAAATATCAATGACCTGCCCCTGGGAGCCAAACTGCTGCACCAAAGGTCCGTACTCATTTTCCGGGTCGGCAATGATGATGTCGTCCTCTGTTAAGAGAAATACATTGACAATCTCACGTTTTGCAGAAAAGGATTTGCCGCTGCCCGGCGTACCCAGAAACAGGCCGTTGGGATTTTTCAGCGTTTTCCGGTTCGCCATAATCAGGTTGTTACTCAAAGCGTTCAGGCCATAATAAAGCGCCTCGCCCTCCTGGAACAGCTCGCAGGTCGTAAACGGAACGAAGATCGCCGTGCTGCTGGTGGTAAGCCCCCGCTCAATCTCGATCTGATTCTGCCCCAGGGCAAGAGAGGACATAAGGCCCTGCTCCTGCTGGAAATCCAGCCGTTTTAAGGCGCAGTTATATTTCTGCGCCACACCGGAAGCGGCAAAAATGTCATTGAACAGCTTCTGCCGTTTGGAAGCGATATTTTCCACCAGCACCGTCACAAGGAACATCCGCTCGTTCCTGCTCTGTAAATCCTGCAGGAGATTCTTCGCTTCTTCTCCATAAGTGGCAAGGTCTGTCGGTATGATGTCCATGTCATAACCGGAGCGGACCGCTTTTTTCTGTTCCTCAATCGTCATCTTCTGCAAGTCGGACATCTTGCGCTTGATGTTCTTAATCGCCTGGGCCTGGTCGATGGACTGGATATGAAGATTTACCGTTACGGCGTCGTTCAGATCCAAAAGGTCCGCCAACAGCCGGTCCGTCAGTTCCGGCGCCAAAATCTGCAAGAAAGAGACTGCCCCGGAATGGTCGCCCACCCGGAAGGTCTTGCCGTCACCACCAAACGACAGGCCGGAGGGTGCGATATAGTCTTTCGTGGAAAGCCCGGTTTTCGGCAGGTCGCCCCACTCAAAACGAAATTTCTCCTGACCGTCCGGGTGAAGCTGGCTGTGCAAAAGTTCCAGACGTTCCAGCCCGTTTAATGGTCTTGCCTGAACGCCCAGGGTCTTGAAGTTTGCCAGCACATCGGTCTCAATACGCTCCAGGCGCATTTTTGCGGTGCGCAGATCGTCCGCTTCAATCCCAAATGTGATATATTTGCGCTTGGTAAGGCCGTTGTTGCCTTTTTGGAGCTGGCCTTTTAACATATCCCCGTACTCCCTGCGGATTCCATCGTATTCGTCGCCGCGGATGGGAATATCAATACTACGGGCAAAATCCTGCATATTGGCCCGCTGGTTGATAAAGGTAAGCTGCACATGGATCGAAGCGTCAAAATAATTAAGGAAATCACAGTAGCCCTCAAAAATCTGCGCTTTATCATCCGCCTGCGCAAGCTGATAGTTAATATCGAAAAACTGCACCGTCTTGGTGTAGAGCTTATCATTCAGACGGCAGATCCCATCCCGGTACATTTCCTTATAGGGAATACTCTGCTGGACCGTCTGCGGGGCGTCCGATTTCAGCCCGCTAAAAAAGCCGCCCTTCTTAGACGGCCTGGCACGGGAAGCGTTACGCCCGCCCTTTTTTGCGTCGGCCCTGGTCTTTTTTGCCTGCCTGATGTTTCTTTGCAATTTTCTTTCCTGGGCCTCCTGCTGTTTGGTTTTTGGCAATATTGCAAACCTCCTTCTTTGACATGGATTTATATAGGTTTTCAGTCCGATAGGGCCGTTTCTTCGGCCAGAGCTTATAGCGGAGCCTGTTTCTCAGAAGTTTCTCCGCCGGCTGGCCGTCCCGCTCATACATGGCGAAAAAGAAAAACGGCATCATCAGCCCGATCATAAGAAGCACCGCCGCCGAGTTGCCGATGGCGCCGCGGGTAAGGAAATACACCGGCAGCCCCACAAGAGCGGCCAGACTGAAACAGATAAGCTGGCGTTTCGTCAGGTTGAACGCCAGCTTGGTCTTAACTTTCGTTAAGTCTTTGGGTACTGGTACATACGGCATCTAAATTCACCTCCATTCGTCCTGTTCTTAAAGTCCCGGCGCTGTTATCGTGCGCCGGTATCATGGGCTGGTTTTTCCGGTGCCGGACGTTCCTTCACTTCCTGAACTGCCTGTTGAAGCCGTTCCCGGACAGAAGCAAGTTCTTTTTTCTGGCACAAATATTCCTGGCTTTCCCTGACAGCATTGATGTGATCCCGAATATCCCAGTCCACATCAAATACCTCGGAAACCGGCACAAGCCAGCGGTCCGCCAGATATTTCAGCGGATTATCCAGCATCAGCAGATTATCCACCATACCCTCGTCAAACTCAAACCGTGTCGTCAGATAGCTGTATGCCTCCTGCATCGTAGCAATCTCCCTTGCCTTTTCAATCAGGGAATCCTTATCCCTGGACAAAAGGTTTTCCCGGTAGGAAACATAATTCTGCCCCAGCCGCTTCATCAGGGCGGTGTGCTTATCCTGCACGGAGATTTCTTCTGTAAATTTCTCAAACCGGTGGTCCGCGTCAATCTCCTTTAGCAGATCGCAGATTGGGAAACTGTGCGTATAAGTATTTTCCTCTTTGCACCACCGGGCCACGTCAAGCGGGTCCTGGAAGGAAAGAAGCGCCTCCACTTCCGCAGGGGTAAATTCATGCTCCACCTTCAGGTAATAGTGAAGCTCCGCCAATCCCTGCAATTCATAAATAGCGCCGATATTTTCCCCGTCCAGCATATCCGCATGGACCTTCAGGCACTCGTCCAGCCGTTCAAACAGTAATCTTTTCGCATCCTGTTCCATCCCGTCACTCCTTCCTCTGCGGCATCGTGGCCGTACATTCCACTTCGTTGCCCCACACATCCCAGCCGGGCGTCTGCTGCCTCGCGAACAGTTCCACCCTGGGCTGGTCGCCCATGAGCTTTACGATCTTATCCCGCACCTCGTCCGGTTTCCTGCTGTGCTGCTCGATATGGGAGATTACAAACTGGTGGATTCCTGCGCACTGGCGTTTCGGGTGCCCCCGCGTCGCCAAAAGGCACACTTCGGCATTGCTCCGGGTCCAGAAGCCCATCCCATAAAACCAGGAATCCGCTTTCCGGTTCTGTTTCAGCCACAGGAAGGCTAAGGTCTTATATTTGAACCCCCATGCCTCCATGACACGGAACGCCTCGTTGAGCTGCGGGAAGGTGGCCCATAGAAAAAGCGCACTGTCTTTGGCCGCAAGGTCTGCAACCGGCAGTGCGCATATTTCCTCAATGCTCATGGTGGGGTAATGATTTTCAGCCACCCCTTTGCCCCGTTTCATATCATAGCGCCAGGGCGGGTCCGCGTACACGATGCTGTATTTTTTATTCTCCGGCATTATCGGGCCTGCTCACTCTTGGCAGGAGCAGCCTTTGCCGGCTGACCCTTTACCTTCCCGGCATTTTCTTTCAGGGCGCCGGTCAGGGAAGGCTTTTCCGCCGCCCCTTTGGTCGCTTCAAGGGTGGCCTGCAGATTTTCAATCGCCTGGCCGTACCCTTCGATCAGGGCGTCATTAAGCTGCCTGCGGAAATCCGCCGTCACCGGCCAGCAGACATCCCTCCATTTTCCCTGCTTATCCTGGGTGGAAGGCATATTGACATACAGGCCGTTTTCCCCGGAGCAGATACGGAAACCGTCGATCTTGAAACAGTCGCCAATCGTCACATTGGCAAATGCCAGAAGGTTCCCCATCGGGGCAATCGGGCGTACATTGACGTCCAGCTTCAGGCCTTCGCCCGCCTGGGCCTCCGGCTGCATGGATTCAGTAGTGGTTTTACTCATATAGAAAGTCCTCCTTGTTGAAATATAGTCGTCACCCGCTAATGCGAGTTAAAGATACTTTTGGATAGCGAACCCGTCTTAAAGAGGGCAAAGGCCAGCAGGACCGTATAGCCTGCCGTACCCCAGATCGCGCCGTGAATATCGCCGGAAGAAGGGATTGACTGGACCAGCACCGCATAGATCGCAATGCAGACCAGGATCAAAAACCCCTGGAAACCTAAAGCAAACAGGGAACGCAGGTAATTGGTCCCCATCTGCCCCCATTCACGGTTTGCCATTGTGGAAAAGGGTATGGGTGCCAGGCTGACCGTGAGATATATTTCAATCATACGGCCATACACAATGACAAAGATCACGATAGACAATACCCACATGCACAGGTTGATGATGTTGGTCTCCAGCCACAGTCCGATCAGTTCCCACATCCCCATTGCTTCAAGCTGCGTTTCCAGGTCGGACAGCGCGGCGGTGACGTCCAGATTCCCGTTTATCGCGCCGGCGCTTTGGTTCACCACATGTTGGGCAACGTCAAACACCGCCATGACGATAGTAAAGCAGTTGGTGAGCAGATAGGTGGCAACAAAGGTCTTGAAGATCCACTTGAAGATGTTGAACGTATCAAAATCGTGCATGTTATTCTTTTCAAGGATCATCTGGATCAGCTCGTAAACAAGAACAAAGGTCAGGATGATCCCCGCGATAGGAATGACGACGGTTTCCGAAAGCGTCTGTATCATGGAAAACACGCCGCCATTCCAGCCCTGCGGGGTCTGGCCCACCTGTGAGGCCACATCGGAGACCTGGCTGTTTACCGAATCAAAAATACTGGTATATTGTCCTGTGATCGCTTCGATCAAGCCCTCTTTAATCCAGTCTGTTATCCATTCAAACAGACTGCCCATCGGCGATTAACCGAACAGGCCGGAGAGCAGCGGCACCAGGGTAATGCCGATCAGGGCCACGCCGCCGCCCGCCATGAGCTGTTTTATCCCCAAATAGGAGTAAAACCTTGCTCGATGGCAGGCGGCGGCGTGTCAAAAAATATATGGAATTGTTTTAGAACCGCCCCGGAGGGGACAGGTCAGCCCTTGACCTGTTCCACCTCCGGGATGGGTTTGAGATTGAAGTGAATTTCGATAGAAATGTGTCGTGTCTTATCGCTGTCGATGTGTTCATGGACAACGATTTCTTTAATCAGGCGGTTTAGGGTGGCTGCGTCCAGCTCCGTGATGTCGGCATATTCCTGAATGGCGTCCACCCATTGTTTGGCGTCCATCGCCAGCCGCATTTCATCAGCCAGCTTCTTGCGCCCCTGTGCAACCCGTTCTTTCAACTCGGCCTGTTCCTTCTGCGTCTTGTCCAGCATGAGATTGAAGTTGGCTTCGCTGATCCGCCCGGCAACCATGTCCTCATAGAGCCGCAGCACCATCTTTTCCAGCACCTCAATCCGTTCCTCGTCTTTTGTCAGGGAACGCTCCAACGCTTCCCGCTGGCCTTTCTGCTCGGCTTCGCAGGTGTTGGTCAGTTTCCCGGCAATGGCTTCCCCATCGGTCAGGGCAGCCTTGGCGCACTCCCGGATTTTGTTCAGGACAAGGTGGTAAAGGGTGTCGTACTCCACCCGGTGCTGGGTGCAATGGTTCTTGCCGAACGCCCCATAGGTCTTACAGGCGTAAATCTGCTGCGGGTGCTTGGCGTGGGTGGTGCGGATGGTCAGCGACTTGCCGCACTCGCCGCACTTGATAAGCCCGGCAAACAGGCTGGTTTCCCCGTCCTGCCGGGGGCGCTGGCGGGATTTCAGCTTGTCCTGCACGATGGCAAAACTTTTGCTGTCAATCAACGGTTCGTGCCGTTCCTCCACCACAATCCAGTCCTGCGGCTTCTTCTCGCCAATGGTTCCAATTTTGAAGCGGTAGTCCTTCTTTTGGGAAGCTATCGCCCCAGTATAAACGGGATTCATCAGGATGTCTTTTATCACAGAGAAGTCCCACATATACCGCCCGTTTTCCGGGTCTTTCTTTTCCCATTTGGTGCGGACATTGCGGAAGCCCCGTTCCCGGTTCCACCATGTAGGGCAAGGCACCTTCTGTTCTTCCAGCCTGCGCCGGATGAAGTTGGGGCCGTGTCCTTCCAGCGCCCAAAGGAAGATTTGCCGGACAATGGGGGCGGTTTCCTCGTCCACCAGCAGGTGGTTTTTGTCCTCTGGGTCTTTCCGATACCCAAAGGGAGCCACACAGCCGGTAAACTGGCCTTGCTGGGCTTTCAGAAGATACGAGGAATGTACCTTCTTGGAAATATCCTTGCTGTACATCTCATTCAGGATGTTCTTGAACGGCGCAATGTCGTTGTTGTCCCGCATGGTGTCGATACCGTCATTCATGGCGATATAGCGGACGCCGTGACGGGGGAAGAAGTCCTCGATCAGTGTGCCGGTCTGCAAGTAATTTCGGCCCAACCTCGATAAATCTTTCGTTATCACAAGATTTATCTGCCTGCGCTCGATGGCTTTTAACATCCGTTTCAGGTCGGGGCGCTCCATGTTCAGCCCCGTGTAGCCATCGTCCTGATAGACTGCCACAACCTCCCATCCCTGCTTTTCGCAGTATTTTTCCAGCATATCCCGCTGGTTGGCAATACTGGCGCTCTCCCCGTCAAGGTCATCGTCTTTGGAAAGCCTGCAATAGATGGCCACCCGGAAGCTGCCCGCCAGAATTGCGTCCATGCCTGTGTATTCATATCCGTTCATCATAACCGTTTACCCGCACAATCCAGACGGAACACGGTTCTTCTGAACCTCGTCTTTATTATATCCTAAATCTTGTGTTTTCGCAAGATTTTCCTTCCCGGTATTCTGCCCATATTTTTGGGCAATCAGGCTCACAAAGACATCCGCTGCGTCCAGCTCGCCGTCAAAAACTGTGGTAACATGAATCTCTGTTTTCGTTTTTGCCATAGGCAGTTATCCTCCATAATAGAATAGCCAGACAAGGAGAAGGTCGGCAACGAAGTCCGGCAACGGGCTTCAAAAAACCTCAAAACCATCTCTGTCTGGCGGTTTGGTTACAATTTATATTTTCTTTTATTTTTCTGTTGCTTTGGTTGCTGATAGGGGAAAAAGCCCGCAATTACGGGGCTTTCCCCGGCAACCAGCCCGGCAACGGGAGTGCAACAAAGTCGGCAACGGGGTGGGATTTTCAGAAAGGAAGCTCCATCTGCTCTGTGACCTCCACAAATCCCTCCGGAATTTTTTCGGCTCCGTTGCTGGTATCCGTTGCCGGGGCTTCACGCTCCCAGCCCTTTTGCCTGCCGTATTCCGGGAACATCCGGGGATTGGAAAAGTAGTGCCAGCCTGTGACACAATGGTTCATAATGTCGTTGACCTCCCGGATTTCCCATTGCTTCGGCTCGTCAAAGGGGTGGTTCAGGGCTTCCCGGAAAAGCTGCTTGGAACACACTATGCTGCCGGTATAGCGGTCAAGGTAGGCTTGGATCATCCCGGCCTTGGTGTCCTCCGGCATGAAATCCCGCTGGTGTTCTTTGAGATAGCGCACCATTTCGGGGCTGAAAGACAGCTTAAAATCCCCGCTGCGGTAAATGGTCATGGCTTCCGCCCATAGCTGCTCCATGTAGGCTCTGGAAGCGGCTTCATCGTCCAGAATGTGAACTTCCGCCTGTTCCGGGTACACCATGACCGGCAGAAAGCGCCGGTTGCCGGAACGGTCAAGGGGCAGGAAGTCCAGGGCATTGGAAGTGCCGCCGAACACGCATTGCCGCAGCCTGTCCTCCGGGTGGGTTTCGTATGGGATTTTATAGACCTCCTTCTGTCGGCTCAAAAAAGACTTGATTTCCTCAATGCTCTTGGCGTTTGCGGTGGCGATCATCTCCGACATCTCAATAATCCAGTGGCCTTGCAGCTTGCGGTACACATTGTCATCGTCCAGCTTGCGAAGGTCATCGGAAAACCACTCGTCTTTCACAGCCAGCAGCCGGAAAAAGGTGGATTTTCCGGCTCCCTGACCGCCCACCAGACAGAGCATGACCTCAAACTTGCAGCCGGGATGAAATGCCCGGTGGATGGCTCCCAGCAGGAACAGCCGCAGGGCTTCATAGGTGTACTGGTCGCTGTCGGCTCCTAAAAAGTGGTGCAGACAGGTACGGATACGCTCGGTTCCGTCCCATGAAAGGCCGTTCAGGTAGTCCCGGATGGGGTGATAGCCGTTTTCATTGGCAACGATCCCGATGGCAGCGGCAATCTTCTTTTCGCTGGTCAGCCCATAGGTTTCTTCCAGATACAGGAGCAGATAGTTCATATCCGTGTCCGTGATAGCGGTGCCGGTACGGTTGTAGCCGATGGGCTTAATGATGTCGGTGCGCTCGGTCAAGAGATTTTTGGCGATTGCCCCGGAAAGCAGCGGGTCATTCTGAAAGACGGTCAGGCAGTTTCGGATACTGTTGCGGACGCCGCCTTTCTCGGTGCTTTCCAGCATGGCTTTGACTTCCTCAACGCTCCGGGGCGGCGGTGATTCTTGCATGGTCTGTTCTGCGGCCTGCCGTATCTCCGGCGGCAAGCTCTGCCATTCGTCTTTCAAGATTGCTCACTTCCTTTCCACAGTCGATGATAAGGGCTGCCCGTTCCTCCATGTCCGGGGAGAGCAGCACATCCAGCAGATAGTCCACATAGTCCTGCTTTTGCAGGGCTTCCACAAAGAGCGGGTGGAAATCCTCGTCTGGCGTCTTGGGGGCATAATCCCGTTTCCAGCGGCACAGCAGGTTTCGGTAATCACACAGCACCCGGAAGCAGTAACGCTCCATACGGCGGAACCGCTGTTCAGGGGTTTCCTGCCGGGGGTTCCTCTGGCTCCTGTGGGGCGGCTCCCTGTTCTCATAGGGGACAGAAAACGCCTGTGCCAGTATGAGGGCGGCTTCCTTGGGGCTGACAGCTTCCAGACGGGAAACAAAGTCGATCACATCCCCGTCTGCCTGACAGCCGAAACAGTGAAAGCGCCGGTCAACCTTCATGCTTGGGTTTTTGTCGGCATGGAAGGGACAGACGCACATCCCGTTTCGTCCCACCCGGATTCCGAAATGCTCGGCAGCCTGCCGGGTGGTAACAGACTGCTTGACAGCTTCAAATACATTCAACTAAATCCTCTTGAAAATAAGAAAAGCGTCTGTCATTCTCGAAAAGAAAATGGCAAGCGCCTGTTAAAGTTCCATATCCTGTTTTTTCTCTGTGCGGGGCTGCTGGCGTTTCTCGGCCTGTTCCTCCCGGATACGCTGCGCCCGGCCTTTGACTGCCTGCTGGATGGACGGTTTCTTGCCCGGTTCGGCGGTCTGGCGGTACTGCTCGGACGGAAGCACCTGATTGAGCCAGTGGCGCACATCCCGGAGAATCTTCACATCCTCCTGCACCGCCGACAGGCGTTCCCTGTACTCGGCCACCTCTCCGGCAAGCTGCGTCCGTTCCTCGTTCAATTTCTTGGTGCTGTACTTGGTTCCCTCCAAATGCACCTTGAAATAGCGGACAGCGGCATTGTAGGCGTCCAGCTCGTCCCGATGGGCGGCGGCAAACTGTTCCTTTGGCTTCTTAAACCGGATGGCAGCATATTCCGCATGAACCGGCTTGTGGGCTTCAAAGTTGGCGATATGGGAAAGCAGGGTGTCGATCTCCTTCATACGCTTTTCCTTCGGCTTCATCTCTGCCCGGATAGAAATGGCCTGCTCGCTGACGGTATCCAGATAGGAGTCAAGGCTCTCCACGGTGGACAGCTCCTTTTCCCGCAGTCTTGGCGCATGCGTCTTCTTCGTTTTCGTTTTTGTTTCCATCCCGGTATCCTTTCCTTTCTCTCTACATTGGGTGCCTGTTTGGGAGCCGTACAGCAGGGCGCATACCAGAGCATGTGCCCTGCTATATGACCCCCATCTTATTTGTTCCCAACGGAGCCGAAGCTACGTTGGGAACAAATAGAACGATTATTCTGCGTTCATGCGCTCATAGGCTGACTGTGCGATCTGCTGCCATTCGTCGATGCCCATTGCGTTCAGGGTCTCAACGTAGGTGTTCCATGCAGCGTCGTCATCGATGTCCTGCGCGCCGGAGATGAACAGTGCTCTCTGCTCGGCGATGTAGTCCTCGATGGTGGCCTTGATGTCGGAAAGCTTTTCGTTCTCTTCCGCGGTGTAGACCAGATTCAGAACGACCTCAGCCTTGCGGCGCTCCTTCTGCTCAGCATAAAGCGGTCTGTTCTGCATTTCGACTCTCCAGTCGGTGCCGTTCGTCAGGTCAAGCTCGCCCGAGCCTGCCTTCACAGTCGCGGTGATGCGGCCGGATTCGGTGTGCCAGTTGGCGTTGCTCTGCTTGGCCCACATGTCATCGAGCACGACGAAGTCGGCGGGGTTGCCGTTCGAGTCGGTGGGGTCATCGGCAGTGGCATAGCGCCAGTGCACGCCTTCCTCGCCGTAGCGAAGGCGCAGATACGCGGCGTCGCTGGACAGGAAGTCGATGAAGCGGATCGCAAGGACGGGATCCGCGCAGTCCTCGGTGATAAAGGTGCTCCACTTGTAGCTGTCGGTGCGGTTCGGGGCATAGCCGCCGAGGCCTTCGCCGCTGGCATCCTGAAGCATGGGCAGCGCGACGAAGTCAAAGATGTTCTCAGAGGCGGTATCCATGCCGAGCGTCGGATGGATCACGGCGACGCCAACGGTCGTCGGGC
>ERZ772883.783-NODE-783-length-29480-cov-6.296686_pt1 | contig 29480 bp, 29 predicted proteins | sample MGYA00580575_ERZ772883 | MGnify/ENA primary metagenome ERZ772883 (study PRJEB29015, sample SAMEA2737666) | human gut metagenome | biome: human gut; feature: human-associated habitat; material: faeces | place: China | collected 2012 ...
ATTTGCAGGAGTTCCGCTCCATGGAACACTTCAAACTGGAACTGATCGAATATCTAGATTACTACAACAACCGCAGGATCAAGGCAAAGCTAAAGGGCTTGCCGCCTGCAATTCACAGACAGCAAGCCCTTTCGGCTGCTTGAACAATTTTTACTTCAGAATATTGTCTAACTTTTTGGGGTCACTTCATTTATCGCAATTAGGGACTTTTTTATTGTTTTGACCGTATGAATACATTTTCGCAAAAATGTACAGGGTTTCGGATGTACATTTCGGGGCCCGAATTTACCCGAAAATCTACAAGTCAGGAGCACGCAGAACTATGAGTAAAAGTGCAGTTCCGTACCTCTATGGTGCGGAGGAAACTATACCAATAGAGCAGCTGCATCCCTTCGCAAACCACCCGTTCCATGTCAGACACGACTTGGAAATGAAGGAGCTTATGGACAGCATCGAGGAAAGCGGCATCATCCATAGCATATGCCGCACGCGCACCTCCCAACTTTTGTGTTCGAAAACGAAAACAAAAGTGGAGGTAATTATGAGATTACGTGATAAGGTAAAAGAACAAGCTATGCAAATGTGAGAAGGCGATACCCAGCGCAGTCCATTAAAGGGCAGATTCACCTGTTTTATCAGGCATAGAATGAAATGGCATGCCTCCGAATATTACAGGAAGCATAAACCACGGGAAAATGTAAGCCCGTTGGACGATGTGGAAGATCAATTGTATGACCCAGAGGTGGATGTTGGTTTCGTTATGCGGAGCTCGTTGCGGACGCAGAGCGGTTACGCGCACAACTTACAGAAAAGGAAAATGAAATCTTGGCGTTGTGCTTGAAGATGTCCCGCAATATGGCCGCAAAGGAATTGCATTGTTCGGAATCTAATATCAATAATGCCATTAAAAGAATTAACAAGAAGGCACGCCGCTAAAATGAAGGAGAAAAACTATGTGTTCTTTTGATTATCATTTTCACAGGGCAATGGAGTACGAAGATGGTTTGGTGTGGATCATGGATGTCTACTACAATTTAATGCGCGCTATTTGCATGATTTATTACTGGGACAATGAAAGCGAGTGCATGAATATGATGGATCATTTGATGTCTTGCTTTTGGGAAGATCTGCGGGAATTCGTGGAAAAAGAAAAGATGGCTGAAAACAAAGAAAATAAGAAGAAGTACTTGCCTTGAGTACATAATGTTGTTTGAAATCGGGCCAGTAGGGATAGCACTTTAATGCCATCCCAGGGCGAGTGTATTTCGCTCAGTAAGGCACAGGATCCCGGCTCTGCCAGCGAACTGGCAGAGCTTTTTTGTACGAAAAAGTAGACAGGATCACCTTATATCCCTTTTCGCAAATCACGTTGACCACTTCGTCAACATACTTCTGGCAGGTGTCGTGATCCGGGGCTTCCACCATCACACACACTAGCGGATCGGTGCCGGATTCCCGAACAAGGATGCGTCCGGTGTCCCCCAGCACCTCTGCCACAGCCTTGGCGGAAGCCTGCACCTCCGGGTCATTCTGGGCGGCTTTTTTATCGCTCACCCAGACATTTTCCAGCACCTGCGGATAGAGATGGTCAGAGGCTCTGCCAGCTTGCTCAGGGGCAGTTCCTTGGCCAGCATGACCTCCCATTGATCAAATCACAGCGCAATCGACTTTAGAATAGAAGTTCCCTATCACATCACAAATCTTATTTGACACTTTGTTATCAACACATGCCAAATTTCGTCCGCTTCCTATTGCTCTTGTAAAAGCAACAAGTTCATAACGGATGCCTTCACCATCCAGTTGATAAAAATATCGTTTATTCTGTGACGCGTCTTCATATCGAATCTCAAAATAATCTGTTTTCCACCACGGTGCTGGAACATAAATATATCCTCTTGTCCCAGAAATAATTAGTTCACCTTCTGATTTGACCCCCTTGGCAACTGTTGCAGATGCAACTGCGTGATCGTAAAGGAAAGTGATCTTTGTAAATTGATCATGACCATCATCGTCAATATGGGTAATAATATTTTTGGTTTTGTAATCATTCCCCAGTATGTTAAATATCGGAAGCATCGCTGTAGGACCCCAATCGCAAATGCTATCCCACGCATCTTCTGCAATGGATCGTAGGCTAGTACAGGTAGCGTCAACAGAATAGATTTCGCCAATCTTTCCCTCTTTTGCCAGCAAAAGCAACCGTGAATATGCTGTCGCATAGGCCGTTTTAAGCGCATCCATCAGAATACAGCCCTTTTTTGCCGCCAACGAGAATAGTTCTGTGCTCTGCCTCTCGTTTAATGCAACAGGCGGTTCGCATAAGACATGTCTTCCTTTTTCCAACGCACTTTGAATTTGTTCGTAATGATGTTCAGGAGTAGAAACGATGTAGACTGCATCCACTTCCTCAAGTAATCTGTCATAGTCCTGTGTTATAAAAGGAATCTCCTCGAAATACTTCGAATTTTCTGTACACACACCAGCAATTTCCAACCCATTGACATATTGTGCTTCCCGGATGTACTTTTTGGCAATATGCGAGTCGCCAATGATTCCAAGTCGAACCTTTCGCTCCTCTGAACGGATTTCCGAACTAGAAACACCTTCAGTGCGTTCCAAATATACTACTTTACAGTATTCCTTTAGATAGTCAAATTTCCCGATCCAATCCGATCCAACAGTGAAAATATCCACATCGTACCTGCGAATATCATCAATTTTTTGACCCTCATATTCTTCTACAATGATCTTATCCGCAAGCCCGGTGGCACGTACAGCCTCAATACGCTCCATCAAAGACTGTTGTACATTGATCTTTCCACGGGTTTTATCAAAATCATCTGCTGTAACACCAACAATCAGATAATCTCCCAATGCTTTCGCACGTTCCAGCAGCTTGATATGACCATAATGAAGCAAGTCATACGTCCCGTATGTAATTACTTTTACCATTTCTTGCTTCCCCTCGCTTTTCACAAAAGTCCACGCTTCTGTAGATCCTTAAACGCGTTCACAAGTGTAGTATTATCCTCTTTTGTCAACGCACCAATATGACCTACGCGAAAAATGGTTTCTTTCATTTCTCCACCATTGGGACAAATCCAAATACCATATTCATCTTTGAGTATCGTAAAAACATCATAGGCCGATACATTTAAAGGGTGCAACGGTGTAACTGCATTGGACATCGACTCAGAAACGATTTCAAGCGGTAATCCCTTAATCTTATCTCTGAAATCTTGAGCAAGTTCCGCAATTTTCTTTGTTTCACTCTCAACACCACCAGCGGCTTCAATTTCTTTCAGACGGGCATTAATCTGGCGTAAAGTACCAACTGCTGGTGTAAAGGGTGTTTGTCCCCGCTCGCCATTTTTAAGAGCAGACTTCAGATTTAGATACATACACTTCACATCGCGGGCCTCTACACGTTTGACCGCTTCATCGGACAAGACAATAACTGATACGCCCGGAGGGCAAGCCAATGCTTTCTGAGAACCAGTAATCATTACCTGCACGCCCAATTTGTTCATATCAAAATCGTCTGCAAGGAAGGAGCTAATGGCATCCACGACCAAAAAAATTCCGTTTTTCTTACAAAACTCACTGATCATCTCAATGTCATAGTGAACACCTGTTGAGGTTTCATGTACATTAACGAGGAACCCTGTAAAGCCTTTACCATCGTACATATCCAACTGCTCTTTTTTGAGTGCTTTACCTTTCTCCAGCTTGATTTCCTCGTATGGAATCTCGTGAATCTGGCACAACTCAACAAACCGCTGTCCAAAGCTGCCACCGTTTACGACCAAAACCTTATCCGTCTTATCAAAGACATTCATAACGGTTGCTTCCATCGCTGCCGTACCAGAACCAGTGATAAACACCACTCTAGCTTCATCGCCAGCTTTCGCAAACTTTTTCATCAGCATCTCATTTTCAAGCATGACAGCAGAGAACTCAGGCGTTCTAAAATATGGAACCTGTTCTGCACCAATAGCACGTACTGCATTATCCGACATTACCGGGCCAACTGTAAAATTAATCATTTCTATTTCTCCCATTTCAAACGTCCATTCTTAAAGCCGAATGTTCAAGGCAACTCTATTGCCTTTTTGTTCTGTACGAACACATAAAACCTTATCCAAAAAGTGTTCCAAAAGCGCACTCATGTTCAGTAATCCATATGTGGTGAGCTTAATACGAACACCTTATTTTTTGCTCTGGAAAAATTGTTTTTGCCGAATATAAAAACAGCTCCAAGCGCAATCCATACAATCAGCAAAATATAGGATTCTGTACAGAAATGCACCCCCGCAAGCATCAATCAGACGGTCAATAATACGAACGCCATGAACACGAACCAGTAGTTTAGGGGTATTAAATGTAATGGGAACCAGCCGAGAGCCAAAACCTGCTTCAATAAAGATAGCGCGCTTAGCACGGTAGGGTTCCAATGTGGTCAATCCCTCGTTTGTGATTTTTCCCTCATTCACATATTTGAGTTCGGTGAGTGCCTTCATCACGCGATTCACAGTTCCAAGAGAATAACTAATTTTCTCCTCAATTTGACGTTGAGAGAGCAGGCTTTCTTCTTCTGCCAAAAGAGTGAGAATCAAATTGTTGGCGTGTAAATATCATTTTAGTTTTCCCCCCCTCTTCATATGTTATTCTTCGTCAATATATTTTTCAATCGTCCTTATCTGTTTATCTAATGAGTAATCTAGCGCATGGTTTCTACAATTGCCACTCATCATTTTATAGAGATTTTGGTCTTTGAGTAACTGCACAATTCTATCAATATAAGCATCTTCATTGTCTTCAATAAATCCGCACAGTCCATTATTCGACAGCTCATCTGTACCTGCTACGGGTGTGGAAACAAAAGGCTTTCCAAAATACATTGCTTCAACTAATGTTGTTGGAAAGCCCTCGCTATGTGAAGTTAAGCAGAAAACCTTGCAGTGCTTATAGTACGCATATGGATTTTTCTTATATCCAACACATTCAATCTGCGCTTCCAGTTTGTATTCTCTAATTAATCTGACGGCCTCATTAAACAAGACACCCGTACCAAGCATTTTTGCTGTTACAGAAAGCCCCAAATCATTTAATCGTTTAACAATCCGAATAAACTGCAAAGGATCTTTATTCTCATCAAAACGATTACAATACAGCAGCTGGAAATCCGTTACAGTTCCTTCCGGTACCATACCGGAGAAATCATAACCGTTATATATTTTTATAATTTTATCTTTGAATTCAGGAAATACGGAAGCAATTGATTTCTCTGTAGCATTCGATATTGCCACAATCTTATTTACAGAACTTAATGCTTTTCTTTGCTTGTTTTTTAATCTCTTATTTTCCTCCAAGTCATAAATCGAGCCATGCATCCAAGCTATACGCTTTTGGCTATTTTTGCTCAACAAAAACGTCGGAATAAGGTAATTAAATGATATTTCCACATCATATGTCTTTCTAAGGTGCATTTTTCTTATTAGACCTGGGAACAATTTAATTAAGGCAGAATTCATTAGTTTATTGTATATTTTTGAAAACATATCCTGTCGCGTAATGTCGACAATCGGAGGCAAAATTTTGATATTGCCATTTACGGGTTCCATTTTATCTGCGTGAAGGTATTCCAGAACATCAATATCGTATTTTTCGTAATCCAGATTGTTAACAATATTTGCAAGTATCTTTTCTGCACCGCCGCCATAACTAAAGGACCAAATAATAAACAGCACTTTTTTCTTTTTCATTTTACATAAGCTCCTGGTAATTACGTTTCCGCATAATTACCTCCTTAATAAATACAACAGCTAACGCTTGAAGGAGGTAAGTAGCAATTACACCGGTCAAGCCATAATGCTGTACGGAGAAGAATAATAGCCCCAAATATCCAGCATTTACAACTAACAATATGGGAATATTGTATTTAACATAGCCCAACGCCATGAAAAGGTTATGGGTACCCATCGAGGAATTTGAATAACAACTATATCCAATGTACAGAATCAAAGGAATTACATACTCGTTTGGATTACTAATGAGATATTTCAGCCAAAGGGAATGTGTTGCTACTACGAATATAGTACTGATGCTAAAAAGCGATAACATAATCAGCTTTAAACGATTGGATAATTTTCTTGCACTTGCGACATCTTTCTGCGAAATCATCTTATTCATTTCAGGATAGATTACCTGACTTATTGGATCTCCTAATTTATTTATTACAGATCCGATATTTCCGAACACACTATACACGGATGTGGCTTCAAATCCTAAATATTTATTGATGATCAGTGATGTAATTTGATTTACCGGCAAATCAATGGTTGAAGTCAAATTGCTGTATAAGCTAAACTTTAAAAAATCCGGGCACCATTTCAGTTTTACTTTATAGAAGTCAAGTAACTTATGCTGAGCCAGAGTTTTTAGAGTATAAAAGTTCATTAGTAAAAATTTTGCTGCATTCGCCGTGCAGTCGACTAAAAAAAATGCCTCAAAATTATACTTTAATGCGAAGCACCCTAAGAAACCTACACATCGGATAATTGCACAAGATATATTGGATGTTACAACGTACTTATAGTTTTCAAAGTATCGTAGTACGCCAATTGTGGTTCCCTGAAAATAAAGCATATAAACACATAGATAGAGAATACAATATTCTGATATTGCACGATCCCAACCCATAATATTGATTACAATGTCCTTTAGTATCACTCCAAAGAACAAAGTTGCTACAAGGCAAAATGCATCCAACATTACAGCCCACTTAATATAAATCTTTTCGGCCTCCTGATCATTGTCCCGCTCGGCTTTGGCCAAATACTTAATTAAGGATTGAAACGTCTTAAATGAAAACAAGCCATAAAACAAATTCGTATATGTCTGAACGGCAACAAGAATACCGTGTTTATATGAACCAATTGCGTTAATTATAAATATGGTTGCCAAAAAACCAAATGCAGAGCTTACTCCCTCGCCAGAAAAAATCAGCAAGAAGTTTCTGGCAAGGTGACTCTTAAATATTCGGCCCTTAATATTTTTGATTTTTTCTTTCATGTGTTACAGCCATTTCCTTTACGACTTCTCTTACAGAATCATATTGTTCACAGAAAATTTTTCACGTTCTACAGAAGGAAAATCATATAGATATTGTGACAATTTGCTTTCAATATAATGTGCTTCGTTAGAATATTCCATATTCCTATTAAATATTTGTGTGTTCTTTTTTGACTTTTCCGGAACAAATTTAGTCATCTTGTCCTTATGCAAGGTTTCCGGAATATCCAGAAAAGAAAGAACCTGAAAAACAGAACTATCATAATTATAAACCAAGTCTTCAAAGTGAATTCTTAATATATTTTTGTTTTCCACCTGTTTTTCGGCCTGCCGCATCTTAATATAATTGCTACAGAATTTCTCCGCATCAAATGAATACGGAACAGTCGCATTCGCTTTTCTCCAGTAATATTTGTTCAGAAGAAAAACATCCCTTGGATCACGATCAACCACAATCACCTTACAATTATCTTCAAAGTAATTCTCTATTCGATACAGGTTATGCGGCAAAACAAACTGATCTAATATTATATTCGAATTTGATATTCCCATCTGCAAGAAAAAATTATCCAGTAAAATCTTCGCGCTCGAATAGAACTCAGACGGGGTCGTGTATGAAAGCCACATTTCCTCATACCTTAGACCTGGCTTTGGCAGCACTTTTCCAGACGTTACTAATTTTATGATCTTAGCCAAGGCTTTCTCTATATATATTTTTGCATTAGGGTTTTCTTGATAATACCAATAGACATCCTTAGTTCTTTCATCAATGAGCGAGCTGATAAATTCCTCGCACCACTTCATAAAGTCAGAACCAACCCTATCCTTATAATTAGCAACCCAATAATGTTTATTGGCATATAATGTTTTCATACAACTATAAAATGTATGAAGGGCTTCATCGCTGCGAAGAGCATTGTTTCCTTTTAAGAGTTTATCCTCCAGATCAAATACCCCGTTAGGGCAATGCATAAAAACATACTCAAAGTTTCCGTTGGTGCAAGAGTATCCATCTACTTCACTCAGAAGATCTGTTACTGCGGACGAACCCGAACCCATATATCCTGTTGGTATAACAATTTTATTCTCCATATGGTTACCTCTTGACTTTATAATAGAATAGGATTTAATTCCTCTGGCACGGTGAAGTATCTTATATTTAATCGCCAATCTTTTAAATACTGTCGCAAAGCAGATTGTTGACATTTAATGATAGCTTGTATTATACGTGCCTTGTCCAACCTAGTTTAAATTGTTTCAAGTAATACTATACTTCTCTCTCTCCTTCATTTTCAGATGCTCAATCAGATTCCTATAAAAGTACTTGTTTCTAATAATTCGAAAGAGATCATATATTCTGATCAAATTGGATTTGTTAGCCTTCATATTAGCCTTTACAAATTCATACATTTCGAGAGTTGCAAAATCGTCTTTATATTTGACCGAATTCAAGTACTTCTCCAGCATTCCCACAGACGGAACATTTAGATAGGCTCCATTATCAATAAGATAGTACATTGTTAGTTTTTGTCTGATATTTGCCTTATTTGAAACGCTCTCTGTGCGGATTCTATAAAACAATCCATATGCAGGCATATTACCTATTTTAAAACCATTTTGGATTGCCCTAAGAATGAAGTCAAAGTCCTCACAAGCATAAACTGATCTATATCCTTTTAATTTTTCGAATACTTCTCTTTTTCCAAGCCACGTTGGATGTAAGACACAGCCTCCATATAATTGATATTCTTTGATTTTTTCATGAGCGGTTGGGACGTTTAAATATCCTATTTCTTTCCCATTTTCATCTATTTTTATAGCATTACACCCTACTATATCGTAGCTTTTTACCTGTAAAAATTCGAGCTGCTTTTCTAAGCGATCTTTTGTTGCAATATCATCCGCATCCATTCTTGCAACATACTTGCCGATGGCGTTCTTCAATCCAGCATTAAGTGAACTAACAAGTCCAATATTGCTTGGGTTGACTATATATTTTATTCTTGAATCTTCTCTTGCATATGCAGCAAGCAAGTCTGCCATATCTGCTCGATTTGGATTGTCATTTACAATAATCAATTGAATGTTTGTATATGTTTGAGACAGTATTGACTCTATGCTAAGTTTTAGATATTTCAGTGGTTCATTATAAGTACATAACAGGACACTTATTATTTCCATCAAATTTCCTCTCAATCTTTTTTTGCCGGAATAACTTTTATGGTTATCTCTTTAAGTCAGGTTGTTTAAAGGTCGAACAATGGGGTTCTTAAAGAGGCAGCATATAATCAGTAGTTGTAAAAACGGCGGGGTTTCATCATGCTTCTCAAAAGCGAACTAACTCTTGCAGTATTCATCGCTAATTTCAGCAGCGAGAATACATACCATGAATATCCTGCGAAGAAACGCTGACCACAAACGGCTTTGTATATACAGTCGATTTTTTCCTCCACGCAGTGCTTGATAGGTTCCTCCACAATAACCAAGATGTTCTGCTGCAAAATACTTCTTCTTTCTCTCGACAGAAAGTCTGTCTCCTTTACTGTGCGTCACCCAGCATAAGCAGTAGCAGGTAGCGATAGAACTCTGTGTGCCCCAGTAGTAAGTTTCATTAGCTGAATACATAGTTTACCAGTAAGATAACTCTAGATTGGGTTGTAGATATTTTGCTGAAAACCCTACCTAAATACATTCTATCACAAATAATCCAACTAATACTGTAAAGGACCCCATTAGTGTTTGCCTGCATCTTTAATTTCTTTCTTTGCCAATTCGTAATTTGCACTTGATTTTAGGCAAATTTCTTATACCTATTATAATAAATGGTAAGCACTCGTAACTTAATAAGTCATTATCAATTGTGTTTGCTACCACAACTGCTATAAATGCCGCTTTTTCCATCATGCTTATATTTGGCTTTTTTTGATATGCATGAAGCACCATCCATAAAAATAGTAGCATTGCTATTCCATAGCGAACTACCATATACATATAAGCACTGTCCAAAACCACGCCATTGTTCATATAACCATCTATATAGACCGGTGTGTTCGTGTAAGCATTATAGTTCATAGTGTTCACAATAGGTATACCATAGCTTTGAAATGCTGAAGCTGCCAGCATACTTCTATTTGTAAATATTTGATCAAATGCATACCAATAATTCAACAGGATTCCTTTATATCGAAGATATCCCGGTAGAATGGAAAAAACTATACATACAAAAACGATCAAACTGGATACCAAATTAAGCGGCTTTTTAATTTTGCTTTTAATTCTTTTATCTCTTAACAGCAATGCTAACATTGATAATCCTACCGTTATCACTACTGCATTTCGGCTTTTGCAAATGCTATATAAGACTATTCCTATAAGTGAAAGCACTCCTATTTTTTTCATATTTCTATTGGTAGAAATACAATATGTCATCATATAAAACACAATCAGCGGTAAGCATGCGCTATGAACAAATCCTAAAGAGTGTCGTGCTTCTGTGCTAAAATCCGTTCTATATGTCAAGCAATCCGAAAGTATCCCTAATGCACATAACACCAATGTTAGGCTAGTCATACCTACTATAGTTTGCATAGACACATTATATATAACCTTTTCATCAACATCACAAAAAACTTCCGCAATCAGAATCACGATAAACCAAAAAAAATCTCCCGTAAGAAGAAGCGTCAATGCTCCACATAACACTCCAAATACAACCCAAGCGAACCCCTTCTTTTTCCAACTTTTGCCCACCACTGACAGCACCAGTAAAACCACAACAGTCGCTTTAATTGCTTTGACAATTGGGGCTATATTTCCTGTTTTGAATGCCATATCCTCTAAAAAAAGAGCAATCATAAATGGAACATAGCACAAAATAAACATCTGTTTTTTTCTTTTAACATTCACTTGACTCATCACCTGTATATAATCAGCTTCCTTAATTCCATCTTTTATTTAGTTGTCGTATCCTGATTACCATTTTTCTAGGCAATCTCATTATCAGTAATGCTATTTTCAACTTATTTCTTGCCTTCGAATTTTTTAGAGTTTCTTTTTTGTGCAGTTCAATATATTCTCTGCAATAATTTATATCGTTTTTAAATCTTTCGTCTCCTGGTTCCGTAAGGTATACTCTTAAGCAATTTGTCACCTGGTAAGTGTGTACGGCCAAACTCAATTCTTTAGATTTATATTCATATCGACGTAGTAATTCTTTGCCGATATCTATGATGTCAAGATCTTTTTCAGAAAAAAGTTTTGTTGTAATACTATTGGCTCTATGCCTGTATCCATAACATTCTTGTTTGGAATAAGGCACTTTATCCACACATTCAAAGACATCACTCAAGAACAAATTATCTTCATACAGAATTCCGGGTTTAAATCGGATGCCACTGAGTATACTGGCACTATACAGCTTGCCGCATGCAGATGTTGAAATTTCTTTTTGATATAGAAAATCACAAATAGCTTCTTCCCTATTCAATAATTTATCTTTCGTACTTCCTTTAAAATCGGGCTCTTTTCCATCCGTGAAATGACAGATAGATTCAACCGCTATATCTGCATTATATTTTTTGCATAGCTTATATAGCGATTCTATAGCGTTGAATGAAAGTAAATCATCGCTATCTACAAAGAGTATGTAGTCGCCTGTTACTTTTTCTAAGCCGACATTCCGAGTATCTGACAGACCACTGTTTGCCTTTTCGTAGTAAGAGATCCTTTTGTCTTTTTCTGCAAGCTCAAGACAAATGGCTTTACTCTTATCGGTGGATCCATCGTTTACAAGTATTACCTCAATATTTTTATACGTTTGTTCCAAAATGCTTTCTACGCAAGGACGCAGATATTTTTCGACATTATATACAGGAACGATTACTGAAATTAGGGGTTGCTCACTCATCATAGTTTCCCTCGTATGCTACTTTTGTAAACACATCTTCATACTGCCCGCAGATTTTATCCCAGGTGTACTCTTCAGCCACACGTTTCTTGGCTCTCCGACCCATCTCTGCAATTTCATCTGCACTCATTTGGTCTGCCTTATCAATCAATTTTGCAAGGCTACCCGGATTGCGGCTCCAATACAAGGCGCAGTCCTCTGCCACTTCTTTGTTGAACCCAACATCAACCAGTAGGTTCAAATCGGTACTGCCAAGAGCCTCGATCAGCGAAGGATTTGTGCCGCCAACCGTGTGGCCGTGGAAGTAGGCATACGCATTTTCCCGAATTTTCTTCAGCAGTTCCTGATCATACACAGTGCCGACGAATTTGATTCTCTTATCACTCTTGAAATGCAGTTTTTCTTCTAACTCATTCAAGAATTTCTCGTTTACATTTGTAATGATAGCAAAGTCCTTCCGGCTCTTGCTCTTCATAAACTCCCGAATCATGACTTCAAAAGAGTTTTCCGGCACAAAGCGGCCGACAACAAGGTAATAGCCCTTCTTCGTCAATCCTTTTTCCTTATACCAGCTTACCAGTTTTTCATCATCGTCAGCCAGCTTGCTAAGGGTCAGATCCGCACCGTAAGCAATAAAAGTCGTTTTCGGATTTCTTCCTTTGATACCCTTACCGTCATAGCACTCATGGATATACTTTTCGATGTTCACAGAGTCACAGATAGCAAGGTCACAATATTTGACCATCATCTGCTCGGAAATCTTCCAGTACTTCCGAATCGGTGCTGACCACTTAGCCCGCATCCACTCATGTCCATCCGGGTTCAGATACACCGTGCCGCCAAGTTTATGGATTTCTCTGTAAAAATGACCAGCAAAAGGCCCAATGCGGCAAGCCATGATGTAAACAATCGGATGCGAGATATGGTTTTTCTTGATATGTTCGCAACAAGCCTTTAGTGCAGCCACATCATAATAAATTGCCTGTGCTGAGCCAATTTGAGGAACATCTATTTTGAAGCAGTGGGCATTGTGAAGTTCAAACTCGTGGTCATTGATCTTTGTCACGCCCTCAAACTTGCTCTCATCCATGCAGCCATCGCCATTGGCTTTGCAGGCAACATGATATTTGATGTTTTCTTTATTCTGGTGATACTCCGTGAGCTTGTATACAAAGGTTTCATAACCTCCGTAAGCCCCCAATGACTTCGCGCCCACAAGATATATGTGCTGTATTTCTTTCCTTAAATTCATTCCTCTATGCCATCCTCACATTTTATCGCTAATGTTACATCTATTCCCTTATGGACAAAAATAAACAAACCCACGGCGGGTCGCACAAAGGCAATCCACCGTAGGCGTGAACTCTCCTTCAATCTTTATTTGCTGTTCCTTTTGTGGGTCAAAACAGAGCTTTCCCAAAAGCCTCCTACATATAACCCCGGATTTTCCGCATCTTGCAGTTTTTCAACAAATAAAACATTTGAAGGACAACTCAAGCCGTCAAAACCCTTTAGTTATCGTAGGTTTTCTTGTTTGACCCTATTATCACTGCAGCACCCACGAGGTACACATGTGGCTTAATTTGTATCATTCTGCCAATCCCATCCAAACTTTGTCACAAATGCTATGTCTATTCGTTGTGAACTGAAACAAGCCCACGGCTTATTGCTAAAAAGCAACCAACTCGTGGGCTCAAATTATTCTTCAAGTCTTTTTCATTCGTTTTCACAGGGCGCCATATATATTCTAACATCCCTGATAACCTTCACGATTCCTCTTTCAGACACTTCAACAAATGAGATACTTGAAGGACAATTCAAGCCTCTAAGGAGTATCATCCATTTTGAGAATGGATGATACCCATTTCCACAGAAGCCCATATATAATATGTATAGGTATCATACCACACAATGCGATATTTTTCAACAGTACAAGTTATACCAAACTGTACTCGAATACATTTTTGTCACTTTCACCATATTGGGCACACTTTTTCCTATGGGATAGCCGAAACAGATAAAACCAATGCTACATCATTACAATTTTTTCAAGGAGGAGCATTATGGCAAAGCGCGGAGAAAACATCAGAAAGCGGAAAGATGGTCGTTGGGAGGGTCGCTATATTAAGGGGCGAAAGTCTGATCGAACCGCAATCTGGGGGTACATTTATGGGCATTCTTACAATGAAGTAAAGGAAAAACTCACCATCAAAAAGATGGAGGTGCAACAATTTGCACTAAATGTCGAAAATCCAACTTTTTCAGAGCTTTCTCGCACCTGGGAAAGCTCCATTTTTTTAGGTGTCAAATCTTCTACAGCAGCACACTATCGCTACACGCTCCAACACTACATTTTGCCTGTGCTTGGCCCATATCGTGTTCAAGCCTTGAACGAAAGCATTCTAGAAAAAAGTCTTCTTGAAATTATTGCTCCTGCAGACCAAAACCATAAGACCCTAGGCAACGCAATGAGCAAAGAATGCTTGATGCTTGTTCGGAGAATTTGTCGCTATGCAGTACATCTACATACTATGCGTCCCATTGAAATTGATCTCAAACTTCCAGTTGTAAATTCATCCAACACTACGGTTCTAAATAATTTGGAACAAAAATCTGTTCGTGCTTATGTTTGCTCTTCGCCAACACCTAGGAGGCTTGGTATGCTGCTGATGATGCAGATGGGTCTACGTATCGGAGAAGTGTGCGGGCTGCAATGGGGTGATTTCGACTTGCAAAACGGTGTTCTCTCTGTTCGGCGCACTGTCAAGAGAATTTATATGGCACCCGGAAAAACCACCCTAGTAACGCAATCTCCCAAAACGCAAAGTTCCGAGCGCGACATTCCTATCCCAACAGGTATCCTCAGCCTTCTAGAAGGAGAATATGTCGGACAGAGTAATGAAGTCTGGTTTCTATCAGACACCAACCTTAGGCCAGTTGAACCGCGCTGCTATTACAAGAGCTTACAAGGATACTTAAAGCAGGCTCAAGTTCCTGTTGTCCGCCCACATGCGCTGCGACATACATTTGCAACAACCTGCCTGCAAGCAGGCTGCAATGTAAAAACGCTGAGTGAGTTGATGGGGCACTCGAATCCTGATATCACGCTAAAACGCTATGCACATTCTTGCTGGGAGTGGAAGCAAAATGAAATGAATCGGATTTACGGGTGAGGGGTCAAAAGAGGCGTCAGTTTTATATAAAGTCACATATTATCATCGTTTAGAATCTACAACCTTCCATTCTCAAAATGGATGATACTTTTTAGAGGCTTGAATTGTCCTTCAAGTATCTCATTTGTTGAAGTGTCTGAAAGAGGAATCGTGAAGGTTATCAGGGACGTTAGAATATATATGGCGCCCTAAAAAACGAATGAAAATGACTTGAAGAATAATTTGAGCCCACGGGTTGGTTGCTGTTGAGCAATAAGCCGTGGGCTTGTTTCTGTTCACACTTATAGACATAACATTTGTGACAAAGTTTGGATGGGAATGGCGGAATGATACAAATTAAGCCACATGTGTACCTCGTGGGTGCTGCAGTGATAATACGCGGCTGTCATAATGGGGACAAGGGTGCGGCAGAGAACGAAAGGTTCCGCGACCCGAAGTTCATATTTTCTTACCCGAAGAATGAACGACTGATCTTTCTGAATGGCAGAAGTGCCGCGCAGGAAGGAATCTCGACCATGAGGGTGGGGTGACAGCCAGCGGACAGGTGAGCGAGCCTATCCGCCATTTGTGTTGGATGAAATGAGCAGAGAATCGAATGTTTAGGAACTTAATGTTGTGACAGCTAAAGGCGGGGACTGTTTTCCGAAACATACAAAGCAGTTCCGAATCCGTTATTACGATACGAAAGAAATTTTTTAGAGGAGAGAGTCAGATGAAGAAAAAGGATGAAATAAAAGTGTGCTTGGTGGGTTCATCTGGCGGCCATTTGACCCACCTTTATATGTTAAAGCCTTTTTGGAAAGATAAAAATCGCTTTTGGGTGACATTCGATAAGGAAGATGCGAGAAGCCTTTTGGAAGGTGAAAAGGTTTATCCTTGCTATTTCCCGACAAACCGCAGTATTAAGGCACTCATCAAAAACACAAAAATTGCGTGGGATGTGCTGCATAAGGAAAAGCCGGATTTGATTATTTCCTGCGGTGCAGCGGTTGCGGTTCCATTCTTCTACATTGGAAAGATGATGGGCGCAAAACTGGTTTATATCGAGGTCTTTGATCGGATTGATAAGCCAACAATGACGGGGAAGATGGTTTATCCCATTGTAGACAAGTTTGTTGTGCAGTGGGAAGAGCAGAAGAAGGTCTATCCGAAAGCGGTCAACCTCGGCAGCATTTTCTAAGTAGGGGTAAGAAGTAATGATTTTTGTGACGGTAGGAACGCATGAGCAGCCATTTAATCGACTGATTCAAAAAGTAGATGAACTTAAACGCGATGGCGTTATCAAAGATGATGTGATTATCCAGACTGGATTTAGTACATATGAGCCGAGATACTGCCAGTGGAGCAAACTGATTCCATATCAGCAGATGGTTAAAAATGTGGCTGATGCCCGGATTGTAATTACACATGGGGGTCCTGCAAGTTTCATTATGCCGCTGCAGATTGGGAAAACGCCCATCGTTGTGCCGCGTCAGCATCAGTTCAATGAGCATGTGAACGACCATCAGGTGGAGTTTACAAGGAATGTGGCGCAAAGAATGGGAACGATTATTCCGGTGGAAGATATTGAAACATTGGGAGATATCATAACGAACTACGACCAAATTGTTTCTGATATGGGGCATGGCATGAGTAGCAACAATGCAAAGTTTAATAAAGAACTTGAGAAACTTGTAAAAGAATTGTATTGAGGATGAATGGATGAAAAAAGTTGGAATCATGTCGATGCAGCGCATTGCAAACTATGGGTCGTTTTTGCAGGCATATGCATTGAAGCAGCTAATTGAGGAAATTGGCTGCAATGTAGAGTTTGTGGACTATCATGTGGGTGCGCCGGTAATTGCAGAAAATGCGGATAGCAAGAATAAGTTTGTCCGAAAAATCGAGAAAGGGTTGGAAACATTTCGGTATCAAGCTCCATTCTTGCATAAATTATCGTTCATCCGATATAAGCAGTCTTTTTCCAAAAAGAATATGCCACTTTTAGGAATTACGGATGAAATGAACTATAACCCGACATTGGATTGTCTAGTGATTGGCAGTGATGAGGTTTTTAACTGTATTCAAAAAAATTCCAATGTGGGTTATTCACCAGAATTGTTTGGAAAAGATAACAGGGCAAAGAGACTTATCACTTATGCGGCATCTTTTGGCAATACTACATTAGAAAAACTGGAAAAGTATAGAAAGGCCGACGAAGTCGGAGCTTTGTTGAAGAGATTTGACGCAATTTCTGTACGAGATACAAATTCTGGGGCCATTGTTGAGCAGCTTACGGGGAAAGAACCAGTGTATAACCTAGACCCGGTTCTGACCTATGATTATATGAACTGCTGCGATAAAATTCCTCAGCTTCGGTCTGATGAGAAGTATTTGATTCTGTATGCGTATGCAGGTCGTATTTCCAATACTGAGGCAGACTGGGTTGCTGCTTATGCGAAGAAAAAGAATTTGAAGGTATACGCAATCGGCGGCATCCAGAAATGTGCAGACCGCTTTGTGGATTGTTCCCCTTTTGAAGTTTTGGCCTATTTCAGAAATGCAGAAGAAATCATTACTGATACATTTCACGGCAGCATTTTCTCGGTGATCACACACCGTCCGTTTACGACATTGATTCGCAAGAGTGTAGGCAATAGCTATGGCAATGAAGAAAAATTGAGCGATTTGCTAAAGCGGCTGGGACTGGCTAATCGGATGACAACGAAAGTTGAAGATACAGAAAGAATCAATGAAAAGATGATTGACTGCGCAAGGGTTGATGAGTTGTTAAAAGCACATAGAGAAGTGACGAAGGAGTATCTGCGAAAAAATTTAGGGGAATAAAATGGAGAACATATTGAGGATAAAAGAGAAATGCGTGGGTTGCAAAAGCTGTGAGCAAAGCTGCCCAAAGCATTGTATCTCTATGGTAGAAAACAGAGAGGGCTTTTGGTATCCATCTGTTAATGAAAAAAGTTGTATCGAGTGTGGGCTTTGCTTGAAAAAATGCCCGGTGGAGAATACGGAATTTCATCGGAATGAGCCACAAAAGGTTTGGGCATGGCGTAATAAAAATGATACGGATATAATGCGTTCTGCATCTGGCGGTGCTGCAGATAGTGCGGCTAAGACTATTTTACAGATGTGTGGTGTGGTCTATGGTGCAGCTTATGATAAACAGCTGGCAGTAAGCCACATTGAGGTGACAGACGAGGCAGAAAGAGAAAAGCTACAATCCTCTAAATATGTTCAGTCAGACCCGAAAGACAGCTATGCAAAGGTCAAAAAGCGTTTGTCAGAGGGGAAAACGGTACTTTTTACGGGAACCCCATGCCAGATTGCAGGCTTATATGCTTTTTTGGGCGGTGACCATGAAAATTTATATACGGTTGACCTAATTTGCCACGGTGTGCCTTCTCCGAAGTTCTTCAAAAAGTATCTGGAATATCAGAGTAAGCAAACAGCAGGCAGAGTAATTTACTTTAACTTCCGCTCCAAAGATAAGAGAGGCTGGGGAACGCAATATCTGCTAAAGACAAAGACAAAGACAAAGACAAAGACACTCTCTCTTGATCGCTATGGAAAACATTTTATGGATGGCGACTGTTATAGAGAGAGTTGTTATCAGTGTGCCTATGCGAATACGAGCCGTGTGGGAGATTTGACAGTGGGTGATTTCTGGGGAATTGCAAAAAGCCACCCGGATTTTAATTCTCCAAAAGGCGTGTCCAGTGTATTTGTTAATACCGAGAAAGGCCAGAAACTTTTTGAAATGATGCGACCTTTTGCAGAAGTGGAAGAAGCAACATTAGAAGAAGGTATGGTGAAGCAGGGAAATCTTGTAAAATCCACGAAGCGACCAAAAGAAAGATCATATTTTTATAAGGAAATAGACAATCCGGAATTTATAAGAAAACTAAAAGTTGGAATTCAGATGAAAGCACGTGTAAAATCAATCGTTCCATATAGAGTAATTCAAAAATTAAAATCATTTATATAAGATTACACAATAGGAATGTGGAAGGGAAATGGAAGAAACATGATGCTACTTCTTATACTTATTGTGGGTGGACAGTTAGAATAATTGCAATTAGGAGTGAAACCTAAAAATGCCTAGAGTAGCAATGATTGCAGACAATTTAAATTTAAATGGTATTAGCACTGTTATTGTAAATTACTCAAATGAACTATCAGCTCATGGTTATACTGTGTTTGTTTTCGCCGGGGATAAAATAGACGATTCCTTTTACAATAAAGAAAAGTATCATTTTACGATTATAAGGCTGCCAAAACGAAAAAAGAATCCGATAAAGTATTATACAGAATTATACATGGGGTTGAAAAAATATAAAATTAGTATTGCGCACATTCATGGAAACAGTGCGATGATTACACCAGAGCTGCTAATTTGTAAGGTGGTAGGGATAGAAAACAGAATCGTTCATTGCCATAATACAACGTGTAATCACAAAATGCTTCATAAACTCCTATTGCCTAGCATGAATAGACTATGTACACAACGGTTTGCATGTAGTGATACAGCAGGAAAATGGCTATTTGGTAAAAGAAAATACGTTGTGATACCAAACGGTTTTCAAACAGAAAAATTTCGATACAATAAGGAAGAAAGAATTCGAGTGCGAAAAGAATTACAATGTGAAGATGCTTTTTTGATCGGGCATGTTGGAAAGTTTAACACTCAGAAAAATCACGAGTACATTATCCGCGTGTTTGATAATATATACACAAAGAATAAGAGAGCAAGATTGCTGTTGATAGGTACAGGGCCAAAGTATGAAGAAATGCGTGGTCTAGTGAGGAAACTGCAACTAGATGATGTGGTTATATTTAAGGGAGAAATAACGGATACGGCAGAATACTATAGTGCTATGGATGCTTTTATGTTTCCATCGCTATATGAAGGACTGGGAATTGCTGTAATTGAAGCTCAGATATCCGGAGTGGTGTGCTATGCAGCAGATACAGTGCCTGCGGAAGTAACGGTAGGAGATAATATTCGATTTCTTTCATTAAAGCAAGGCGAAAGCAGTTGGGCGGAACAAATATTACAAACAAAAGAGATTCAAAGACAAAATTTTTATGAAAATAACTATGCCCGAATAAATAAATACAATATCAAAGAGTGCTCAAAAATATTGTTGAATGAATATCAGAAAATGGTGATGTAAAGTGATCGGTAAACTTGTTAAGTGGACATCTTCAATTATAAGGATGTTGCTGTTGAAAATGAGATATAGAGACAGATTCATAGTGGATATGAAAGAAATAAAAAAGCCTCCTTATATTGGAAAAAGAGTGTCAATATGTGTCGAAAAAGGTTGCAAACTAATTTTAATGGGGGGGGGACGTATCGGATGACTGCCAAATTGTTGTAATGGATGGTGCAAATGCCGTAATCGGGAAAAAAGTATATCTCGGTAAAGGTTGCCGAATCTTTGTAAGAAAAGATTTTTGTATAGGTTCGTATACGCTGCTTGCGGATAATGTTTCTATTTATGACCATAATCATAGATTTAGAGATAAGAAGAGGCCGATAGCACGTCAAGGGTATTCAAGTGCTCCAGTCTCAATTGGAAGTAATTGCTGGTTGTGTACAAATGTAGTGGTTACTAAAGGAAGCAAAATTGAAGATGGAGTAATCGTAGGCGCAAATGCCGTTGTTAATGGAATATGCAAAATGGATTGCGTGTATAAGTGTTCTGATTTGATAGTAGTCCAATAAATATAGGTGAAGTTATATGAAATCAAATGTAATAGTGAGCGTGATTGTTCCTATCTACAATGTTGAAAAATATCTAGGTAAATGCGTTGAGAGTATTTGTAGTCAAACATATGAAAACATCCAAATCCTTCTGATTGATGATGGCTCTACGGATAATAGTGGGGCGATGTGTGATGCTTTGGCACTAGAGGATTGCCGTATTCAGGTGTTTCACAAGGAAAATGAAGGCCTAGGGTTGACTCGTAACTTTGGAATAAAACATGCAATAGGAGATTATATTTTTTTCGTTGATTCAGACGATTATATAGAGAAGGATAGTATTGCAAGGATGCTGGAAGAGGCAGTCAGTCAAGATGCGGATTTGGTGGTTGAAGGTTATAAAAAAGTATCTGATGATGGCAGGATATTGTTTGAAGAAAAATACAAGTATGAGATTTTTGAAGGAGCCAATGTAAAGAATTCTTTTCTGCCTCGTATGATAGGAAGTTGCCCTGAGAAAAAAGATAGTATTTTTACAACTGTATGTTCAAAATTATATAAGCGAAAAATAGTGGTGCAGAGTGGCGTTTGTTTCCATTCTGAAAGGAAACTTCAATCTGAAGATCTTGCATTTCAGTTGGAATTGCTCCCTTTTTTTAGTAAAGTTGTGGTTACCTCATATGCGGGCTATTTCTATAGAACAAACTATAATAGTTTGACAACCATATACAAAGCGAATAGATTTGAGGAATCAAAGAAAGTTTACCTTTTTGTTAAGGAAAAAATCGAGGAATTGGATTTGCCAAAAGAAACCCGATTTAGAGCTGATAAAATGCTGTTTGTGCAGGTCAAGGCAGTGATTAAACAGGAAAATCCAAGAGTGTGTCAAATGCCAATATGGAAATGCCGAAGAAATGTTAAGGAAATTCTATCAGATGAATTGCTTCAACAAGAAATTGAAAACTATCCTATCAGGAAACTGAGTCCGAAGCAGCGAATCTTTATGTGGTTGCTTAAGTATAAGCTTGCGATTTTGGTAATGATTGGAGTACAAGTGGAAAAATGAAAATAAAATATAAGAAAGGAAATGAATGTGCACTACTATTCTCAATCCTTACAATGATGTTTTATACGCTGCAGGGATCACCACTGTTTTTTGGGCAGCTTAAGGTGATGATCTTTGTGGCAGCTATGTCAGCCGTCGTAGCAATTATAAAAAAGGTGAAGATGAAAGTTCGCTATAAGATGATTTGGGTAGCTATGAGCGGGTTCTGCGTATTGATTTCTATTGCAAATACGCAGGATACAAGACTGATAATTTCAATGCTCGCAATGATATTAGGGGCAGTATATGATGTGCATGAGCTGATTACAGGAGCGTTTGTAGCAAAACTTGTTACTTTTGTTTTGGTTATGCTATCGGGTGGGTATAGCCATATTAATGGGTGTGCGCTTCATGGTGGCGTTGTGATGTTATTGTATATAGCAGTGGTAGGAAGTAAGCTCACAAAAAAAAATATAGCGATATGTTTGTTATTGTATTTGGCGTTATTATATTATACAAAAAGTGGATCGCTGATAATCTGTGGTGGAGTGGCTGTTGCGCTACTTGCTATGAGAAGATTAAGGGGCATAAAGAAAATCGTTTTATCTAGAGCAATGCAGTTGTTTTTTCCAATAATGTTATCAATTAACACCATAAGCGCAGCGTTGTTTTATCAAACAAAACCACCGCTTATATCTAATATTCTTTATGCGGTGGACAATTTTGTGTCACATCGAATTGAACTTGCAGCTTATTCTCTGATGCGTTTTGGTATCACGTGCTTTGGAGGAAATGTAGAATTTGATTTGATGAGCTCTTCAGTGGGAAGTTACTTTAATCTTGATTCTGGATATATGTGGCTATTGCAGGGCAGTGGAATTGTTGTGACAGTTTTATTTATGATGTCCACAGTTATAATGCTCAAACGTTTTTCTGAAAAAAAAGAGTACGAATTGGTAGTGGTTGCCATTGTAATAGCATTATGGGGACTAAATGAGGATATGCTCCTTTCTCTAGGGATGAATTTCCTATACTATTATATGGGGCACGCGATGAAAAAAACAGTCAATACTCGAAAGGTGAGAATTAGATATGCCAATTCCTAAAGTGATTTCCTATTGCTGGTTCGGCGATAATCCATTGCCGGAGAGAGCAAAAAAATGTATTGAGAGTTGGAAAAAATTTTGTCCAGATTATGAGATAATTCAATGGAATGAGGAAAATTATGATGTGAATAAAATCCCTTATATCAGAGATGCTAACAAAGAAAAAAAATGGGCGTTTGTATCAGATTATGCAAGACTAGATATTATCTATGAACATGGAGGTATCTATCTTGATACAGATGTTGAATTAGTTAGGTCTCTTGACGCCCTATTGGATTGTAGTGCTTTCTTGTCTATTGATAAAGAAGACTTTTCTGTTAATACAGGATTGGGATTTGGAGCTGAAGCTAGAAATCCTTTAATAAAAAAATTATTGTCTGCCTACGATAATGCTTGGTTTATTAAAGAAGATGGATCACTAAATCTAAAAGCTTGCCCGGCTTATTCAACAGAAGTTTTGGAAAAATTGGGATACGTCAGGGAAGATAAAAGTCAGAATATAGAAGGAGCCAATATTCTTTCATCAGATTATTTTTGCCCAATGAATTTCAAAGATGGTTCATTAAATAAGACCGAAAATACCATTGGAATCCACTGGTATGAGGCATCTTGGTTCTCCAAAGATGACAAGATAATTCATGATAAGGAAGTATTTTTTAACAGAAAATATCCAATTTTTATCAGCCGAATACTATCCAAGGGATATAGGTTATCATATAGACTGATTCAATATACAAAGGATGGAACGCTAATAGACAGAATAATGAGAAAGTGGTAATTGAAACAATGCAGTTAATTACAGTATTTACACCTACATATAATAGAGCATATATTATTGAAAAACTTTATAAAAGTCTTCAACAACAAACGAAAAAAAATTTTGAATGGATTATAGTTGATGATAACTCGTCAGATAATACAGAAAATCTAATTGATACATTCATAAGAGATGATAATGATTTTTCGATAAAGTATATTAAACAGAAACATGGTGGAAAGCATCGTGCAATAAATAAGGCACTTAAAGTTGCAGAGGGAAAGTATTTCTTTATTGTTGATAGTGATGATCAATTAACCAACAATGCAATTGAGTTGATCAACCAGTGGGTGGTTGAAGTAGATTCGGATGATCAAATATGTGGTGTATCAGGAGAGCGTATATACCCTACAGGGGAATATATCGGTAGCAAAGCTAAGGTGAGTAGAGGAGACTATGTAGATGCGACATTTCTTGATAAGTCTAAGATAAATTTATCAGGAGACAAGGCTGAAGTATATAAAACGGAAGTGCTTAAAAAGTTCCCATTCCCAGAATTTGAAGGGGAGTATTTTGTGACTGAGAGTTTGGTGTGGGATGCGATAGGAGCAGCAGGTTATAAAATTCGCTGGTACAATGAGCCAATTTATATTTGCGAGTATTTAGAAGATGGATTAACCAAAACCGGTGCAAATGAAATTCAAGGTCATATTGATAATTATCAGGGTTTTTTGGCATACATTAAACAGTGTAGACAAGTGCATTCAAAGTATGATTATGTTCTTAATTTCTCGGATTATGAGCGAACGGCTAAATTTTTAAAGCTTAGCTGGAGACAAAGAGCATCGGAATTAGATATGGATATTGTGACATATATCAGTTATAAGGTCATGATAAGACCTCTTGTACTCTTTATTAGAAAAGTTAGGCGGTTAGTAAGATAAATGTATGTGGAGGGGCTAGTAAGCATTGTTATTCCAGTATATAACGCGGAAGATTATTTACGAAGGTGTTTAGATTCAATACTGGAGCAAAGCTATCGTGATATAGAAATAATATTAGTTAATGATGGATCAAAAGATGATTCATCGGAGGTATGTAAGTATTATCAAAATTTAGATTCTAGAATTAAATATTTTTATAAAGAGAATGGTGGGGCAAGCAGTGCTCGTAATTACGGGATAGACAAAGCTAGAGGGGAATTTATTACTTTTGTGGATGCAGATGATTGGCTATCAAATGATGCAATAGAAGTGCAAAGTTCTCATATGCGTAGTGATAAGCTAGACTTGCTTATTTTTGATCCGTATGTTTGTACGAAAAAAACCAAGTATGTTGATAGACTGCCACATTTTCTAAAAGATAAAGTCGTTTGTTCGAAAAATATAGCACCTGTCGCTCTACGTGAGGCTGCAGGTGCAGCATGGAGATGTTGTTATAGAACGGATTTTATAAGACAAAATAATATTTTATTTCCAGAGGGGATAAAATTATCTGAGGACTGTATCTTTAATCTAATTGCACTAGGAAAAGCTAAACGAATTAAATATATTGATAATCGCTTGTACTTTTATTTTATAAATGAAGATGGGGCAGTAAAATCTTATCATTATGACTATCCAGAAATAGTATATGATGCTCATCAAATTATATGTGAGTGCATATTGGAGTTATGGGGAGAGGAATATCTGGATGTTTTTGGGAAAACATTTTTATCCAACTGCTTTAAGGCATTCGATGCAATATGTCAGGCAAAGCAAGATAGTATTAAAAAGAAAAAGCATAGGTTGGAAAAATTTTGCCAAAGAGAGAACGTGAAAACTGCTTTTAAAAAATATGAGATAAATAATATTAGGGCATTTATGGTAAAAAGGCAATATTATTGGTTGCTACTATTCATTACACTTATTAAGTTGAAAATTAGATGAATGCCTTTTGAGGTATAGAGTATGAAACAGAAGTCAATCGGAATAAATGCAATTCTAAATGGTGGAAAAACAGTGCTTAATATGTTATTTCCACTCATTACCTTTCCATATGTTTCGAGGGTATTACAATCGGAAAACCTTGGCAAGTATAACTTTTCGCAATCTATTATTACTTACTTTATAATGATTGCAGGCCTTGGAATATCCCAATATGCAATCCGTGAAGGTGCAAAATATAGAGATAATAGAGAGCAATATGAAAATTTTGCTAGTGAAGTATTTTCAATAAATATTATTTCTTCACTTATTTCATATGTACTGTTGTTTATTTGCGTTTTTAATATTGGAAAGTTATATCCATATAGAATCATTATCTTGATTTTTAGTCTTGAAATTTTTTTTACGACAATCGGAACAGAGTGGATTTTTTCAACGTTTGAAGAGTATGGATATATAACGGTTAGAAGTATAGTATTTAAAGTTATATCAATGCTTCTTCTGTTTTTGCTCGTAAAGGATGCAGATGACTATTTAAAATATGCTGGGATTACCGTTTTTGCAAATGTAGGAGCAAATTCTCTTAATTATTTTTATCTAAAGAAAAGATGCCAATTACATTTTACGTTAAAATGTAATTGGGAACGCCATCTTCCACCTGTTCTTATTATGTTTGCCTCATCTATTGCCATTCAAATTTATGTTAATTCAGACATGACCATGCTAGGATTGATGTGTAATGATAAAGTGGTTGGAATATATACTGTAGCAGCGAAAATCTATAATATTGTAAAGAATATGTTGTCAGCAGTATTAGTTGTAATCATTCCAAGGGCTGCATTATTACTGGGGCAAAATAAACACGAAGAATATAAAAAGCTTATACAGGATATATTAAATGCGTTAATCGTATTGGTGGTTCCGGCAGTTGTTGGGCTGTTTTGCCTAAGCCAGGAAATTGTTGATTTAATCGCTGGATTGGGTTATGAACAGGCAAATTCTTCATTGAGACTATTAAGCATTGCGTTATTGTTCTGCTTGATGGGTTGGCTTTTTAATGACTGTGTACTTATTCCGGCCAGAAAAGAAAAAATTGTACTCATGGCTACAACTATAAGTGCAATTGCAAATATGGCGATTAATTTGGTTTTAATCCCTTTATTTGCGGAGAATGCAGCTGCATTCTCTACAATAATAGCAGAAGCAATAATGATGGTTATTTGTATGTATGAGGGAAATAAAGTCGTAAAGTTAAATGATCATTACATATGGAAGAATATATTGCACGTTATATCAGGCTGCATTTTAATTATTTTAGTCTGTTTTGCTGTAAGAAATCTATTCATTAGCTCGGTGACAAGACTCATAATTGGAATAACTGGTTCAATTCTCATATACGGAGTATGGTTGCTCTTACTAAAAAACACATTTATTGTTTCTTCTAAAAACAAGATACTAAGTAAGCTAAAAAAATAGTTTATGTGGTTGTCACTTTAATCTGAACTTCCAATCTTGTGTCTCCTAAACTGAATATTCAATTGTTACCCCGGCAAAATTTTGGCGTAAAATCAATATTATTTTGAAATTTCACTTGCATTTTGCCGGGATTTGTGGCGGAATAGTTATAGGGGATTTATACCCTATAACTATTCCGCCATCCAGTCGTATTATAGGTGATTCGTGTGTTTCTGAAATTCAAGGTGAAGATTCCGGAAGCTCCCGGCAAATTGGTGCGTAAAAAACGTGGCGGGCAGACATATATCGAATATGAGTATGACCGAGCATACGACCCTGTAAAGCAGTATACATACCCGAAACGTGCGTCAATTGGAAGTGAAAACGAGAACCTCATGACGCCCAATGAGAATTTCCTGAAGTATTTTCCGGATGCAGTGCCACCGGAAGAACTTGAGAGAGAAAACCGCAGCCCATATCTGAATATTGGCGCCTATGTCGTACTGCGCAAACTGATTAAAGACGGCAAAATCTTGGATATCTTACAAGAATACATGGGCAATAAGGATGCCGGCCTTCTCTTGGATTTGGCTTGCTACAGCATTATTGCGGAGAACAATGCGGCACAATACTATCCGGACTATGCATTCAACCATCCACTTTTTACCCCAGAAATGCGAATGTACTCAGATGCTAAGGTTTCGGATTTTCTGCAAAATATGAAACCGACAGTCGGTTTTCTAAACAGCTAGAACAACAGCCGAAACAAGCGCCAGCGCATCTATATTTCTTACGATTCCACAAACAAAAACTGCCAGTCCGGAGACATTGACATCGCAGAATACGGCCATGCAAAAGACGATATTGGCGCGCCTGTATTCAATTACTCTGTGGCGTTTGATACAGAAAACAAAGAGCCACTGTTCTATGAGCAATATCCCGGCAGCATTAATGATATTTCTCAGCTTACCTGCATGATTGACAAAGCATATGGGTATGGCTACCGCAATCTGGGTTTTATCCTTGACCGCGGATATTTTAGCAGAAAGAACCTCTCCTATATTGACCAGCATGGTTACAGCTTTTTGATTATGGTCAAAGGAATGAAAGATCTTGTCCGCAGCGCTGTTCTGGACTACAGAGGGACTTTTGAAAGCAGTCGAGCAAAATACATTGAGCAGTATGATCTCTATGGCATTACCATGGAAACGAAGCTCTTCGACAACGAGGAAAAGCGGCGGCATCTCCATATTTACTACAGCGATGGCCGTGCTTATAGCGAAAAACAGGAACTCAAGCAGAAAATTAAGCGTCTTAAGGGATATTTGAATGCCTGCGTAGGGAAAAGATGTAATCCTTTCGGCCCGGAAATAGAGCGCTACTTCTATTTGCATTACGAGAAAGACGGTGTGACGCTAAAATTGGCTGAAGAAAACGCTTCGGAAATCGAGAAAGAACTCTGCCTGGCGGGATATTTCGCAATTGTTTCTTCTGACAAAATGACTGCGAGAAAGGCAATCTGCTTATACAAAAGCCGTGATGCTTCAGAAAAACTTTTTCGTGCGGATAAGTCCTACTTGGGCAACAAAAGCATGCGAATCGCCACGGATGAGGCGTTGTCAGCTAAGGTGTTTATTCAATTCATTGCATTGATTTTGCGTAACAACTTTTTTGCCTGCCTAAGCGACAAGCGTGAACGAATGCTGAAGTCTCCAAACTATATGACGGTTCCGGCAGCAATGAAAGAATTGGAAAAAATTGTTATGATTCGGCAGCTCGATGGCGTTTACCGTCTGGACCATGCGGTTACTGCGACGCAGAAAACAATCCTGGATGCATTCGGCTTGGATGATAGTTATGTGCGCTGTCAAGCCAAGGAGATTGAAAAAGCCTTAAAAACCAACAATTAAAAATAGGGGGGAGGTAAAACATGCCGCATAGCAGAAGAAACGTAAGCGCTCAATAATCACCCGTCTGTAAAATGACTCCATTAAGTGCGATAATAGATTCTAAGAAGTCTGAGAAGATCCGGAAACCATGGAAGTCTCAAATCGTTAAAGAGACAATCTTAGAAGTCTAATAAGCCTCAGAGGACGGAGTGAAAATATGGCAGGCGCATATCACGAATTAAAGAAGCTGCACTATCTGAAACTTATCAAGGAATGTGCTCAAAGTGGGAAAGACAACCGTACATGGTGTTCCGAGAATGGAATTGCATATTCCAGCTTCATGCGCTGGCAGGTGCAGCTTAGGGATGAGGCGTAAGCGATCAATAATCCTCCGTGAAGGCAAAAAATAAGAGCACCTCGAAACCGAGATGCTCAAAAAATCAAGA
>ERZ772883.791-NODE-791-length-29321-cov-5.317194_pt1 | contig 29321 bp, 30 predicted proteins | sample MGYA00580575_ERZ772883 | MGnify/ENA primary metagenome ERZ772883 (study PRJEB29015, sample SAMEA2737666) | human gut metagenome | biome: human gut; feature: human-associated habitat; material: faeces | place: China | collected 2012 ...
CTTACAACATCGGCGGTTTCAACGAGTGGAAGAACATCGATATCATCAAGGTGGTTATCAAGACTGTTGATAGATTGCTCGGTCGTCCTGAGGGTGCTGACTTGGATTTGATTACTTATGTAACAGACAGAAAGGGTCACGATATGCGTTACGCCATTGACTCTAGAAAGCTACAGAAGGAACTCGGCTGGGAGCCATCTCTCCAGTTTGAGGAGGGTATCGAGGAGACCGTAAAATGGTATCTTGAGAACCAGGAATGGATGGATCATGTTACTTCTGGGGAGTATCAGAAGTATTACGAAAATATGTATAAGGATAGATAACTAATGAGGCAAAGATTCTTGTAAATATCAATGGAAAAGATAAATATTAAGACAACTGACCAGGTTATGGGGGGGCATAAAACACGTCGCTCCAATTTAGAGCTATATCGTATCATAGTGATGCTGCTTATTGTTACGCATCACTATGTAGTGAATAGTGGACTGATGGATGTGATGTCAGAAAATCCTGCTTCTTTTCGTTCCCTTTATCTATATCTTATAGGTATGTGGGGGAAGACTGGAATCAATTGCTTTGTGTTGATTACTGGCTACTTTATGTGTCGTTCCAATATCACTTTGAGAAAGTTCTTGAAACTCTTCCTTGAAGTAATGTTTTATAATATAATGATATGGACGATATTCGTAGCTACAGGGTATGAGAGTTTCTCGATAAAAATGATGTTGAAAGAAATATTACCCATTACAAGTATACACGATGGTTTTACTTCCTGTTTCCTAGTCTTTTATCTTTTTATTCCTTTTTTAAATATACTGGTAGGAAACTTAGATAAAAAGAAGCATCAGTATCTTTTGGCATTATGTCTATTTACTTATACTTTTTTAGCTATGATACCTAAGATACATGTTGTTTTCAATTATGTTACATGGTTCAGTGTCTTATATTTAATATCTTCTTATATACGTCTTTATGGATTGTTTCCTTCAGTAAAAAATATTCAGTGGGGAATGCTAACATTGGTATCTGTAGCATTGTCGATGGTTAGCACTATAGGTTTTATATTTCTGCATCTAAAATATGGAATTAAGTTAATTCCTTATAGATTAGTATCTGATTCCAATGCTATTTTTGCAGTAATAGTTTCGGTATGTTCATTTATGTATTTCAAGGATTTGCCGATTAAGCAGAGTAAATTGATAAATACGATTAGTGCAAGTACATTTGGGGTGCTTTGCATTCATGCCAATAGTGATACAATGCGTCAATGGTTATGGAAAGATGTTGTGGATTGCGTTGGGCAATATTCTAGCGAGCAACTGGTGTTACTTTCTTTCGTTAGCATATTCTGTATTTTTTTCTCATGCATTATCATAGACTATATACGAATTCATACATTAGAAAAATGGACGTTTGTTTTTGTTGACAAACAACTTGTCAAATTCAGTTGAAAATAATTTATGTCAGATAATTTAAAACAGAAAACGGTCAAGGGAGTTTTATGGAGTACTCTTGAAAGATTCTCTGTTCAAGGAGTTCAGTTTATTATCATGATTGTGATGGCACGATTGCTAACACCTCATGATTATGGACTTATTGGAATGCTTGCTATATTCTTGGCGGTAGCACAGTCACTGATAGATAGTGGATTTTCGCAAGCTTTGATTCGCAAACAAAATAGAACAGAAGTTGATAATAGTACGGTCTTTTATTTCAATTTAGTCGTCAGTGGTGCACTTTATGCTATATTCTTTATTACAGCTCCTTTCGTTGCAGAATTCTATAATACTCCTGAACTTTGCTTGGTGATGCGAATAGTCTGCTTGGGTATTATATTCAATTCTCTCGCAGTCGTTCAAAGAGCATTATTGACTATTAATATTGATTTTAAGACTCAGGCCAAGGCTTCTTTCATTTCTGCTATCATATCCGGTGGAGTTGGTATTAGTATGGCATATGCTGGCTTTGGAGTTTGGGCTTTGGTTTGTCAACAGCTCATAAATTTAGGTATGAATACAACTTTGCTTTGGATATTTTCCAAATGGCGACCTATTGGGATATATTCATGGAAATCATTTCATGAACTATTCTCTTTTGGTTCTAAGTTATTAGCATCGGGATTACTGGAAACTTTATATCGTAATATCTATACAATTGTTATAGGAAAGATTTTTTCCGCATCAAGTTTAGGGCATTACACCAGAGCGCAGCAGTTCTCAGAGTTTCCTTCGTCGAATGTTACTGGTATCATTCAACGAGTGACTTATCCTGTGTTGTGCGAAATACAGGATGATGAAGTAAGACTGGCTTCGGTTTATAGGAGGTTCTTGAAGTTGTCTGCTTTTGTTGTTTTCCCTTTGATGATAGGACTTTCTGCAGTCGCAAACCCTTTTATATACATAGCAATTGGTAGTCAATGGATTTTTTGTAGTCAGATATTACAAATCCTTTGTTTTTCGATGATGTGGTATCCTATTCATGCAATTAATTTAAATCTTCTGCAGGTTAGAGGTAGGTCTGATTTGTTCTTACGTTTGGAAATAATCAAAAAGATAACAGGAGTACTTGTGTTAGTATCTACAGCACCATTTGGTTTGATTGTTATGTGTTATGGACAGGTCTTCAACTCTGTTTTATCATTAGTTATTAATACTTATTATACAGGTAAATTAATAAATGTTGGTTTCTTGAAACAAATGAAGGATTTGTTACCCACTATCTTACTCTGTGTGGTAATGTATGTGGGAATTTTAATGGTCAATTGTTTGGTAGCAGGAAATCTGCAGAAGTTGGTTGTAGGAATCTTAATTGGCATAATAATGTATATGTCTTTAGCTTACATCTTTAAATTTAGCGAGTTAAAAGAACTCGTATCTTTAGTTAAACGAAAATAACGTTATAAATCATATTTTTTATGGACAAGAAATTGATAACAGTAACCTCTCCGTTACTGCCTAATTTGGATGATTTTCATGCTGAACTCCAGAAGATCTGGGACAGCAAGTGGATAACAAACAATGGTGATTATCACCATAAGTTGGAGGCTGCTCTTGCAGAGTATCTTAAGGTTCCATACGTGAGTCTCTTTACCAATGGTACCTTACCATTGCTTACTGCATTGCAGGCACTTCGTATTACTGGCGAAGTTATAACTACCCCTTATAGTTTCGTTGCTACTACTCATAGTATTTGGTGGAATGGTTGCAAGCCTGTATTCGTGGACATTGACCCTGCGACAGGTAATCTTGATCCTAACAAGATAGAAGCTGCTATTACTCCTAAAACTACCGCTATCATGCCTGTGCATGTGTATGGTAAGCCATGTGATACCAAAGCAATCCAGAATATTGCCGATAAATATGGTTTGAAGGTTATTTATGATGCTGCTCATGCGTTTGGCGTAGAAGTAAATGGTGAGAGCATCTTGAATGCAGGTGATATGAGTACTTTGAGTTTCCATGCTACTAAGGTGTATAACACCATCGAAGGTGGTGCCATGGTTATGCACGATGAGAAAACCAAGAAGCGTATTGATTACTTGAAGAACTTCGGCTTTGCAGGAGAAACCGAGGTTGTTGGTCCTGGTATCAATAGTAAGATGGATGAGATGCGTAGTGCGTATGGCTTACTTAACTTGAAGCAGGTAGATGCTGCTATTGAGGCTCGTCATCAGGTAGCTATCAAGTATCGTGAGGCTTTGCGCAATGTTGAAGGCATTACCTTCTTCGATGATATGCCTGGTGTTCGTCATAACTATAGCTATTTCCCTATCTTTATTGATGCGTCAAAGTATGGTATGACTCGTGATGAACTTTATGCAAAGATGAAGTCACGGAATGTTTTAGGTCGTCGCTATTTCTATCCATTGATTAGCGAGTTCTCTACTTATCGTGGCTTGGAGAGTGCAGATCCGACTAATTTGCCTAATGCTCATAAGATGGCAAATAGTGTAATCTGCTTGCCTATGCATCATGCTTTGAGTGATGAGGACATTCAGAGAACTTTAGATTGTATCTTAAAATAATATGCAATACTTATCATACCAAGAGGCTAAAGCCTTTTCTACACCTTTTTTCTTGTTAGATGAAAATCATCTTGCAAATCAAGTAGATTTGATACATAAGGCTTTTGAGAAATATTGGGTTAATGGATTGGTTGCTTATTCTGTAAAAACAAATTCGTTACCATATTTAGCAAAAGTCTTGTATAATGAAGGTGTTGCAGCGGAGGTCGTTTCAGAAGATGAGTTTGACTTCATAAATAAGGTAGCTCAATTCGGGGGGGGTAATATTGTATGTAATGGTCCAATAAAACATGAAAGTTGGATTGATAAAATACTAACCCAAAAATGCTATTTAAATATTGATTCAAAAAGAGAATTAGTTCTTGTAGAAAAATATGCAAGACAACATCCTGATGAGATAATTAAAGTTGGATTGCGTGTTAATAATGACATAGAAGATATATTTCCTAATGCATCTACAGCAGGAATAAAAGGTAGTAGATTTGGATTTAGTTATGAAACTGGTGAATTAGGACATGCAATTGAATATTTGCGTAGTCTCAATACTGTTAAGATAACTGGTTTGCATTTACATATTTCAACCAACCTTCGTTCTTTGGCTGTTTATCAATATATAGTTAGCAAGTTTGATGAGATTGTAAAGCGATATTCTCTTTCTGATATAGAATATTTAGATGCAGGTGGTGGTTTCTATGGTGAGGTTCCAAATAAACCACAGTGGGCTGATTATATTTCAACCATCTCTAAAGAACTTTCGGATAGAGGTTATATGCCAGAAAGTCTTAAACTTATTATAGAACCAGGTGTCAGCCTTTTGGCAGGCTGCTTTAGTTACTATACACGAGTAGAAGATGTCAAGGATACAGCCCGTTCCCATTTTGTCGTTTTAGATGGAAGTCGAAATCATATAGACCCATTAATGCATAAAACTATAAATAGTTATTTTTATTCAATAGAGCAACAGAATAAAACTCCAATATTTAATCGTCCGCAAATTTTAGTAGGATATACATGTTTAGAGTATGATTCTTTTTTTGAATTAGCACAAGAGAGACAGCTAGAGGTTGGTGATATGGTACGCTTTGACAAAGTTGGTGCTTATACCTTGACATTCTCACCTCTTTTTATCTCTTGGTTTCCTACAGTTTACTCAATAAATAATGGAAAAATCAGCATAGTTCGCGATAGATGGACTGCTGATGAATTCCTGCAAAAATCTAAGTTTTAATATGAATATTTTATTAACTGCAATAGGCTCAATGTCTGCTTTATGTGCAATTAATAATTTGCACAAAGCAGGTCATAAAGTTATAGGATGTGATATATATCCTAAAGAATGGCATTATGAGGCGTCTCAATGTGATGTCTTTGAACAGGCTCCTTATGCAAATACGGAAGAATATATTCCGTTTCTTCTTAAATTGGCTAAAGAAAATGATGTCAAATACTTGTTCCCTCTTACAGATTTAGAGATTGATGTTATTAATCCTAAACGAGAGTTGTTTGAGCAAGAAGGTATTACTGTTTGCATCTCTTCGAGAGAAACCTTGAAAATAGCTCGTAATAAATATTCCTTGTTCAAGGCTTTCAAGGATGATGAAACAGTTCTGTCTGTGCCAACATATACTTTAGAGGATGATTTAACGAAACTAAAATATCCATGTGTAGCCAAACCACGTGATGGTAGAAGTAGTGAAGGATTGTGTTATTTGCAAAATGAGAATCAGCTTAATGAGATAAAGCATATATCTTCATATGTCTTCCAAGAAAAGATAGAAGGAAGTGTATGTACTGTTGATTATGTTAGAGATCCATTAACTGGCTGTTCGTTTTGTGTACCTCGTGAAGAGTTGCTACGTACTAAGAATGGTGCTGGTACTACCGTGAGAATATTCCATAATGCAAAGTTGGAAAGTTTGGTGAAATATATAGGTGAAAAACTGCAAATCAGTGGTGTGGTAAACATGGAATTCATAAACCATGATGATGATTTTTATCTCATAGATATAAATCCACGCTTTTCTGCGGGTATAGCTTTTTCCTGTAAGTCTGGTTATGATTTCATCAATGCACATCTGGCATGCTTTGCAGGATATTCATTACCTTCACCAGTACAATACACAGAATCTATTGAAATTAAATACTTTATAGAAAAATAAAATTATTATGAAAAAGGTCGTTGTATTTGGAGCTACCGGAAATTTGGGAGCTTATATTGCTATTGACTTAAAGAAGCACGGTTATCAAGTTGTGGCTACTGGTCATAGAACGTCTGATAATGGATTCTTTGCTTCTCATGGTATAGAGTATGTATCTGTGGATATCAATGATAAAGAGACATTTAGTAAACTTCCCCAGGAGGATGTTTATGCCGTTGCTCATTTTGCAGGAGAACTTCCTTCGAGATATGATTATCAACCAGATAAGTTGTTGAATTCAATAATATTGGGAACATTGAATGTTTTGGATTATATGGTAAAAGTAAAAGCCCAAAAAATAGTATTCCCTCAGACTCCATTTGATCTCTATAAATACCATAATACAGAGATAGCAATTGAAGCAGATATGCCTAGAGAGTTTCCTTTAACAGGAGACCATTCTATCTATACGATTGCTAAGAATGCAGCTGTAGATTTGATAGAGCACTATGCAGCTACATATGGAATATCTTGGTTTGTACTTAGATTCTTTACGATTTATGAATATCATCCTAACCCATACCATTATAATCACTATAAGCATCAAAAGATGCCATTTAGAATTTTGATGGATAAGGCGATGCATTCAGAGCCAATAGAAATATGGGGTGACCCAAGTCGTCGTAAGGAGATTGTATATATCAAAGATTTCACCCAGTGTGTTAGAAAGGCTATAGAGAGCGAAGTTGCAGGTGGCATTTATAATGTAGGAGGTAAAGAGCTTGTTTCTTTGGATGAGCAGATAAAGGGTATCGTAGAAGTATTTTCACCAAAAGGGAAGCCTTCCGTTATCACTTATCGCCCAGATATGCCTAATGCCTTAGAAGCTCACTTTGATATATCAAAGACAAAAAAGGAGTTAGGTTATGAACCAATATATTCATATATAGAAGCAATGCAGGATTTTTATAATGAGATGAAAACCGAACCATTTGCGAAGCTATGGGGAAAGGGTGAGGATTATGAAAAATGATAATATTTTAGTAAGTGTGGTTTGTGATGTTTATAATCACGAACCATACCTTCGCCAATGCTTTGATGGCTTTGTCATGCAAAAGACCAATTTTAAGTTTGAAGTTTTGGTACATGATGATGCATCTACGGATAAGTCGGCAGAAATAATTATAGAATATACTAATAAATATCCAGATATATTTAAGCCGATTATTCAGAAAGAAAATCAATATTCAAAGGGTGTGGGTATCTGGAAAACTTATCAATTTCCAAGAGTAAAGGGTAAGTATGTCGCATTTTGTGAAGGGGATGACTATTGGATTGATCCATTAAAATTACAGAAACAGGTAACTGCAATAGAAAGTGATTCTAAAAACACTATGGTGTATACTGCTTTTTCAACTGTAGATGAAACAGGAAACAGTATATATCGATATGATTTACATTACAATATGTGCAAATCTAAGAGTGGAAATATATTCCCTTTTTTATTATTCCGAAATGTTGTAATGACAGTAAGTTGTATGGTTAATAGAAACGTATTAGAGTCTAAATTATATTTGGATTGCAATAAATCCTTAGATTATAATTTATTTCTTGCAGCTTCCTCTTTAGGTAATTGTATTTATTTGGATTATGAAACTTGTTCTTATAGAAAAGTGGGGAATAGTATGACAAATTCGAATAGCAACATAGTCCAACAACGATTTCTACAAGTATGGGAATATTATGTTGATATTATTTTAAACAACTTAGATCAAAGAATAATTGCTGACAAAAAACTTACTTTGAATTTGATGTTAGCAAAGAGTATTGATTTATGGCTCAAGGGTTTTGGTGCTAAATATCTTAAAAAAGTTATTAGCTGTCGACGAATGCTTTGGCATATACTTCCTGCTTGTTTTTTAGAGATACAATATCTTTTTAGTTATAATATTAAGAAATTGTTTATTCATGAATAATCTTCTGCTTTTAACATTATTTTCATTAGTTTTATGGATTATAGTTTTAAAGAAAACTAGATATGAATTCTTTTCTAGTGCAGCATTTACCTTAGTAACAGTTTGTGTAGGTGTTATATTACTTTATTTTCAATCTTTACTATGGAATATTTCTATTTCTAATGAAACTACCTATCTTATAGGAGTGGGATTAATCTCTTTATCTGTTGCAGAGGTATTGTGTTTTAAACAATATTCCCACAAAATATCTGTAAAGAATAATAAAGTTCAATATTATAATATTAAATATTGTAATTACCTGTTGTTATTCTATATTGTCGCGACATATTTATATGCTCATGAAATCAGCAAACTTGGTCAGATGTTGGGGTATAATGATTTAAGTGCTATTGGAGAGGTTAAAGCTAATATGGAAGACTTGAATGCAAAAATGAATCCATTAATAAAGCAAATGTATAAGGTTGTTACTGCTGCCAGTTATATTCACTCCTTAATATTTGCTAATAATATTTTTCTAGCAAAGTCGCACTTTAAAAAAGAATGGAGGCATTTAATTCCTTTCCTGTGTACCGTCGTTATAACTTTGGCCAGTGGCGGGCGTTTGAATATATTCAAAGTTATGGTTGGTTTAATATTAGTTTCTTATTTAATCTTAAGAGAAAGCAGTAATTGGAAGAAATTATATATACAAAAAATGTTAAAAATAGGATTACCGTTAGGTATAGGCTTTGTCTTCCTTTTTAGTGCAGTAAGTTTGATAGTCAAAAATAACGCCTCTCAACGAGATAAAATTGAAACTTTTGAATATATTTCATATTATGCAGGAAGTCCTATACAGGTTTTTAACTTAAAGGTAGAAGAAGGCCGGCATAAATGGGAATACAATAGATTTGGTAACTATACATTTACCGGATTATATAGTATGCTGGGGTTGGGTGATGATATAAAAGCAGAAAAAATAGGTAGTGGTATGGTTTATCTTGGAGGAAATTCTAATAAAGCCGGAAATGCTCAAACAGTATTTGGTAGTGCATATTTGGATTTTGGCCCCTTAGGTATGGCTATATTTATATTTCTTTCATATTTTTTATTTGGAAGATATTATTATAAATTTATAGTCTGTTCTTATTCCTCATATACAAGGAATAAACGCCTTTTAGTTTATGTCTATTGTTATGTTTCGATTATAGCCTTAGCTTTTTATGATAATTGTTATTGGATTCTATTGTCAAATACGGGTATATTTACTCTTCTTGTATTGTTGATTATGTATTGGTTCTATTTTAAAAAGTTATTAATAAAGAAAAAAAATAATTAATATACGAGAATTCGCAGATAGAATTGTTAAAAGAAATAAGTTAATATATGAATTCTTTAACTATTATACTTAATGAAGCTAGTACAGATTCCTGGCCTGATATTGTATGGCGTGATGCTCAATCTGTAGGTGCTAATGTCATGTTAGACAGTTGTCTTCCTTTGTTACGTGTTTTTCGAAAACTACGTAAATTTCATTTTTCTAATCTAGCCAATCACAAAATTTGGTTACCTATGAAATGCTTATGGGATAAAACGAATACGCTTCGCCTTGAGGATCTTGATCCTAAGAAGCGTAACTATATCATCTTTCAGACCGGAATCAAATTCTCTGCTCATTATATTGCCAGACTCAAAAAAGAACGCAATGCTTGTATTGTTCTCTATATGCCAGATAATATCAGAACAATGAAAATAGCACAGAATAAGGATGAGTTTCAGAGATTCTGTCGTCATTATCATGTAGACCAGGTATATTCTTTTGATAAGAAGGATTGTGAAGTATTTGGGGCGAAGTTCTTTGACTTCTATTCTATGTTGCCTATCAAGAAAGAACCCATAAAACAAGTTAATGGTAAGATGAGGGTACTTTATGTGGGAGGATGTAGAAGCATGGAACGATTGAAAACGCTTCATGCTATATATGATAAGTTGAGGGATATAGCTAGTTGTACATTTTATATAAATGGTGTGGCAAAGGAGAATGCTACAAGAGAAGGTGTTATCTATAATCATCCGTTAAGTTATGCAGATGTCGTAGAACTAGTTCAACAAAATGATATAATTGTTGAAATTATGAATGGTTCGCAAGTAGGGAACACGCTCCGGCTCAAAGAGGCTGTTTGTTATAATAAGTGTTTGTTATCAAATAATAAGAATATAATCTCTTCACCTTATTATAATCCTGCCTATATGCAGATGTTTGATAGTGTGGATGAGATTAATATTAATATATTCAGTAAAAATGTAAACCATAACTATCGAGGAGAATTTAGTCCAAAACTACTGATGAATATAATTGTAGAAGAAGATTTAAAACAGAAAAGTGAATAATATCATGAGCAAAATAGGAATATTAACCTATCATTCAGGCTTCAACTATGGGGCTTGTTTGCAGGCGTATGCTTTGCAGACAACTTTGAAGAAGAAGTTTGGGTATGATAGTGAGATTATAAATTTTGAGACAGATGCCTTTGTGTCTAGTAGAGAAATGTTTAGTCGCAAGCCAAGGCGTTTGAAGGAATTTATCAAGAACATCACAAGATTGCCTTATTGGAAATCTTTGCATGAGAGAGAGAGAATGTTTAATAGCTATACGTTCGATGTGTTGAATTCTACTCCACGATATAAAACAGAGGAAGAGGTAAAACAGCACGCCGAGGACTATGATTGTATCATTTGTGGAAGTGACCAAATTTGGAATCTTACCCATGTGAAGGACGATCCAGCCATCACTCCTTTGTTCTTCTTGAACTTTCCGAAAAAGCAAAGAAGAGTGGCTTTCTCAGCTTCCTTTGCTAGTTTTACGAAGATAGCTCATCTACATGAGGAGGAGTTTATGCCTTGGATCAAGGAGTTTGATTCGATTTCTATTCGAGAGCAAGATGGTTATGAATACTTGAAATCCAAGGGAATTGATTGTGAGTTGACCTTGGATCCAACAATATTGTTGGACAAGGAGGACTATGAGCCGATATGTAAGCCTCGTCTTATAAAGGAAAAATATGTATTGATGTTCGGTTGGAATACCAATTCTGATTTGATAGAGGCGGCAAAGCAAGTTTCAAAGAAGCTAGGTTTGCCTGTTTATAATATAGTACCACCACCACGTAAGATGTTTTGTGGTATTCCTAGAAAATTGGATGTAGGACCTTGCGAATTTCTTAGCATGATAAAAAATGCAGAATTCGTAGTTACCAATTCTTTCCATGGTACTGCTTTCTCTACAACCTTTGAGAAGCCATACGTTTCTATCGTCTCTGGTAAGGCTGATACTCGTATGAATTCTTTGCTTGCTCAGTTGGGACTTTCTGATCATCTTGTCACAAAGGACAATATTGATGTGGATAAGATGTTGGCTACCGATTTTACCCCTGTGCGAGATAAGAAAAAGGCTTTGCGCCAAACTTCTTTTGATTACCTTAAAAATGCCTTGAAAGGATTATGATTCATTTTGATTTTGATAAAGATTGCTGCGGATGTACCGCTTGCTCCAATAGTTGCAATCATGGGGCAATAACTATGCTGCCAAACAAGGATGGGTTTCTGATGCCTCATGTTGACGAAAGTAAATGTGTGGATTGTGGACTTTGCGATAAGGCTTGCCCTCATCTCAACACTTCTACTGATCGAAGTCAATTTTCTTTAGAGAGCTTTAAGGATAAAAAGGCTTATCTCTATTTCTCGAAAGATTCTCGTAGAAAAGAGTCTGCCTCTGGTGGTTTTGTCTTCGACCTATATAAAGAGGTATTGAAGAATGGTGGCTTGATATGTGGTTGCGAATGGAATGTTGATTTAGAAGCAGTGCATGTGCTATCTGATTCTTATGATGACTTGCATAAGATGCAGAGTTCCAAGTATGTTCAAAGTAACATGCAGAATTGCTATAGAAAGATACGTAGGGCTTTGAGAGAAGGTAAGCAAGTTGCTTTTTGCGGCACTCCATGCCAGACTGCAGGCTTAAATTCTTATCTTGGAAAGACCGATAGAAGTAATTTAATTTCTGTTTGTGTGATTTGTCATGGCGTTCCATCACCAGGAGTGTGGAATGCATGGAAAACCATTATGGAAAAGAAATATAATGGTAAACTTGTTGATGTGAACATGCGTGATAAGAGTTATAAAGGCTATAAAACCTCTTATGTGAGATATGCTTTTACTTCCCCGCAGGCTAGCGATGGTCGCGTTAGAGACTCACATACCTCGACGAAGCTGAGGAATGTGGGCATGCCCACATTCCTCAGCGACCCCTATGTGTTTTTATTTACAAATGACCTCTATTTACGCCATTCTTGTAATCATTGCCAATATAAAGCAGACCAAAATGGGGCGGATATTATAGTTGGCGATTTCTATCAGTCTGTGCCTCAAGCAGGCAATGATGGATGCTCTTGTCTCTATGCTATGAATGAGAATGGAGATAAGTGGATTCATAGTTTGGATGGAGAATTAATAGATACGAATTACAAGACAATAGGTTGTGTGAATGGTATGCTTTGGAGTTCGGTGAATGAGCATCCTAGAAGACAAGAGTTCTTTGATAGGTATTGTGCCTTGACTAGTCCTACAGCTAATCTTTTTACTGATTTCCTTCCTTTGCGATTTAAGGTAAAGAAAGTAATGAATCAACTAGGAATATTTGCATTTGTAAGGAAATTCGTATTAAGGAAAAAGTAATTATGTTTGCAATAATGATAGAAGAATAGATTTTTTATGAGATACGCTATTAATGGACGCTTTGTCGTCCGTAAACTGACGGGGCAGGAGCGGTTCGCTACCGAATTGCTCCGAGAACTGGATAAAATTTGTGAGAAGGATGAGTTTGTCTTGGTCGTACCAAAGTATGCAGAGACATTACCTGATTACAAGAATATCAAAATTGTTAAGTATGGAAAGGTAAAAAGCCATTTTTGGGAGCAGATTAGTCTTTATCGCTATTGTAAAAAACATCATCTGGTGAGTGTGAACTTAACTTCGACTTGCCCTTTGTTGGATAGTGGTATAGTCTGCTGTCATGATGCAGCTCCTTATGAGATTCATGATCTCTTAACTCAGAATCTTTATGGAAAGTTGTCACAGGTATGGCACATGTGGATGATAGATGCTGTAAAACGTAGCAAATATCCTATAATTACGGTTAGTCATTATTCAAAAGCTAGGCTTGCTAAGTTTATGCATGTTCCTGAAGCGCGATTCCATGTCATCTCTAATGCTTGGCAACACTATCAGCGTGTTAAAGAAGATGATTCAATCTTTGATAAACTTCCTAAAGGTTATCAGCGCGGGGAGTATTTTATGGCCTTGAGTAGTCTTACACCTCAAAAGAATTTTGTTTGGGTTAAAGAAGTAGCAAAGCGTAATCCGAATAAAAAGTTTGTGATTGTCGGTAGAGCTGAGGGATTTACCAAGTTGGGGAGTGAGGAGCTACAAGATAGTAACCTTCATTTTACTGGCTATTTGACCGATGGTGAGATCAAATCGTTGATGAAGGGATGTAGGGCTTTTATTCATCCTGCTGTATATGAAGGATTTGGTATTCCTCCAATTGAAGCTTTGTCATGTGGTGCGGAACTTATTGTATCTACAGCCGCTTGTTTGCCAGAAGTATATGGTAACTCTGCTCATTATATAGATCCTCATAATTACGATGTGGATTTGGATGAGTTGCTAAAGGAGCCAATAGCTCCTGCAAGTGAAGTGCTGGATAAGTATTCTTGGGCAAGAGAGGCACAAAAGTTTTTGGATTTATTGAGAAAATGAAAAATCAAACAGATTTTTCTATCAAAAATATAAATATATACCTGTAAATCAATTTACTTACTTTTATGAAAAAGAAAATACTTATGGTCTGCGAGGCCTTTGGCGGTGGCGTATTTGCCTACGTGGCTCAGTTGTGTAATGATATGTGTCGAGAGTTCGACGTGTACTTGGCATATTCACTTCGCCCGCAGACACCTAAGAACTATAAGGAAGTATTGGATGAACGTGTTCATTTGATACAAGTAAAAAGTTTTGGAGGAAGTATCTTTAATATTGCTAAAGATATTCAAGTCATTAAAGAACTTCGTGCTGTAGCTAAAGACGTTAAGCCAGACTTAATCCATCTTCATTCATCGATTGCAGGTGGATTAGGACGATTAGCTTTTAGTGGTAAGGATATACCTGTGGTTTATACCCCTCATGGATATGCCCACATCTTGATGGGAAAGGGTGGATTGAAGCTGAAAGGTTATGAAATCATGGAGAAGGTTCTTGGAAAAAAACCTTGCATAACCTTAACTTGTTGCAAGAGCGAGGATGATGTTGCAAAAACTCTTACTAAGCGTACTGCTTATGTAGAGACAGGTGTCAATTTGAAGGATTTATCAGAAAGTCTAGATGGTATAAAGCCTATCAAAAATGATAAATTTACAGTTTATACATTGGGGAGAACCTGTGTGCAGAAACAACCAGAACTGTTTAATCGTATTGCAGAGTTAGTACCTGAGGCTCGATTTGTATGGATAGGCGGAGGTGAGTTGGATCATCTTCTTACCGCTCCTAATTTGGAACTTACAGGTTGGAAACCTCGTAAGGAGGCTTTGGCTATGGGTAAAGGCGCAGATGTTTTTATTCTCTGTTCACTTGGTGAAGCTATTGCTATGAGTTTGATAGAAAACATGTTTATGGGTAAGCTGATTCTCGTAAGCAATGTGATGGGTAACAAAAGTGTCATCAATAATGGCTTGAATGGTTTTGTTTGTGACAAAGCAGAAGATTATGCCATTCGAATTAAAGAAGCGATGAAACATTTTCCTCAAAACCTGTGCGACCAGGCTGTTGCAGATGTTCATAATATCTATAACACAGATGCTATGGCTAAAAAATATGTGAAATTTTATAATGATGCAATTAATGGAAAATACGAATAAAATGAAACAATATGATTATTTGATAGTTGGCTCTGGCTTGTTTGGAGCAACCTTTGCTTATCTTGCTAAAAAACAAGGTAAGAAGTGCTTGGTGATTGACAAGCGTTCTCATTTAGGTGGTAACATCTACTGTGAGAATATCGAGGGAATCAACGTGCATAAGTATGGTGCACATATCTTCCATACCTCTAACAAAAAGGTGTGGAACTTTGTGAATTCTATCGTTGAATTCAACCGCTATACAAATTCACCAGTAGCAAATTATAAGGGCAAACTTTATAATCTGCCTTTTAATATGAACACCTTCTATCAGATGTGGGGTGTAACTACACCAGAGGAAGCGCAAGCAAAGATTGATGAGCAGAAAGCAGAAGCTGTAGCTCGCATGAAAGCAGATGGCGTCACAGAACCACGTAACCTGGAGGAGCAGGCTCAGGTATTGATAGGAAAAGACATTTATGAGAAACTCATTAAGGGCTATACAGAAAAGCAGTGGGGACGCAAATGTACTGATCTTCCTGCTTTTATTATCAAACGCTTGCCTGTTCGCCTTATCTTTGATAACAATTACTTCAATGATAAGTACCAGGGTATTCCTGTGGGTGGATATAATAAGTTGATTGATGGTTTGCTTAAAGGTGTTGAGACCAAAACAAATGTAGATTTCTTTGAGAATCGCCCTTATTGCGAAGGTGTTGCCGACAAGATTGTTTTCACAGGTAAGATAGATGAATTCTATGATTATCAGTTTGGCAAGCTCAACTATCGAACCGTTCGATTCGAGACAGAGGTTATAGACAAACCTAACTATCAAGGTAATGCGGTAGTGAACTATACTGAGCGTGAGATTCCTTACACTCGTGTTATTGAGCATAAGCATTTTGAAATGTTTGGTCAAGAGGTTTATGAAACTCCAAAGACTGTTATCTCAAAAGAGTTTTCTACTGAATGGAAAGATGGTATGGAACCATATTATCCTGTGAATGATGAAGTAAACTCTTCGTTGTATGCCAAGTATAAGGCTTTGGCTGATAAAGAAGATAATGTTATCTTTGGTGGTAGATTGGCAGAATACAAGTACTATGACATGGCTCCTACTGTGGAGAGAGCGATGGAATGGTGGAACTCTAAGGAATGATAGATGATACAGACGTCAGCAAATCTCTCTTTTTTAAGATACTGTCTTGGAAATAATGAGAACATGAGTGAGGTGCTTGTCAAATTGAATTGGTTGAAACTATATTCTTTCGCCTCCAGACAGACTGTTCTTGGATTATGCTTTGATGGTATCAGTAGATTGGGGCAAGAATATCCTGATGAGTTAAAGAAGAATCCGATAGCAAGGGATTTGCTGATGACTTGGATGGGTAAGGCGCAACAGATTCGCAGGCAAAACATGAAGGTGAATGCGGTGGCGGGTAAGCTCTTCTCTATGCTCAGGGAGGATGGACTGCGATGTTGCATATTGAAAGGCCAAGGGAATGCCTTGATGTATCCGCATGCATATTCCCGAAATCCGGGAGATATTGATGTATGGGTGAATGCAAGCCGTGAACAGATAACGGAATATGCCAAGAAGCATTTCGAACTTGGGGATGATATAAGGTATCAACATATAGAAACTTCTGTAGATGGAGTACCAGTAGAGCTGCATTTCTTCCCTGGTATAATGAATAATCCTATCTATAATGCACGTTTGCAGAAATGGTTCAAACGGAATGCAGATTTGCAATGCTCAAATGTTGTTAGCCTGCCAGACGATATTGGAGAAATAGCTATACCTACGACAGCATTCAATGTGATTTATCAGCTGACGCATTTATATCATCATTTCTTCGATGAAGGGATTGGAATGAGGCAAATCATTGATTACTATTATGTAGTGAATAATGATGAGTTATTGGCGATTAAGGATACTTTGCAGCGAGAGCTGAAATATCTTGGCTTGTGGAAGTTCGCAGGGGCGGTGATGTATGTACTGCATGAGGCGTTGGGACTATCAGAGGAGAAGATGATCGTTCCGATGGATGAAAAGCGAGGAAAGTTGTTGCTGGCAGAGATTCTTGAGGGTGGCAACTTTGGACGTCACTTCACCAAGTATGGGCATTTTACGCAACAAGGAATGGCAAAGAAATACTTCCTGAAGATATGGAGAAATATGCACTTCGTTAGATATTATCCTGCAGAAGCACTGAGCGAGCCTATCTTCAGAACTTGGCACTTCTTTTGGAGAATGAAGAACAAGAAATAATAAATATACGGCTAACGACTTCCTCTCCCATTTTTATATTGAGCTATTTCTTAGGGATGGGAGCTTAGTAGCCTGAATAGAATATACAATTTGGTTATGAGAAAAAGGGAAAAAGAAAATCATGGGATTGTTTTTGGTCCAAACGGACAAGGACATGTTTATAAACCTGCTCCTTATCATAGCTATAAAGCTGCAAAAAGGAAAGATAAGACTAGATGGGTTGATGATGCTAATTTTGAGTTCTCTATATTCAATTTGGCAGATGTTCATACTGGTTTGCCATATCCTGAGAACATAAAGGTGATAGATAAAAGATGGATGAATGATGATGGTAAAGGTCTTTATGCCATTTTGAATCAAGGAAAAAACTTACTTGGTCAAACTGGTGAACGTCTTGCCTTTTTCCCGATTCCTCCTAATGCACAAGACGCATGGCATGGTTACCCTACCAATAGCCAATATATTGGAGATGAACTTGTGGAACATTGGTACTCCATCAATGTAATTTCTAAAGGAATTTATCGTAAACTTTTAAAACATATCTTATGAATCCTGTCGTTAAATTTTCAATTAATGTGGAAGCTATAGATTGTTATCTCTATGGTGGGTATCTATTTCTTGTTATGGCAGATGGACAATTGCTATACGTTTCTTATCATAAGGTTGTAAATCGCTTAAAATATGAATATCCTCAGTACTCTAGTTTGATAGAATTGATATTCTTACATAATGAGTACTCTAAGGGTGAAGCTGCCAAGATTATATTTGGTGTAACAGAGATAAGAGAGGTGGTAGAAAAAATTTGGTTGAAAGCTGCCAAAGAAATAGAATTTGAATTAAATTTTGAAGATATTCAAGAAGAGTGTAAAAGCATTGGTGAATATTCATCCATACCTCTGGATATACGACTCTATGGCTATCGGTTGTTTCTTGGATGCAAGGATGGTCTGTATGAATCTCGACTGAACTTGGAAGATAACTACCAGATAAATCCTTCTCATTTGGAAAAATGCTATGATGGCAAAGTGATTGGGGTGAATGCTAATTATGGCTCTGTTGTTATCTCTGCTGATTGGGATGGGCTTTTGACTGGTGAAATCTTAGATTTTGATTCAAAGTTTAGGCTTGATGAGCGGCATCCTCAATGTAAACGCTCTCTACGTACAGGTTGGATGACAACTGATTTGATGAATTATGAGGGTACTTCTGAGTTTGACTATTATCGAAATGAGTATTTGCAGAAAAAAGACACAGAGGAGAAACATTTTTATTCCAAGGCTAGAATTTCTGAAAGGAAAATTATAAAGCAGTTTGGAACAGAAGTCTATGGTATGGAAACTCTCTTTAATAAATCTAACATAGATAAAGAAGATATAGTTTATAGTTTCAATAGTTCGCAGAAGGGCTTCTTTGTAATGAGTGATGGATCAATACTCAATGCTACGGTAAGAGCAAATGGATTGGCAGATTCTTATTATATATCTTCGAGAAGTACAAATTTTGCAAAATTTGATAAGGATATTATAGACAAGCCTTTGTCTAGCTGTATAGTACCTAGTGGGTGTATCTTGGAATTTTTTGATAAGGTGGTATTAATTCAAAATAGTCAAAGCCTCTCTTTAGTGAACCATTCTGTCAATAGTGTCCGTTCTTATACTTCTTCAACAAACTATCGAAACATCGTAAGTGTTGTGGATGACGACAAGGTCACTTTTTGCTCTATTTTTGGTTTGGATAGTTTGAACCATAAACCTGCATTTCCCAAGAAACCTGTTCCTGTCAATGGCTTTGAGCCTATGATTAATGAAAAACAGGGAAAGGATTTGCCTTTTTAATACATAACAATGTGATGCAAAAGAAAAAAGCAAATATTGAGCAGTTGACTGCAGTCATAAAGAAATATAAGGTTGTAGGTTCTTTCTTTTTTGTTTCTTGTACGAGTTGTTTTTGGTTAGGTACATATTACGAAAAAGTAATAATGACTCGTGAGATAACGGAAATAGAGACTAGACATCAAAAGGAATACATGGAGCAAAAAGAGAACTTTTTAAAGTCTTATTATGATTTGAAAGAAAAAATTTTAAAATATTCAATAGATACAATACATGGAAAATAGAACGTATAATGACATTAAGGAAGAATTGGAGCAATTAGAAACTGCTGGTATTGATGTGTCAAGATACCAAAAACGGGCAAATGAGTTGATGGAAGAGTTTAAGTCTACAACAGAAAAAGCTAGGAGAGAGGCTCGAATTGTTGCTATGATTTCTTGCATATTTTGTATTCTAATAGTTGCATTTGCAGCTATCGTTAATTTGTCTAATTTAAGTTTGAAAAAAGATGTCAGTGATAAAAATGCAATTATAGAGAATTATGAGCAAATGGTAAGAACCCTTGGAATCGACACCGACAGGAACTCGAAACAGCATAAAACTAATGGCTCACCAGATTCTAACGAATTAATAAATGAAAACTATCAACTGTTACGGAAAATTTCAGTCTTAGAGAATAAAATGAAACTTATAAAGCATGAATATGGAATTAAAGTTATAGATGATGGTAAGTCTTATTATCTTCAAGCAAATAAGATTGATTCTGCATTAATGCTTTTGGATGTATATCGTGACAAGATTCATTATGATGTCAAAAAGAAGGAATGGATTGTTGTCAGATAACGATAGGGTGTAATGAAACAATAGATATTAAGTACAAAGACAATGAAAATACCTTTTACAGCTTCAGCTAGAACAGCAATGTTGATTGGAACGGAGAATTTTTCCAATCCAGAAGGTGCTATCATAGAATTGGTAAAAAACACCTATGATGCAGATTCTCCTTGCTGTTATATTCTCTTTGATGGTAATGATGGGCAAATAACCGAAATCTATATCATAGACTATGGAAGTGGTATGGATATTTCTACAATACAAGATTGTTGGATGCAGATAGGCACTGATGATAAGCAACGGAATGTAGAAACTGGTAACGGTCGAATAAAATCAGGAGCCAAAGGCATAGGAAGATTTGCCTTGAATCGTTTGGGAAGTATGGCTACAATGCTTACTCGTAAGGATGGACAAGATGCTTTTATTTGGAATGTAAATTGGAACGATTTTGATGCACCAGGTAAGAAGATAAATGAAGTTATGGCAGATTTGGATGTAGTTGAATTAGAGGAAATCCAACGTTGTTTATCCAGATTGGCAATACGTTTTAATGTATTTTTGCCTGAGTTTTCTTTAGGAACTATCTTGAAAATATCAAATCTGGCAGATATATGGGAAGAAGATGCTATCAAACATTTGTTCAGTTCTCTTCAAGATTTAGTTCCTCCTTTTAATATCCCGGCGTTTCAACTGTATTTGTATGTAAGCGGTAGCAATGACTATGGTAAAATCGAAGCAAAGCAATATGAGGATTTTGATTATAAAGTATCCGCAAAATATGAGAATAGTGTTTTAAAGGTGGATGTTCAAAGAAATGAATTGGATATCAATGCTTTGCAATCTGAATATCGAGGGCTTTTCGATATGGAAAATATGAAACAATTTCCATATCGTTTAGAGGATTTTGAAAAAGAGATTTATCATATAGAAATGCCTTTAGGAGAGCTTAATGGATTACGTAAGTCCCAATTACTCGCGGACTATGGGGCTAAGCTAGGAGCTTTTCAATTCGATTTTTATTTTATAAAAGGCTCGAAGTCTGATATTAATAGTGAGAAGTCTGATGCAAAATATCCTTATCGTCAATTCTCTCCAACTCATAGGAGATTATGGCTGAAAAAGAATCTTGGTGTAAAAATATATCGGGATAAATTTAGGGTGCGTCCTTATGGTGAAAATGGAGACGATTGGCTTCATTTAGGAGATAGATATTCGCAAAATCCAATTGGCGCTGGTCAGCGAATGGGAGGCTACCATATACGACAGAATCAGATAGTCGGTGCTGTAGAGATTTCTCGTCTACACAATATTTACTTGCAGGATAAGTCTGGAAGAGAGGGCTTGCAAGAAAATGATGTATTTGGTTTGTTTAAAGAGGTATTGCTTGGGATAATAAACATCATGGAGAAGGATCGAAATACAGTAATGTACAACCTTTCTTTGTTGTATGATAAAAATCACCCTAAAGAAGATGCAAAAAAACAAGCCGATAAAGCTCAAAAGGCAGGAGAATATACGCAAGCTAATTATAATGCTTTAAGCCAAGGCTATACAGTCGTCAAACAAGAATTAGAGGATAAAGAGGAGGAAGTCAGACTTCTCAGGAATTTGGCAAGTACGGGGCTCATCATAACATCATTTTCTCATGAATTGAACAATTTGTCTATTCAGACCAAAAGCAGATATGACAATATGTTGTATGCTTTGAATCTGGTAACTTCAATAGATAACGTCAAGAAGTTGGGATTAAAAGATTATCAGAATCCTTATGAGGTTATCAAAACCCAGAAAAACTATGACGAACAAGTTCGTAGCTGGTTGGAGTTTTCTATCAATTCAATAAGCAAAGATAAGCGTTTGAGAAAGTCTATTCATCTAAAGAGCTATTTCGAATTGTTTAAGAAAACTTGGATGACCGTAATGAATGAGCTTAATATTGATTTTGATGTGAAAGGTTTTTCTGATGACATGCAAATCAAGGCTTTCGTGATAGACTTTGATACAATATTCAATAACTTGATTTCTAATTCCATATATGCCATTAAAGTAAAGAAATCTACAATAAATCGCAAAATTCGCATAGATGGAAAATTGGAGGATGAATATCTTTCTATAATTATTTCTGATTCGGGTAAAGGACTTGATAAACAATATCAAAATAATCCATCTGTAATCTTTAATGCATTCGAATCATCGAGGTGCAATAAGAATGGAGAAAAGATAGGAACAGGGTTAGGGCTATACATTGTTAAGGCTACGATTAACGAATATAAGGGAAGTTCTGTGCAGGTTCTCTATCAGGCCGAAGGTTTTGCGATAAAAATAATGTTTAAAATTTAAGACAAATATGTATAAATTGGGATATTTAGATGACGACAAAGGTAATAGAACTTCTTTTGCTCGTCAATTTGAAAAAGACTTTGACTTAGATGTAATCGAAGATTTAAACGAAGTAAAGACTTTGCATGATTTATTGGAAGTAGTCGAAGGTGAAGGGCTTGATGCTTTGGCCATTGATTTCCAGTTGGCTGCAAGTGGCGACCTTTCGTATAATGGTGACGATGTTGTTGAGTACTTTGATAAAAACAAAAAGTACTTTCCTGTTTTTATGGTTACTTCTTATGTATCAGATGCTCTTAATAGAATGTATGATGTTTATCTCGTTAATGATAAAGGGAAAGTTGAGAACGATGAATATCGAGGTCAATTGATACAGAATGTGAATAATTCTATTGTTGCATACCAAAGGCGAATAGCAGCTGTACAAGATAAAGCCATGGCTTTGGAAGAAAAACAAAAGACTAATGTTGGATTGACTTTTGAAGAAGAGCAGGATTTGCTTAATTTACATTTAGAGTTAAACGCTATCGACCCCAAAGCCAATCCCATAAACCCAGATATGCTTCAGACCCAATCGTTGAGAGATTTACAAGAGTTAGTTAAGAAGTCAAGAGAACTATTGAAATCTATAAGTTGATATGAAATTTCGTGAAGTATGTCCTAAGCGTAGTTCGGACGTTGTTGAAAGAACCAATTATCGGGACTATCGTGATTGCCTCCGTGCCGATTTTAATAATCGGTGTGGGTATTGTAATGATTTGGATGCTCCAAGAAAAGAATATTTTGAGATAGATCACTTGGTTCCGCAAAAGATAATGGTGAAAAAGAAAAATAACGATTATCAGAATCTTGTTTATGCTTGCCATTCTTGCAATAATGCAAAAAGAAAGAAGTGGCCAAGTGGTGATGAAAATGTACCAATAGTTGGAGATGAGGGATGGATAGATCCATGTTCTGAAGAATATGACAAGCAATTTTCTAGAGATTATAAGGGAAATATAATTCCTCTTACTCCTATAGGAAAATGGATGTTTGATAATTTGAAATTATATAAACCTCAGCATAGTATATTGTGGAATTTAGAGCAAATTAAACTGATGAAAAAGAGATTAAATGAAAAGATTCCAGAGAATAAAGACAATGCGCCATTTTTATTCAAAATATTATCTTTATTCCAAAAGTATGATGAGGTTTTAGATAAGTTCTTTCAGTCATAATGTTACAACGAATATTTCCGTTTTTGAAACGTAATTTGCCCCAAGACCCTTTCTTGATTAACAGAATCTTCGTGTCTATATACCTTATATATAATAAGGTAGAGGCGTATAATCAGTTTATAGAAAGATATGTCATCTCTGAAACCGACAAAGATTATGAGGAGTTAGGAAAGGTACTTGCCTTTCTTGATAAGCAAAATGTTAAGATGATTAACTTGGAGGATATGATCAAGCTCTTTGAGTTTGTTATATCTCCATCGGATAGAATCGTGACGGGGGCTATCTATACGCCCAAGAAAATCAGAAAATATATACTTGATGCTTGTCTTCGTAAGAACACAGACTTATTACAAATTCGTGTAGCTGATATTGCTTGTGGATGTGGAGGCTTTCTGATGGATGCTGCCAGAATGATTCATAGGACTACAAAAATGCCTTATCGAGATATTTTCAAAAGATGTATTTATGGCATAGATATCCAGAATTATTCTATTGAAAGGTGTCAGATACTTTTAAATCTGTTGGCTTTGACAGAAGGTGAAATCGTGGATTTTGACTTCAATCTGTTGTGTGCTGATACGTTGGATTTCAAGTCGGATGCATGGAACTCTAATTTTTCTCACTTTGATGTAATCGTGGGTAATCCGCCTTATGTCTGTGGTAGAAATATGGAGGATGATATCAAGCTGAAGACTAAATGGTATGAAGTATGTGATTCTGGTTCTACTGATTTGTATATTCCTTTTTTCCAGATTGCATCAGAGATGCTGAATGAAGAGGGGAAGATAGGGTATATTACGATGAACTCTTTTCTGAAGAGTTTGAATGCTCGTAAGCTGAGGGCGTTTTTCGTTGATAATCAGTTTGATATTCATATTGTTGATTTTCGGGGGTATCAAGTGTTTAAGGGTAAAAGTACTTATACCTGTTTGTTTTTCTTGGAAAAGGAAAAGAGCAAAGCTCTCCATTATAGTTGCGATGAGCAGATGAAACTTGCCAAGCGAATGCATTATGAGGACATACCTTGGAATTTGCTGGATGCAGAGAAAGGATGGAACTTGAATCAAAATAAAGTAGCTAATAAAATAGAGTCTGTTGGCACACCTTTGTTTGAGTTTTGCCAAACTCGCCATGGTATTGCGACATTGAGTAATAAGACTTATATATTCTTGCCCAACAAGGAAGATGATAAGTATTATTATCTAGAAAAAGAAGACGTGAGCTATCCTATAGAGAAGACTCTGTGTAAAGACATAGTGAATTCTAATAAATTGAATTCTGAAAAGGCTCTTGTTGATCTTGTTCATAAGGCTATATTTCCTTATGTGATTGACAAGAGTGGTAAGGCTGTTTTGATTAAAGAGGAGGTTATACAAGCAAAATATCCTTGTGCCTATTCATATCTGCAATCTCAAAGGGAAACATTGGATAAACGAGATAAAGGAAAGGTTGGGGATTATCCAGCATGGTATGCTTATGGTCGGACGCAATCGTTGGTAATGCCTGCAATCAAGATGTTTTTCCCGAAAATTGCTAATAAGCCATTAAACTGCGTTATTGTAGAAAATTCAAACTTGCTGTTATACAATGGTATGGCGTTCGTGGGTGATGATATGCGAAAGATGAAGATTTTGCAGAAGGTGTTGGAGTCTGATATTTTTTGGAACTATGTTGTAGCTAACAGTAAGCCTTACACATCAGGATATTATTCGCTGAATGGTTCAAACATCAAAAACTTTGGTGTTCCTATATTTACAGAAGAGGAAGTGGAAGAATTACTATCCATCCAAAATAAAATCGATATTAACAATTGGTTGGCAAGATATTATTCATAGGCATAGCCCAAGTAATGGGCTATGCTGATGAGTTTACTAGCTGGAGTTGTTATCATGGCACATTATCAAAGAGAATCCTCGAGTAAATCACCGTTAGCCCGTATGGCGGTACCTATATAATATATTACCTTTGCATCCGTAATCAAAACAGTTTGATAATGGAAACAAGGGAATATTTCGAAAAAGTGATGCAGGATTACAACCAAAATCGTAAAGGTCGTAGCTTGCGCAAGTATTGTAAGGATGAGGCAGTGGATTATGACTGGCTCATTGAGTTTAAGAAATCATATCGTTCAAATAAGCTTCAACCAGATGAAAACAAGAAGCTAGGCGAAGGTGAGTTTATCGCTTTGACAGTTGAGGAGAATTTTGTTCCCGAGCAACAAACTCCTGCAGGTTGGCAAGTTGAGAGACTGATTTTGAAGTCTCCGACTGGTGATGAGATGGAAATCAAGTGTACTAACCTGTTTGCAGTTGCAGAACTGCTGCGTAAAATGTCATAGCCATGCTGAACTTCACTTCTCGAACAACTTATTATTTGAGTTCCACACCCACTGATATGCGCAATGGTCGTGAGGGCTTGGCAGGAATCATCCGTGAAAAAATGCAGCATGATCCTTATAGTTATGATGAAGCCTTCATCTTCTATTCCAAGGATTACCGCAAGGTTAAAATATTACATTATGATATCAATGGTTTTGTCTTATACCAGAAGTGGTTTGATGATGGTAAGTTTCTCAAGCCTCGCTTCTTGGAGGCAGCTCGCTGTCATAAGATAAGCCGTGAGACATTATACTGATGCTATCAACATCTGTACAAACGGAAATCATATTATGAATACTGATATTAAGAGTTTGATACCATCCATGCATGCAGAACTGAAGCGTATGCAATCTCGTGTTGCAGAGCTTCAAGTTTCATTACAGCAAGGTTCATCTGATGAAAAGGCGATTCGAGAGGAAATTTCTCGAATGAATCTGCGTCAGGTTGAAATCATGGATGTGATGGTAGAGATACAAGAGTATATTTTGGGCAAGCAGGAAGCACTGCTTGCTCTATTGAGAGAGCGCAAATCTCTTCTGACAGCAAAAGAAGCTTTGGAAAAGAAAAACAAGGAATACGAGGAAAAGTTGTTTCTGAAATCTTATAAGCTTCTGAAAAACAAGTAGTTATACAACTTTTCTTAACAAGAAATAGTTGTATATGTCGCAGAAATTTAGTACCTTTGTAAACATGATAAATAACAAGAGTAATATAGAGATGCAGCTTGCTACGTATAAGTCAATGTTGACTAAAGCTAGCAATGACCTAGCCAAGTCCAAACAGCTTGTTGGCTTGCTCAAACAGCAGATTGAGCAAGGTAATACAGAGTTGTCGGAGGAACTTGACAAGGCAAACGAGCGTATCTCTATGTTAAGCGAAGATTTATCAGATGCAAATGCTCGTATCTATGTGTTGGATACATCCGACGCAGAGGTCAATGAGTTGGGACTTGATGGATTGAAAAAGAAAATCAGTGATGCTGCTGACGAGGCGTTGGATGAAAAGCATAAGGATGAAGAGTCTAAGGCATCTTCAGCCTCAGAGCAACCAGCTGTAAAACTGCCTAAGAAAACAGAAAAAGAAAAGCAGAAATCAGATAGTCAACTCCCTCGCAAGCGTTATACTACAACAGCTAGAGTTTTGAAGTCCTTCGGCATAGATAAATCTGATCTTCCTGAGAATGCAAAGGTTATCATACGTAAGGGTAAGAAGGACATGTGGGTAGTCCGTCTGTTCTTCTATCAGAAACAAGAGGTTTATTGTAAGGAATACAAGATAGCGCGCTTTAATGTACCTGGCTCTGATCCTCAGAGCAGCAAGTATCCTCAGAGTATCATCAAGGGTAATCCTTTGATGCCATCCTTCTGTAGGTTCTATCTGGAGTCGAAGTTTGCCTATCATCTCTCCGAAAACCGCTTGTTGGATATGTTGTCACAGATGGGTATGAAGGTAGCTCAGTCAACCTTGAACGGTTGGATGCAGCAAATCATGACTTATCTTCGTGAACGCCTGGGACCTGTGATGCTTGAGCGTATCCGTCAGTGTGTCTATACCCAGAATGACGAGTCAAGAATCGTGGTTCGCAGTCGTGAGAGTAAGGAAGATAAGTTTAAGTACAATGTGGAGTACATCCATGCTGCCCTCTCCATGGAAGCCAAGCTTTGTGTGATGGAATATAAGGAGGGTAGCCGTAGTCACAGTGTGCAGGAAGATGCCATCTTCAAGGACTCTTGTATAAGGGTGTTTACTGCAGACAGAGCAGTCTTGTATGAGACAATTGAGAAGGATTTGGAGGAAATGGGACTGGTGCGTACAGCTTGCTGGTTCCATGCCCGCCATCGCTTCGTGGATGCTTATATCTCTGACCATCGTGTGCGTGTAATCATCTTGATGATGAACTACCTCTTCCAGATAGAGCGAGAGTCGAAGTTACGCAAGCATACTGCAAAGCAGCGACGCCGATTTAGACTTAAGTACAGTGCATCGATCGTTGGCAAGTTGATGAAATTGTTGAAGAAGATCAAGCTTGATTCTTCTTATGGTGCAATGGTTCAGCGAGCAGTCAACTATGTACTTGATGACGAGAAGGCCTTCAAGGTGTTCTTGCAGGATGGCCGTGTCGAGATGCATAACAATGCGGTCGAACGAATGTTCCGCCACTTGGCTATGGGAAGGAGAAACTGGATGCATACCGGTAGCCATTTAGGTGCGGAAAACATAGCTTTTATGTTCTCACTTTTTGAGAGCTGCAAGTTGAATGACATTAATTTTGGCGATTATATAGAAGATATACTCACCCGACTGATGGAGGGGGAGCAAGACTTCATGTCCCTAATCCCATGTAATTATAACTCGAACAAAAAGGTGAATGTCAAGGCAGCCTAATAGGCAGCTCTGGCAATACCAATTAATAATATGCTTTTTTTGAAAAATTGTTGGATGTGCTAACTGCTGAAAATCAGTAGTTACGTTCTAACGGTGATTTACTTAAGGACCCCCTCTTCGCAAGAGGGGGACAGGGGAGTCGAAAAATGTTATAGTGCTTAGCTGCTTATTACGAAGCATGCAATGCTGAAAGATTTCGCTTCACCATTCGATATCACCGTAGATCTCTACAAGTAATTGGTCAGAGTTGAAAAAATTCCTCCAAAAATTTGGTAGTTTCACAGAAAACCCTTATCTTTGCTGCGAATTAAATATAGAAGTTATGGCACAGTTAACATTACAGATAGATAGTCCATCTTTGTTGGAGCAATTAAAGAATGTCCTCTCTCTTATGAGAGGCGTTAAAATAGTTTCAGACTCCCCAGTTTCAAGGAGTGCTGCTTTGGAAGATGTTCCAAACGCAGAAACTTTGGCAGCAATGAAAGAGGCTGAGAGTGGTCATGATGCGGGAGTAGTTCGAGTAGATAGCTTAGAAAGTTTCATGGCATCAATGGAGGAATAGGGTTTATGAAAGAAATTCGAAAGACCTCGCAGTTCAAGAAAGATTATAAGCGTTTTAAGAATGATAAAGAATTTGTAGAAACGCTTATGGGGATAGTTAAGCTTTTGGCAGAAGGCAATCAGATACCGGAAGAATATAATCCTCATTCTTTGAAAGGCAACTGGAAGAACTATATGGAATGCCATATAGAAAATGATACACTTTTGATTTGGTTTGATAAGAACAATAATGCAATAGAATTAGTTCGTTTAGGTTCGCATTCTGAATTATTTGGTAAAGGACGTAAGCGCTGATTTCCATAACAGTCAGGCGGTCCCATCCCGCACAATATGGCGAAGACCGCTTTGGTCCGCCAACCTTAGAGCGTAGCGGTTCTGAGCACCGAGTAGGGCGGTTTCCCTCTTCTTCCCTGAGGGGAGAAGACCGAGATGAGAGGT